>JACCDW010922715.1_pt1 | contig 10382 bp, 30 predicted proteins | sample 7449781 | NCBI WGS metagenome assembly JACCDW01 (sample SAMN15323449, study PRJNA562643) | freshwater metagenome | isolation source: river surface water | place: USA:Blue River Watershed | collected 2017-08-18 | reverse complement strand
TTTAATAGATTGGTAGATGAACTTGGTTATGATTTTGATGCTTGTAATGATGTTGTAGATTTGGTAGAAGATTGGTTGCCGAAAGAACAATCAGCAGCAGGAAGTCAGAATGTAGATACTGAATTACTTGTAGATGGATTTAATCATTGTCTTGAGAAAATTAAGGGGATGCTACGATGACTAAACGAAACTTAAAACAACAACTCCAGTATTCTTACTATGAGGATATGGAGGATGGTAGAACAACTGAAACGATTGATTATGATGCTTTGATTGAAATCATTGATGATTTGTATGATAAAATTGAAACACTTCAAAGAGATAATGAATTTCTAAAATCTTATGCTTGGGAACGATGAATGAAGATATGCCGTGGGTTAATCTCACACAAGAAGAAGTAGAAGAACTTCGCAACAAAAAACACGAACTTACTGAATACGGTAAACAAAGGTTGAAAGAACTTATCTACAAACAGGATATACACAAAATGGAAGATGCTGCAAAAGACCTTGTTCTTGAAAATCTTACGCACGAAGAAATGTTGGAAATTGCTGAAAAAAGAGAGGCAGAAAACAAGGCACTTGCTGCTCTCGATGAACTCTATGAGAAGCACGGTGATGCTATGCTGATACTTGCTGAACTTGAAAAGCAAGAATGGGAACGCGAAGAAAGAATCAGAACAGTTCTCGCACGATATAATCGTTTCTATAACGATGAATGTTCTGGGATGCCACATGGCACACCAATCACACCAGAACATATGCAGGCAATGACACTTGAATGTATGATTGATGCCCTCCGTTGTGAGAATATGAATGTGGAGTATAATGTGATTGATATTGAAGATATTAAGGATTTGATTGCAGGATTGTATCGGCAGAGTAATGAGTTTCTTGAAAGGGTGAGGAAGAACAATGGGTGACAAACCATTTTATCGTTTCTTTGTGATTGATTATTGTGCCACTGGCGAAGGTCGTTCTATTTGGTTGCAGATCTGTCGCTATAATCTCGATCAAGAGCGGGATTATGAATTTGTAAAGTTTGCAAATTTTGTGAATAATGATTATTATCTGCGCGGGTGTGATGAACTTACGGAGCGAGAGTTTCTGGACAAGTACACGAGGTTTATGCCCAACCTGATTGCTGATATGTTGCAAAAGAAAACCATTAGCACATGGAAAACTCATTTACACTTTAATCTATCATGACTAAAAAACTCTGCAAGGATTGTAAATGGTATCGTAAATCTTGGATAGAACATATCATTTTTAGAACCAGTAGGTATGATATGTGTGCCTGTCCAAATACAACTGATGATCTTGTAACTGGTCATAAGCAACGATTTTGTGATATGCTCCGTGCTAAATGTTGGGAAGAACTTGATTACTCTTGTGGTGTAGAAGGTAAGTTTTGGGAGGCAAAATGAACGAAGAAAAGAATCCTGATGAGATTGTAGTCAAGGATATTGATATGGTACACTTTGAGATGATGGATGATGGATTCCTGTGGTGTGGAATCTATCATAAGAATGGTCAGGTTGACCATTTCAACATCACAGCAAAGAAAAACAAACTATCTACATTATGGATGCCCAACTGCGGATAAAATTATGACCTGGAAAGAATACTGGCAGATGACCAAATGGGAATGGTTTATTGAAGGTTTTCGTCATATTGAATATATCATTGATTGTCGTGTTACGATGGATCATTTTGGATATGATGACTTCTGGGAAGCACTATCATGGGGTTGGTGTTGCGAATACATCTATCCTTATGATGATCCTTATGATCCTCGTATTTCACCTGAACGCAAGTTAAGGTTAGGGAGGTGGACATAATGGACTTCCCAGTGTTCTTAAATAAGTGGATCATTGGATTAAAACCGATTAAGTATACAATTTTCTGGTATTGGTATCGTCTTATCAATCATGATGGTTGGCGAATGGATGATCACCAACGATATTCTGATTTCTGGTTAAATCTCAATCATGGTTGGGATCATATGAACTATGTTCATAAATTTGAAGAGTTCTGGGGTAAAGGTTCTTATCCACCAGAAAAGATTTTGTTACCAAAAGAAAACTTTGACAGACTTGTAGAACGCTTGCAAGAACCACCAGATCCTGCTATAGTAGAAAGGGTTAAACAAATCATGAATCGCAAAGCACCTTGGGATGATGACTATGATGCCAACTAAAACATGGATTGTAATGAATGATCTTCAAGAATCATTCAATCAAATTACACATTTTGACTTCTTGATTGATAAACTGCAAGAAGCAGTTAATGCTAACGATCATAAAAAGATTGTTGATATTGCTGCTGCATTAACTGCATTTTATCCAGTCTATACTTCTGACTTTGATGATAAGTTCAAAACTGCCTGGGATCATGTGGTAAAAAACAATGAAGTGTGAAGTACAACTCTATGTCTCTGGTACAGTATTTTATGAAACTGTAATTGCCAGAGATTATAAAGAAGCAAAAGAGGTTGCTCTTGCCCGTAATCCTAATGCTAAAGTAATTGCTGTCACTGCTAAATTCAAATGATTGACACTTTGATTGCTGGACTTACCTGTGGAATCGCTACATTTTATGGTGTAGGTGATGGATTCCATGGGCAAATTACTGCAAACGGAGAAAGATTCGATGCTTACCGTTGGACTGCTGCTCATCCTTATCTTCCTATGGGAACTAAAATTAGGGTTACAAACCAAAGCAATCTTAAGCAAGTAATTGTGAGGGTAAATGATCGTGGTCCATATTCTCATGCTGACATTGATTTGTCTTATGCTGCTTTTGCTCACATTTCTTCTACGAGTAAGGGCAACGCTACTGTATGTTGGAGAGTTGTCGGATGATAGATATGAACATAGGTAATCAAGTAAAATTCATTGGATGCTCTAAAGAGCAAATTTTATGGGGGAACAACGATGATCCAAATTCTATTCTTCGTCTTAATGATCTTTATTATGTGGAGCGTATTGAAGTTCATTCGCAGCACACTAAATTAGAGTTAAAAGGAATCAAAGGTAAATACAATTCAGTATGCTTTGAAAAAATTGGAGGAACTTAATTTTGGGAATGTTTGACTATTTCCGCTCATCGTATGATTTGGGCGAGCAGTTTACAAATGTGGTGTGCCAAACCAAAGACATTGAGGATGGTATTGGTGGCACAATGACTGACTATTGGTTAGATCCTGCTGGTCAGTTATGGTATCCAACTTATCGTGACACACATACATTTCATGAGATTACAGAAGATGATCCAAGATATAGTGAAACAGGATTTCTTAATTTTGAGTGGATTCCTACTGGTGTTCATGGTAAGTATCAACCATGTCTCATAACAAAATATATTGAAGTGTATCCTGCTAATTGGAAAGGACCATGGCAAGATTGGCCCAGGATGAACTTGCATTTCAAACTTGGCAAATTACAAGACTTTGAAGAGGTTACTAGGTCAGATAATGTGACAGTTTGATTTCTGTCCACATTATCAATCTAGAGTCGAAAACGATGATATGATGACCTTGCTTCAATCAATAAGCATCAACAATCTATGATTTCAGATTCTGTTTTTGATCTTGCCATCGAAACAGCAAAATCTTCTCCATCAAAAAAACAGGTTGGTGCTGTTCTATTGAATAGAAGTAAAGTTGTTTTGACTGCAACTAATCTTGAGAAAAAGTCTCATCCAGTACAGGCACGATTTGCTGAACGTGTAGGTCTTGGAGAGAAAATATATCTTCATGCTGAGATCGCAGCACTTGTCAAATGTCGAGAAGAGTGCGATACTATAGTTGTAGCGAGGGTAAATCCTCAACACAAGTTGCGTATGGCAAAACCATGTCCAATCTGTGATCTTGCTCTACAAGAAGCAGGTATCACCAAAATCTACTATTCAACTGACAACGGATTTCTTTACAATTATGGCAACTGAAGGTTACGTCAAATTTGAATACTTTAGTAAGGGTGTTCCTCCTTACTACAATCATTCAACATTCCCAGAACTTCTTGATGATGAGAAGATTACGATTGAAACTCCTAACCTTGAGATGAACTATCATCAATATGTTGGTATGTTCAAGAAGTTTATGATGGCAGTTGGTTTTGATGAAAAGAATATCATGCAAGCAGGATGCTCTCTTGCGTTCAGTGAAATGAACAATGAGAAACTGATGCGTGAAGTAGCAGAAGAATATGATCTTGTTATGTCTGAAGATCTACCTGATATTATTCAGGATAAGATCAAGCAAGATGTAGAATGGATTGAGAAGCATAAAGATTCATGGGAGCAACGTTATTGGGCATTATATCGTCGCTTCAGTAAACTTGCTCACCTAACTGATAGTGATCTTGAAGAAACTGCTACTAGGTATAGGGAACGAAATAATGATATGATGCCACCTTGGGGTCATAGTGATATGGAGGCACTCAAATATACTGATGAAGAGTTAGATGCGATGTGCGACAAAGCAGCATCTGATGAAGACAAGAAGAAGTGTCAAGAATACAATCTGCGAGAAGCAGAATACTACAACAAACGTGCAGAACTTGATGCTGAGTTTCTAGCAAAAGATCGTAATAGTAATTTTCCTGGAGAGAATACTATTTGCGATGCAGAGAATCCAAGTGATGAGTGTAAAGAACACTGGAATGATTTTTGGGGTGTGGACGTTTCCAATAAAAATATGTGGGAACAAGGTGTAATGAAAGTCATTACTAATGATCCTATGAAAGCATGGAATGGTCTAGTTCCTGGTTCATCTGAAGCAGTAAAATCTGGATGTATCTGTCCTGTTCTCGATAATGAAGAAATGCCTGATGATAAGAAATGGGTAGATGTCGAGTGCCCTATTCACGGTAGAAAATCATGAAAAAACCTATTACTATGTGGAGACTTTGGGCAAAATCTATTGGAGAAAAAGCAAGCAAGTGTGATAAAGAATCAGACAAAGTTGCAGTGATTAGAACATTCATCTTTGCAACTTACTTGATTACTAACTGTTTCATTGTCGCTGGTGTCATTCGGCACTGGAATGATGAAACTAAAGTATTAGTTGAGATTCATGAAGCACAACCTACTGTACCAATGGTAAATGTCAGAGCAAAAGAGTTTGAATAATACATATAAATGACCTTTTGGTGTTACTGTATATGAAGAATCGAAAGTATATCCTTTATTTTCTGGGATGTATTCTATTTTCATTGGGAGCAACATTTTTTATTGCATCTAATCTTGGCACAAATCCATTAGATGTATTCACAACAGGTATTCGCAAGCAATTTGGATTGATGATCGGAACGACTCAATCCTTGTTTGCGATTGCCTGCCTTTTTATTTGGACAATCATTTATCAATTCAAAAGAGTTCCACCAATCTCTACATTCCTCACATTCTTTGTTTGTGGTTATCTAATTGATTTCTTCTTGTTTGTATCTGGAGAGCAAACACCATTAAACTCATGGGTAGAATTGATTATTGCACTTGTATTATGCACTGAAGCGAGTGCGTTAATCATTATGAGTGGTTTTGGTATACGAGCGATGGATCTTGTAGCGATTGCATTAACTGACAAAACAGGATTACCATTCTGGGTATATAAAGGTATTGCAGAAGTTCTATTGTTCACTGTTGGTTGGGCATTAGGTGGAATGTTTGGAATTGGTACGATTGCTTTCTTATTCTTTGTTGGGTGGTTGATTCAACCATTCATTTATGTAAATCAAAAACTGGGTGTACCTAACTTCGGTCCAGTAGGCATCAAGAGCAGATTAAAGCAAGAGGTGCTGTGACAGTTCTCAGAGTGTCCACTAAGGTTGCACAGCACCCCCATCTGATGTATATTTCATTTGTCGGGAGGAACCGACGCTGATTCTCAAGGAGGATTATGAACAACGACTTTGGCGACTTTGCTGCTGACGAGATCGACAATCTCGCAGATTTCTTTGAAGAGCAGCAGGACATCATGACAGAATCTGAACTGGATGACTGGAGTGGTGTCGATGCTATGATAGAATACAGCAAGTTCACTCAGTAATTCTCTTTCACACTCAAAATCATGGCAACTCGTTCCCGCATCGGCATCGAACTCCCTGATGGTTCTGTTCTCTCTGCTTATCACCATTGGGATGGTTATCCTGAATGGTTGGGTCGTATTCTAAAGACTCACTACAACAGCAAAGAACTTGCTTCCGAACTGATTGATGGTGGGGATATGTCATCTTGTTGGACTAAAATGCGCCACACAAAAGATGGTGCAACTGAAGTAGAAGAATACGGTGCAGAGTATTACTCTGATCGTGGTGAAAACTCTCCTCCTTTTTATAATAATTCTGTAGAGGATTATCTGAGTGATGGTGAAGAGTATGCGTATCTGTTTACGGATGGTGAATGGGTATGTTATGATATGCACCAGTTCGATCAGAGGAAAAGTCCTGAACTGGTTGAGATTCCTGAAGGAGCACTTGCAGTATGAATGAGAATGACATTACAATTACTCTAACTGAGTCACAACATGAACTTCTAAATGAAGTTCTAAACCATGCGATTGAGGCAATCAATCTTGCATCACCGTATGGAGATGGAATGTGGGATCTTCCACTTGACAATCCTATCGTCCAAAGGTACACTATGCTTGAGAACATGAAAGAAATGTTCTTTGAACTTTGGCGCGATAGATTCGCTGACACTCAACCTTAATTATCATGGCAACTTGGCGAGCAGAAGTATTTGTCAACTCTCGTGTTGGTCGTATCAACACTGAAGTTGAAGCAGCATCATTCTCTGGAGCAAAAGAACAAATCTATGCAAAGCATGGTGATGTTCAGCAAATTGTAAATCTTCGTGAAGTACGAGGAGGAAGCAGTGGTGGTTCTAGTAGTGCTTCCATTGGAGATATTGGTGGAAGTGTTGGAACAATAGCGTTCCTGATTCTTCTGTTCGCCATCATTGAATACTGGAAGTATTTTGTAATTGGTGGTGCAGTTCTTCTGATTCTTATTATCATCTACTACCTTGTGAAGGATCGGGTGTGACAGTCAGGAAAGCGGCACAAACCGCTTGACACCATCCACCAGATCTGCAATACTACTTACATGGGAACGGCAGCGCCCTAAAGACTCCAACCTGTTCACTTTGCTTTTTCTTATTATGTTCACCAACATCAACTCCAGCGCCATCGAGTCCATCAGCGACATCGAGAACGGTCAAGTTAGCATCACCTTCAACGGTGGTCGTTCCTACACCTATGGCGTAACTGATGTAGAGCGTTTCACTGCCGCTCTTACTGATGTAATCAACAGCGACAAGTCTGTTGGTCAATTCATCAACCGCGCTATCCGTCAGGATAAAATGCTAGAGCAGGTTGCTGTCTGATAGTAACCTCATCTTGGGCAGAGATGTAAAATCTGCCCACTTTTCTACATTACTTTTCTGAAAACAAATGAGCACTCAACTGATGATCTCTGCGCTCCGTCGTGGTCAAACTGGCGAGCAAATCCTGGATATTCTTGATGCTATCACCGAAACTCCCAAACAAGTAGAAACTATCACCGAACCTACACTAGAAGAGATCGACTTCTGATCTCCGTGTGACGGTTGAAAGGGTGTCCACCATTACTGGATCGGGCACCCTTTTCATGTATATTAAATGAGTCAACGGTACTTCACCCATGAACACCACCGAACAGCAACTCCAGGTTCTCAAGTTCACCCAGTCTCTATGTGAGGCGCTTGAGGTTCATTATCGCCTCCACTGCACAAAGAGTCACCGTGCTTATGTAGAAAAAGGTGACAATGTAGAGTATCATCAAGGTGTTCTTGATGAGATTGCATCTGGTGAACATGATTTCCAGATCGGTTACGACATCCAACCTGGCAAGAAGTATCATAAACTTATCATGACATCTCATGGTAATCGTAGTGTTCATGCTTTCGTAGACAAGAACACTGGTGAAGTGTACAAACCTGCTACCTGGAAAGCACCTGCTAAAGGTGTTCGGTTCAATCTTCTTGATGAAGATTCCCGTGAGAATTGCTACGAGCGTTGTGATTGGGCAGGATCGTATCTTTACAAATGAGATTGTTACTTCTTGCCCTTTTCATCATTCTATTCTAATGATTGAGTTCATTCTTGCTTCTGTCCTTTCAAATGCACAAGCACATGCACTTCAAGATCAAGAACAAGTAAATAGAGTCTGTGCTTATATTGTGGGTATTCCTTATGCTTCAGATAACTTTTCTGATGCAGAATGGGAAAGATTCAAACTCTGCCGTGAACTAATTTCTGAGGAGAATCCTAATGAAATCATCTGAAAAACTCATCGAAGAGAACTATGCTTGGGATCAATATGATTATGAGCATGATGATCTAATGACTGCAGAAGATTACGATTGTAAAGAATACTATCGAAATGGGTGGGGTGAATCTAAATATGATCGGCAGTATTGGTAACTAAATGGAGAACAAGGCGAGGATCTTGTCCAGTTTCATACTCTGTGTTGCATATGTCATCACATTGTATCATGACACAACTCTCGGTTCTCGCCTTTATCTTCTAGGGAATCTTCTAGCACTCCCATATATGATTAAGAACAAATGCTGGGACATTGTTGCACTCCTGGCATTTTTTATTGCTGTTGGTTTTCATAGGTCATTTCTCACCTATTGAGTAAAGAAATCAGGACAGTTGGAAAGGTGGCACAGAGACGCTTGTAGGAGGCGCTCTGTGCTTTATTGTATGGAAGTCGAGGGCAATGGATCCCGACTCACCTAATTAAATGTTTGAACTTCTTGCTGCTGCTTACATCGTTGGTCAGGTGCAAATCGCACCTAATCTGATCAAAACAGATTACATCAACGAAGATAAGCAAATTATCTCTGTCACTGAAGTTATCCAACAGGTTCCAGAACAATGACTGCTTTCGTCACTCCAAAATCTAAAAAAGCAAAGAATCGCTTTGCTAATCTAATGGACTCGATTGAAGAGTGCATTATTGAACAAAACAAAGGTGATCGTCTGTTTCTAACTTCCATGAACGGAAAGAATCACTTTTGGGTCAACATTAACAACGACAAAGATTGGGAGGTTGATTTCTGATGGAAGCACTGATTTCTTCACTTTACAAAATCTTTTATGATAACTCGCAAGCGGGTTATTATAATGCAATCTCTGCTGTAATGGCAAACTATGATCATTACAATGAAGGGAGTGATTACTGATGAAAGTTACAACTCTTTCATTCACACTTGAGGTAGAGGATCATATCAATCCTCTACTTCTCTCTGATGCTGTAGTTCAAACCCTAGAACTTTGCGGTGCTGAGGTTCTAGAAGATACGGCAACCAACGTATCAGAAGAGGACAACCTAAACTGGCACTCTGCCAATTTCGGAACTGTCCCACAAGCGGTTGCAACTCTCTAACCGCTCCGCCATACTACTTACATCGGACGCAACCGATCCGATTCCAACACACCAGTCACTACAATGACCGCCAACCTGAACACTCTTTCCGAACAGATCCTGAACATCGAAAAGATGTTCTCTGAAATGGTTGCTGTTATCAACAGCACCAAAGAACAAGTCTCTGCTCTTCAGAAAGAACAGATTGCACAACAATATGTTCAGAAGAAAGAGACTGAAATGGAAGAGTTCCACAATTATCTTGTGGATGTTGTAACTGAAGCAACTGGTGATAGTGCATTTGCTAAACTTGCGGTTGGTACACTGAACCGTATTCGCATCACTCCCCAGATGACTTATCAATCTCTGGTTTCTATCTACCGTGAGATTGATGAAGATGACATCATCAAGCGTCAGACAATGCTCACTCTGAGTAAAGTGTATCGCTACAAGTTTTCTCGCATCAAAGATAGCAAAATTAAATCTGAGATCAAGTATTCTGTAAAGTGCCCTCATTGTGGTGAAATGGCAAAGAAATTGGTTGATCGTCTCCGTGAGGATGGTATTCACATCGGTTGATCATTGATTAAACTTTACTGGGGGATCTTAAAGATCCCCTTTTCTATCATGTTTAAGATTCTCATTGGTGTTGCTCTGTTTTATACATTCTGGGAACCGATGAAACCGCTCAGAGTTGTGACAGCAGAAGCACTGTCCACTACAGCATCGCTGATCCGCAACTAGGTCTCTATACTGACATCAGTTCACACATCACTCCGATGAACATCTCACCCGCTCCCATCTTCGCCCAACTCGGTTCCTATGGGTTGGCGTATCATTCCATCAAAGCATGGAATCGTATTCTGCAGGATGAGTATCTTCCTTCTGATGTGATTGATAAGATCGAGGACATTATTCTCGCTCTTGAGTATATTGAAGGTTGGGAACCTTGCGATGAAGATATTGTAG
>JACCDW010007832.1_pt1 | contig 10382 bp, 8 predicted proteins | sample 7449781 | NCBI WGS metagenome assembly JACCDW01 (sample SAMN15323449, study PRJNA562643) | freshwater metagenome | isolation source: river surface water | place: USA:Blue River Watershed | collected 2017-08-18 | reverse complement strand
TACATCAACCAGGCGCTCACCCGCGACTTCGTGCGCATCCTGGTGTTCTCAGGCTTGACGGACCGGACCATCACCGACCGCTTCTTTGACATGCTGCGCCAGCGCCTGTTTCCACGGCTGATCCGCGAAACGCGCCGCCACCGTGGCGCATCGCTACGTGGGAAGGCCAGTCGGCGTGAGTTGGAGCTGCTCACTGGCCTGCATGGGGGCTTTTTCTACATCCCTCTGCAGCGCTGGGTGTACGGCCAAGCTGTATCCGGCACGCCCACACCCCAATCCTTCGGTCAGGACTTGGTGCGCGACCGTGTGCGCGCCTACCTTCTGGCCACCACCGCTCTTTTCAGCGCCGGTGCTCCCACACCGGCATCCCCCGTGCGGCGCAACACGCGCCGATCTTTAGCCCGAAGTCCCAAGGAGACGACATGAACTTCAAGAAACTCGCGCTGACCGGGGCGATTGCCCTGGGCACGATGCTCACCTCGCTGGCGGCCTATGCGCAGCAGACCATCACGGTCAACATTGGATCCAGCCACCCAGTGACCAACATCTGGGCCTATGCGATGAAGGAGGTCTTCCAGCCCGAGGTGGACCGCCTGCTCAAGGAAGGCGGCAACAAGTTCCAAATCCGTTGGCGCGAAAACTACGGCGGCACGCTCTACAAGTTCAATGAAACCCGGGCGGCGGTCAAGGATGGCATCGTGGATGTCGGCATGGTGGGCACGGTATGGGAGAACTCCGCCATGCCGCTGCAAAACGTGACCTACTTCACGCCGTTTGCCACCACCAACCACGAGATGCTGATCGAGATCTTCGACAAGCTCAACGCCAACCACCCGGCGCTCAAGGCCAGCTGGACAGCACAGAACATGGTGCCCCTGTCCTCGCTGATCACGGACAGCTACGACGTGTATGCGAACTTCCCCGTGACCAACATGGCCGCGCTGCAGAACAAGAAGATCCATGCGCCGGGAACCTCGGCCAACTGGATGCGCGACACCGGCGCGACGCCCGTGGAAGGCGCGCTGACCACCTACTACACGAACATCCAGACGGGTGTGACCCAAGGGGCGCTGAGTTTTGCCAGTGGCATCGGCCCTGCCCGCGTCTATGAAGTGGCCAAGCACCTCACTCGCGTGGACATCGGCGCCATGTACTTCGGGAGTGTGGCCGCCAACAAGAGCTTCTACGACCGGCTGCCCAAGGAAGTGCAGGACGCCTTCGTGAAGGCCGGCCAGGCCACATCCGCCGCTCACGGCAAGCACGTGACACGCTCGGCCGCAGCCGCCATGGACACCATGAAGGCCGCCGGTCTGCAAATCACCGAACTGCCCGCCGCAGAGCGCAGCAAGTGGATCAATGGTTTGCCGGACATCATCAGCCCCTGGCTGCAAACCACGGGGGACGCAGGTCGCTCGGTGTTGCGCGCCTATTTTGATGAGCTGCGTGCCCGTGGCGTGAAGCCCTTGCGTGACTGGGATCGGGCCGCCCGTTGAACCGGCGCTCAGGTCTGTAGAGTTGGGGCCTGCCGCGGCGGACACACCGCCGCGTCGGGCCCTTTGACATGGCATTGGAGATCGACCGTGGCCCTTGATGCTGATCTGGATGCACCGCCGCCGGCGTTGCGTCACCCGCTGGACCTTCCGGCCAACCTGCTGGCCTCCTTGGGCACGGTGTGGATCTTCCTGATCATGTGCCTGGTCGTGGCCGATGTGATCGGTCGTGACTTCCTGAACGCCCCCATCACCGGCGTGGCTGAGTTTTCGGCCCGCTCGGTGGCCTCGATCGTGTTTCTTCAACTGGCCGCAGCCGTGTGCAGTGGCCGCATGACGCGCAGCGACTTCCTGCTCAACCTGATCGGCCGACACTCCAGCGCCGCCGTAAAGGCCCTGGATGTGCTGAATGCCGTGGTCGGTGCAGCCTTGTTTGCCGCGCTGACTGCCATTGCCTGGCCAGAGCTGCGCAACTCCCTGGCTTCAGCCGAGTTCTACGGTGTGCAGGGTGTGTACAGCGTACCCGCCTGGCCCTTTCGAGGCCTGATCGTGGCCGGCTCCGCCGCAGCGGCCCTGTGCTACCTGCTGAGCATTCCCGGCATCGTGCGACGCCGCAGCGCCACCACAACTTCTGAAGACCCCTTGGGAGGTGGTGCATGAGCGACCTGGGACTTGGGGGCCTGCTGATCGGCGGGCTGGTGCTGTTGGTGCTGTTGGGTGTGCACATTGGCGTGGCCCTCTTGGCCGTTGGCTTTTTTGGCGTGTGGCTCGTCCGTGACAACGTCGACATGGCCATGCGGCTGCTCTACATGGCGGCCTACAACGGCATCGCCGACTACATCTTCGCCACCATTCCACTGTTCGTACTCATGGGTTTGCTGGTCAGCATCTCCAATGTGGGCAAGGACACCTTCACCGTGGCCGAGTACCTGCTGCGCAAGGTACGAGGCGGCTTGGGTGTGGCCACAGTAGCGGCCAACACGGTGTTTGCGGCGGTCACCGGCGTGTCCATCGCCTCGGCTGCGGTATTCACCCGCGTGGCGGTGCCTGAGATGGTGCGCCACGGCTACAAGACCACCTTTGCGACCGGCACGGTGGCCGGCAGTTCGGTGCTGGGCATGATGATTCCGCCTAGCCTGCTGATGATCATTTATGGTGTGTTGGCTGAGCAGTCAATTGGCACCCTGTTCATCGCCGGCGTGATTCCCGGCTTCATGCTGGCCATCGTGTTCGCGGTGATGATCATGCTCATGGCGCGGTATGCGCCCGGCACGGTGTTCGACCTGCAAAAACAGATGGCCCAACGACGTGCGCAGCAGGTCGACATCACCCTGACCAAACTGGAGATGGCTTCGAAGCTGGTGCCCATTGCTGCCTTGGTGGCCCTGGTGCTTGGGGGCCTGTACTCCGGATTCTTCACGCCCACCGAGGCTGGCGGTGTGGGCGCGGCCGGCGCATTCCTGATTGCGCTGATGCGGCGCTCGCTTGGAAGAGGCAACCTGTGGCGCGTGTTGCACGAAACCGGCAGCGTCTCCTGCACCATCCTGATCCTGCTGGTGGCGGCGGCCTTCTACAGCCGCATGCTCAGCGTGGCTGGGGTTCCGGTGGCCATCGCCGAGTTGGTGCGCGATGCGGGCCTGGGGCCCTATGGCTTTCTCGCGCTGTACATCGGCATCGTCCTCCTGTTGGGGATGATCCTGGACTCCAGCTCCATCCTGCTCATCATGACGCCGGTGGCCGCGCCCATTGCGCAGGCCTTCGGCTTCAACATGATCCACTTCGGCGTGATCACGGTCTTGGCCGTGGAGATGGGGCTCCTGACACCACCGTTTGGCATCTCGGTCTTCACCGTGAAGTCCACCTTGAACGATCCCAAGGTCTCGGTGGAAAGCATCTTTGCAGGAGCATTGCCCTTTGTCGGGGCCATGTTCGGTGTGCTGCTGCTGGTTTGCGCCTTCCCCTGGTTGTCTTTGGCTTTGACATGAACCTGGCGCAGCTGCTGTACCAGCGCGCACGAGCCCAGCCCGATTCACCGGCCCTGTACTGGGGGCATCAGCTCCACAGCACCCATGCGCAGTGGGCCCAAACCGCGGCCCGTCTGGCACACCGACTGCGCACAGCGGGCCTTCAGCCCGGTGACCGCTTGGCGCTGTTCATGCGCAACCATGTCCGCTACCTGGAGCTGATGCTGGGGGCCTGGTGGGCCGGCTTGGTGGTGGTGCCCATCAATGCCAAGCTGCACCCGTCCGAGGCTCAGTGGATCATCGACGACGCACAGGCACGCTGGGTGTTCACCACATCCGAGGCCGTGGCCGGTCATGCAGGTGCGCAAGCAGTACGGTTCAGCCGAGTGGAGCAAGAGATTGACGTCGACAGCCTGCAAGCGCAGGCGTTGTGGACCGAGGACGAGCAGCTGAGCACGCTCTGCAGCCCCGCTGAACGCGCACCGGACGATTTGGCCTGGCTTTTTTACACCAGTGGTACCACGGGCCGACCCAAGGGGGTGATGATCACCCATCGCAACCTGCGCACGATGGGCATGGGCTACTTCGTCGATGTCGACCACATCGGCCCCGATGACCGAACCGTCTACGCCGCCCCCATGTCGCACGGAGCCGGCCTGTACGCGATTCCCCACCTCATGGCTGGCGCACGGCACGTGGTGCCCCGATCGGGTGGCTTCGATGCGGCGGAGCTCTTTGGCTTGGGCCATGCGCTGGGGCCGGTGTCGCTGTTTGCTGCGCCGACCATCGTCAACCGCATCGTGGCGCATGCCCTGGCCAATGGTGCCACGCAAGCCGACTGTGCACGCACCTTCAAGACCATCGTCTACGGAGGTGCGCCCATGTACGGTGCCGACATCCTGCGGGCCTTGCAGGTCATGGGCCCTCGCTTTATTCAGATCTACGGCCAGGGTGAAACGCCCATGACCGCCACGGTGCTCAGCCGCGCGCACCTAGGGGACAAGGACCACCCCCGTTACCTCCACCGCATCGCCTCTATCGGGGTGGCGCAGACACCCGTTCAGATCCGTGTGGCCGATGCACAAGGACAAGCGCTGGCCTGCGGCCAGACGGGGGAGGTGTTGGTGCGTGGGGATTCGGTGATGGCGGGGTACTGGGGCAACCCGCAGGCCACGGCGCAGACCATACGCGACGGCTGGTTATGGACCGGCGACATGGGCAGCCTCGATGAAGATGGCTTTCTGACGCTCAAGGACCGCAGCAAGGATCTCATCATCAGCGGTGGCTCCAACATTTACCCGCGTGAGGTTGAAGAGGTTTTGCTGCAGGCGCCGGGCGTGGCGGAAGTGGCGGTGGTGGGGCGGCCCGATGCCCAGTGGGGAGAGACCGTGGTGGCCTTCGTGGTCCTGTCCCACACGCCGACAAAGCCCCTTCCCGACGCCCGCACCCTGGACGACTGGTGCCTTCAGCACATCGCGCGCTTCAAACGGCCCAAGCACTACGTGTTCGTGGATGAACTGCCCAAGAACCACTATGGCAAGGTCCTCAAGCGTGCCCTGCGAGAGGCACTGCCGGGCCATCAGCTGCACAGCAGCTGACCGTCCGGCAGCGGGCCGTTCCATACAACCCTGGTTCGGTTGTTGTCTTTGGTTGACGTCAATCTGTTGTGACACCCACACTGAAGGCCTTCCAGCCTAGAGAGGCGCTTGCGATTGCGCGCACCCGATGGGCATCACCCGCACTGCGAGGCCTGAACCAACCAGAAGGACCCTCATGACCATCGTCGACGCTTCCACACACCTGCCCGTGCGCCGCCGCACCTTCGAAGACAAGACCGTGCGGCTGCTGGCCGAACATGCCGGCAAGATCTACCTGGGCCTGCTGGTGCTGGCCATCCTGGTGGTCAAGCTGCACGACCCCATGGCCTAAGCGCTCCCCCCCGGGGTACTGGCTGGCCGGCCTACCGTGCTCAACTGCCCGCAGGGGGCGAGCTCACCGCCGCACGGTCGCGAACCCGGTGGGTGGCCTGCACGTCCACCACCCACACCAGCCCATCGCCCACGGTACCGGTGCTGCAGGCGTCGAACACCGCTTCGCGAATGGCGTTGACCATCGTGTCTTCGCACAGCACACACACCAGCACCTTGGGGGAAAACTCGGTGAGTTCCTCGCGGACCGTGCGCTTGACCAGGGCCGCCGGCGCGGTAAACCCATCGGCGGTCCACACCGTCACGCCCGGAAAGTTGGGGATGGCGCGCAGTGCGTCGCGCAAACGGGGAAGGCGGCTGGGCCGAACGATGGCCCGCACTTCTTTCATGCTCATGTTGTTCTCCGATGAACTCAGGCTTCAACCGCGCGGTCGTCAAACCAGCGGTACAAGGTGGGTAGAACGACCAGGGTCAGCAAAGTGGAAGACAGCAGACCCCCGATCACCACAATAGCCAGCGGACGCTGAACCTCCGACCCTGGCCCGGTTGCAAACAGGAAGGGCACCAGACCCAGCAGCGCGACGGTGGCGGTCATCATCACGGGCCGAAAGCGCTGAACGCAACCCTCACGCACCGCGGTGGCCAGTTCCACCCCGTCCTCCCGCAGACGCTTGATGCATGTGACCAGCACCACGCCGTTGAGCACCGCAATGCCCCACAAGGCTATGAAGCCCACAGAGGCCGGCACGCTCAGGTACTCGCCCGTCACGAACAGGCCGATCACGCCCCCAATCGATGCAAAGGGCAAGACCATGATGATCAGGACGGCCAGCTTCACCGAGTTGAACAGCAGGAACAACAGGAAGAAGATGGCCGCAATCGTCAAGGGAACGATGATGGCCAAGGTGCCCATCGCACGCTCCATGTTTTCGAACTGGCCGCCATAGACAAACCGGTAGCCCTCGGGCAAACGCACTTCTGCGTCCAGGCGCTGCTGCACCTCGGCAACAAAGCCCGCCAGGTCGCGCCCCTCGACATTGGCGCCCACCACGACCCTTCGCTTGCCGCTCTCGCGGCTGATCTGGGCCGGCCCATCCACCAGCTCGATGCGCGCCAGGCTGCTCAAGGGCAACTGAGCGCCGTCCGGTGCATTCACCAACAGCTTGCCGATGGCTTCTACCGTGCTGCGACGCTCGGCGGGGAAGCGCACCGTGACGCTGTACCGCCGTTCACCCTCGTACAGCGTGGTGACGTCCTTGCCACCTACGGCGGTTTCAATCAGCGCCTGCACGTCGGCCACGTTGATGCCGTGCCGAGCGATCGCCTTTCGATCGATCTCAATGGTCAAGGCTTGCTGACCCGACAATCGCTCGATGCGAATGTCCTTGCTGCCGGGCACAGCCCTGAGGATCCGCGCGACCTGCTCTGACACATCGCGCAGCGTCTTCAGGTCGTCGCCGAACACCTTGATGGCCAGCTGCGAGCGCACACCGGTGACCATTTCATCCACCCGCTCGGAAATCGGCTGAGACAACACAATCTGCACGCCTGGGATCGTGGAGAGCTTCTGCCGGATGTCTTCATCAATCTCATCCTGGGTTCGGCCAGACTTCGGGTCCAACAGGACGATGGGGTCGCTTTCGTTGGGACCGGCCGGGTCGGCGGGCGATTCGCCGCGACCCAGCTTGGACACCACCATCTTGACGCCCGGAACCTCAGAGATGGACTTCATGGCCGCCATCTCCATCTTCACCGATTCGTCCAGCGAAATGCTGGGCACACGGTTGATCTGCGGCGTCAGCGCGCCTTCCTTCATGATGGGCATGAAGCTCTTGCCCAGGAACGGGAACAGCGCCACCGAGCCCACCAGCAGGGCCAGGGCCACCACGATGGTCTTCTTGCCGTTGCCCATGGCTTGGTCCAGCAGCTTCAGGTAGTGCCGCTTGAGGAAGGCAATCAGCTTGGTGTCATGGTCTGCGCCCCCCTTCAAGAAGTAGGAACACAGCACGGGCGAGAGGAACAGTGACACGATGAGCGACACGGTCAGCGCGATCGCAATCGTCAGGGCCAAGGGCGCAAACATCTTGCCCTCAATGCCCTGCAAGGTCATCAACGGCAAGAACACCAGAATGATGATGGCAATACCGAAGATGGTCGGCGTGGCCACCTCCTGCGTGGCATCCAACACCGTTCGCACGCGCTCACCCACCGTTCTCCCAGCGCTGCCCAGGCGGTGATACACGTTTTCCACCACCACCACGGTGGCATCCACCATCAAGCCAATGGCAATGGCCAAGCCCCCCAATGACATCAGGTTGGCCGACAGGCCCTGCTGGTTCATCACGATGAAGGTCGTCAGCGGCGCAATGATGAGCGTGGCCACCACGATCAGGCTGGACCGCACATCACCCAGGAAGATGAACAGGATCACGATCACCAGGAAGATGCCTTCGATCAGCACCTTGCCCACCGTCCACAAGGCTGCATCCACCAGGTCGGTACGGTCGTAGTAGGGAACGATCTTCAGGCCATCGGGCAACATGCCCTTGGCATTGATCTCGTCTACCCGCTCTTTGACCCGGCCGACAACCTCCTTGGCGTTGCCGCCGCGCATCATCAGCACGATGCCTGACACCGCTTCGGTGTAGCCGCCCTTGATGATCGCGCCTTGTCGGACCTCGTGGCCAATCTGCACCGCAGCCACGTCCTTGACGTACACCGGCAGGCCACCCTGTTCCTTGACCACGATGTTGCCGATGTCCTCCAGCGTGCGAATCAGGCCCACACCGCGGATCAGGTATTGCTCCTGCACCTGCGGAAGGATGCCGCCGCTGGCATTGGAGTTGTTGTCAGCGATGGCCTGAACCACCTGCTGAACCGAAAGGCCGTAGTGGCGAAGCCGGCCAGGGTCCACCAGTGCCTGATACTGTTTGACATAGCCGCCCTGGGAGTTGATCTCGGCCACACCCGGAATGGAGCGCAGCAGCGGGCGCACCACCCAGTCTTGAACGGTGCGCCGCTCCATCAGCTCTTCCTGCGTCAGGGCGCGTTGGCCATCGTCGGGCCTCTCAAGGGTGTACTGGTACACCTCCCCAAGGCCGGTAGACACCGGCCCCAGGATGGGCACGATACCCTGCGGCATGCGGGGCGTGACCTCCAGCAGCCGTTCCATGACCAGCTGTCGTGCGAAGTACACGTCGGTGGCATCGGTGAACACCAGCGTGATGATGGACAGTCCGCTCTTGTTGAGTGAGCGCATTTCGGTCAGCCCCGGAAGACCGGTCATGGCGATCTCCAGGGGCACCGTGACGAATCGCTCGATTTCCTCTGGAGACCGACCCGGCGCCTCTGTGGCTACCTGCACCTGCACATTGGTGACGTCCGGAAAGGCATCGATCGACAGCTTGGTGGCCTCACGCAAACCAAAACCGCACATCACCAGTGCGATGACAACCACCACCAGGCGCTGTGCCAGCGCCGCTCGAATCATGTTGGCGATCATGGCCGGAATTACTCCAACTCGGCGCGCTTGCGCTCGTTGTTGAGATGAAAGGCGCCCTCCGCCACCACACGTTGGCCTTCACGCAGCCCCTCATGCACGGGGCGCAAGCCCTCGACAGCCGCACCCAGGCGAACCGGGGTCAAACGGAACTGCCCCTTGGCCTCCTCAACGAAGACGTGATCGCGGTCCTGCTCCCGTACCACAGCGGTGGCCGGTATGGCCAGCACCCGCTCGGCCGCTGATGAGATCCGCATCGTGGCCAGCATCTGAGGCTTGAGCGCACGGCCCATGTTCTCCACCTCGGTGCGAATGGCCACGGTTCGCGTATCGGGATTGACCGTGTCACCCACGAAGATGATGCGGCCACTCCAGCGCTGCTGCAGCCCCAAAGCAGGCACCTGCACCTCAACGGCCTGCCCGACCTGCACCGAGCGCGCAGCTTGCTCGGGCAAACCGCCAACGACCCACACCCGGGTGAGGTCTGCAACGGTGAAGAGCGGGTCGCCGGGCTGTGCCACCTGCCCCTGACTCACCTTGCGCTCGATCACCGTGCCGGCCAAGGTGGAGCTGACCGCCGCATGCGGGACCAACTGACCCTGTTGGCGCAAGCGACCCACCGCATCGCTGGGGACACCCATCATCTGCAGCTGATCGCTGGCCGCCTTCAGCTCGGCTGTGGCAATGGCCAATTCAGACTGGCGACGCTGAAGCTCCGCCGCCCCGATCACATCGGCACGCAACAGTTGCTGTGCCCGGTCTTCAGCCCGCTCAGCCAACTCGCGGTTGGCATGCGCACGCAGGTAGGCCAACTGAGCCTGGGCCAACTCAGGACTGGAGACGTGCGCCATGGCCTGACCGCGCGAGACGCGGTCACCCACGTCCACCAAGACCTCCGTGACCCGGCCGGTAACGGCCGCCCCGATGCGGGTGACCTTCTGTTCATTGGCCTCAATACGCCCGGAAACCTCTTGAACCGATGCCAATTCATGCTCACTGACGGGCACCGACTTGAAACGCTCCAGCATCTCCGGCTTCACGCTGACACGCAAGGCGTCATCTGCGTTGCTGCCAGAGCCCGCCGGCGCGGCCGCAACGGACTTGCTCGAAGCGCCGGGTACCGGCTTCTGGGTGTCGCCACAGGCGGTCAACACCATCACACAAGCAGCGGCCACAAGCGCCGGCTTGAACAGTTTCGAAGGCAGGTTCATGTCTATCAAAGGGGTGAAGGCGTCAAGGGATTGGGTGGCGATCAGGGGGATCGTGCGCCCACTGCAGTCAGGGTTGTGAGCTGGCATGGCGCCCCTCCAACCGCTCAAGTTCGATCAGGGCAGCCTGGGCTTCGTAACGCGCCTGGATGAGGTCTGCACGCAAGGAGCGCAAGACGCGCTGCGCGTCCAACACGTCCAGGATTCCGCGCTCGCCAAACCGCCAGGCCGCTTCAGCGACCCGAACCGCAGCTTCCGCCTCGGCCAGAGCACCTTGGCTGAGCGCGCGTACG
>JACCDW010460609.1_pt1 | contig 10383 bp, 12 predicted proteins | sample 7449781 | NCBI WGS metagenome assembly JACCDW01 (sample SAMN15323449, study PRJNA562643) | freshwater metagenome | isolation source: river surface water | place: USA:Blue River Watershed | collected 2017-08-18 | reverse complement strand
TTTCGCGGGTTTTGCCGCTTAGCACTACCTCTTGTTTACTATTGCGGAAGTATTCGTTTTTGCCATTCGCCAATGCAGCAATTGCTTCGCTGCTAAGCATATTAAGATTTACAATCTTTCCAAGGACTCGGCTGATACTCTTACGAGCCATCGCTAATTCAAGGTATTCATCCTTATTTATTTTGATTGCACCATCCTTAGTGCAACGGTAAATGTCAATTGTACTGATGACTTCGCGGAGCGCTTCCTGCAAACTCTTAACTTGTCCACGCTTCTTAAAGTTTATTGCAGTCTCAACCAGCAAAGCATCAAACTTATCGTCTCTGTTGGCATCAAAGCTAAGGCTGACAATTTGACTAACCTTATCAATCGTACCTGGAGTAAGGGCCCTGCTCACTTTCTGAATAGTAGCACCGTTATCGCCGCGGTCATATGCAAGATACACTTCGGTGATTTCAGGAATACTAAAACTACGTTGCGCCATCTGTGCAGCGATAATCAATACAGGCTTACCAGATTCGATGATTTCCTTAACGGTCTTTTCAGCAAGACGATTAGTAATCTTTTTGCCATTGTGCTTTACACTACCGCACAGCACAATAATTTCGTATGCAGGTAATGTTTCTTGTGCAATAGAACCTACCATTTCAAGTAGTTCATTGCGAGTGTTTGCAGGCATGAACATCATAGCGGTTCGGGCACGGTCCCGCTTGTAAATCTCTGCTTGTAAGTCAACATTTAGTTCATCATGTCCGCCCTGACCAAGAAACAGTGCCTCAAGAGTGCGTGTGAAAAATCCTTTAGACTTGATTGGATTAGCAGCAAACTTAGCCCAGCTAGGGAGCAGCTTAAATTCTTCATCTACTTCACCTGCTGCAATTGCTGCGTTGACTGGTCCTGACAAGTCCATCTGAAAGCACTTGAAATCAGGAACAAGCAAATCTCGCTGGATATCGATTTTGAAATTCTTAAGCATTTTGCGATGCCTTCTTTTGAATAAGCAGTTCAGGATAGGTAACGCTAACCATACTATTGATAGGCCAGTGCGTTGCCGCACGATCGGCATTTGTACCAGTCATGATAATTGTATGATCTATTTTGTTCAACTTTTCAATAAGTGGTTGTGCTTGCTTAATTTGGTGTGCTCCAAAGTCAGCTTCATCCACGATAAGCATCTTACTATTAGGAAGATTGAACAAGAAATCAATACGTTCTTGCCTCTTTGAACCGTTCGCAAGACTTAAGTAAACAAATACTTTCTTCTCAGAAGACAATGCACTATTAATCTTTTGTTGATAATCGCTATCACTTGCGTCAACATGCTCATAATCGGCAAACTGTTGGAAGCTAGTGATATCAGTAGCAAAGCTGGTAAATACCGTTTTCACATAACTAGCAACGACAACTACATCAACGCCGGTTTCTACTGCAACTGCTCCACTCCAAATAGTCTTTCCAAAACGTGCAGCAAGTTCAGCAAGAACAACTTTAGTGCCCTTACTAAACATATCAATAACTTCACCGGCAACTTGATATTGCTTAGTACTAAGCGCAGCAGTCATTAGAGGTTGACCTAGCTTATTGAGAAGTCGATTGACCTTAAGCTTCATATCGTTGCCACTAAGCTTGTGAATTTCACCCGTGCTTCCTTTACGAAAACCGATGAATTCACGCAGATAATCGTCCATGCGAGAACGCTGGTAGTTTCGCCCTACCTTTTCAGCAATGTCCGTGACATTCCAAATAGCAACTAGGCGAATGCCGCCTTCGTCAAACTTATCTTTACGAACACCTAGAGATTCTCGGATACGCTTGAGACATTCTTTCTCAGGATCCTGACCAAAGAAAACCCAACGCTCACCAAATTTACATTCTTCGGGCTTGTCTACTTCTTCCCAAAGATAGACAAACATACTACCAGCGGTATCGGAGATAATATCTGTAGTCATAGGTGAACCTCTATTAGTTTATAATATATTTTACAATACACTATAAACTAGTAGTTGTCAACCTTTTATTTACAGATCGGAACTGTCTACCTGATCTTGATAAAATTTTCTAGCATCGTCCTCATTGTCGAACGATTCTATTACTTTTTTGCCACCTAAAGGATGAGGGAACCAAACTAGCCATTCGTTTGTTTCCTCATCATGTGTACAATATAGTTCAACTTCTTCTGACATTAATTCTGCCCACATTCAAAAAGGTCAAGGAATGTCGATTTGGTTATTGTCCTAAATAGTTTATTTCTGGTAGGATCAGCGATATTTAAAGGGGGCAACTCTCCGTGTCTTTCTCTATAGAGGTCACATAAAGTGCTTTCGATAAATTCAGCCACATCCTTAGGGGTAAGACGCAATCCTGTCAAATCCTCCCTAATAGAACCAGACCAAATTGCAATCTCAAAATCGGTGTAATCTACGCTACTTGGCATTTTTGATTCTGAAATAAGGCTAGTGCAGCCATGCCAAAGTTCAAATCCATGTGAACTATAAACTGTAGATGGCCAGCCCGGAAGCCAGGAAGCTTGTCTTACTAATCGCTCCCCCATAGGGGATGGACGCTCATTAGCCTCAGGTGCACTATGACCAAATTTTAGTTGCATGTTATGATACGAATTTTGAACATATCTAAATCCGTATCCAAAATAAGAAATATTGTTCTTCTTACATATATTGTAAATTTCAGAAGGATAAGTCAAATCCTTCAAGTTGATAACATAATCTGGATTATCTAAATCGATTGGTTTATCGAAATACATTAGCTTACTTCCGTATATCCGTTGCCTAAATCACGCTGCTGAATGATACGCATATCACTTTCACGCTTTGAAGGATCTGCCTGCTCTTGTTCATAAACTTCAAGTGCAATGTTACGACAAACAGTTTGGAACCAACGATCTACAATCTGTGCGTCGGTATCATCTTCACGAATCTTGTAGCCCTGCTTGACAAGATTGACAACAAACTTGTCATTCCAATCAAGTTCAAACGAACCGTTATTGATATCAGCAGGATCAAGATCAACACTAAGGATAGCAATATAGGGTTCACCTGCTGCTGTTGCCTTTTCCTTAGGACTTAGTTCTTTCTTCTTAGGTGCCTTCTTAACTTCGGGTTCGGGTTCGGGAGCCGGGGGAGGAGGCGGACTAAACCACTTCTTAATATTTTCAAACATGTTTAACCTTTCTTGATGTATGTATCATACAATCTAAAGCTGGCAAGATTCTTAGCCTTGCTCTCGCACATCATGTCGGCCCATTCGTTATGAGTCATTGCCCAATCATTGACTGCCTTGTTCCAAAAGTAATCACTGTGGGCACGAAGATGCTGCTTCTTATGACCTGATTCTAGCAGTGTGTCAATATGGGGTCGAGTGTCCCTACAGTGATCACGGAGCAAGTCCTCGCGGGAAACTGAGTAATGAATAACAGGGCGCACACCGCGCCAACTATCAATAAGCCTTTTAATACGGTCGTCACCAATTTCAATGTATTCTCCTGTCTTCACCCAATGATGATGAATATCTAGTACAAGCGGACATGTATCAACAAGTTCAAGACTTGCATCAATGCCCCATGTCATTTCGTCATTCTCGATTGTGATACTGTTACGAGCCTCGGGACTAAGGCGTGACATGACACGCTTGATGCCGTCAGGACCTTGACGACCACTGATATGAACATTAATCTTAATGTCCTGAAAGTTTGCACCATAGCCCATCCAACGAGCCATATCAACGTGATATTCAAACTCGTCAATACTCTTGTTGACTACCTCTTCACGATCACTAGCGAGAACGACAAACTGATCGGGGTGAAAACTGATACGAACATCATTGTCACGAGCCGTCTTACCGATTGGAGCAAACCAGCGTTCAAGACTGTCACGAACATCTTGACGGGCCCAAAAGTCCTTGTACTCGTCCATAGTATAGAATGATAGCATATCACTAGTAAGCCGAATCATACGCAATTCGGGAGGAAGTGTAGCAACACGCTTGACAAGATTGTGAGTGTTGACGATGTTGCGCTTAGCAACTTCAATCATCTTTTCCTCAACCTTGCTACGAGTGTTACGCTTCGCCCATGCATAGGTAGTGCCGCCGGTGTTGAGACCTTCGGTACTAGCGATTTCGCCCTTGTGATTAATTTCTGCCCACTTACAGGCAAAACCTACACGCTTGATGTCATAGTTAAATGTAGTCATGTTATTACACTAGCACCCTTTATAGAGATTGTCAACCGATTAATCAAGGTAAACGAAGCAAGTCTTCAATAGAATACAAATTTTTCATGTATCTAGAAACATCTTCCAACACACTAACTGCAACATCGCCCGGTCTGCGAGGCCCGTATGAAACAGTAATTGCTTCATCAGTACCTTCTCCCAACCTAGTATCGTTCACCGTCTCAAAAATATTTACAATTTCTTTAACACTATAACCTACGCCGTGACCCAAACATTCAATATTATTTGAAGGATCTTCTATTGCCATACGAATAGCTTCACACACTTCGTCAACATGAACATAGTCACGAATACAAGTTCCATCAGGTGTCTCATAATCGGTGCCGTAGATAGTAAATTCTCTAGTATATTCTGACTTCATAAGATTATACATCAGTCCGTCAGGATTAGTAGGAGCATACCCGCTACTACCGATTACGTTATAGAACCTAAAAATAGTGTACGGTGTCGGATTGTGTACAGTACAATATTCTCGAACAACGTCTTCTGCTGCCCTCTTACTTACTCCGTATGCACTATTACATGCTTCCGCGGCGCCGGTGCTAGCAAAGATAAAATTCTTAGTACTAATTTTGTTTAGTACATTCATGGTCCCGTTTAGGTTAGTTATGTAATACTGAATAGGCATTTGTTGACTTTGACCAACGTTTACTAATGCAGCCAAATGAACTACGGCGTCAAATTCAAAGCTGACTTCCATTGGTCTATTAATGTCAACTTGAAAAAATTGCTGTACTGGATGCTCGTTTGGTCTAATGTCTAACCCATAAACTTCATATTCACTTTCAAGTCTCTTACATAGGTGTGAGCCTATATAACCCGAACATCCAGTAATTAATACTTTCTTCATATCAAAATCCTTCAAATAAATTCATACCAGACACTTCTTCCTTAGGTTCAAAGCTAGGATCCTTTGTTAGATATGTATCCTTCCCTGTATAGATAATTCTAAAACGATGCCTATTAGCTAATACAGACCTAATATCATCAATGCACAACACTCTACGACCAAGACCTGCAATAAAGTCACTATACTTAACCGTAGTCTCATGGCAAATCTTAGCAGTACTGATATTGCTCTTGCAAGATGTAAACTCGTTGAAGCAATGACTCCACTTATGGAATACTGCTTCCTCATGAACCTTAAAATGATTCACTGAATCATGCGCTGCATACCAAGATTTGCTTGTAGGATATTGATCATAGACTGCTTTAATATCCTCAGCCATATGTCTCTTGCTTGTAGTAAAGAACTGTGTGCTTGGAAAGTTCTGTGTCCAACGCTGATTGACCAATGCAAAAGTAGGAAGCTGAATCATCTGTTCTAAGAATGCAATGCCATAACTTTCTACAGTGCTTGGATTAAAAGCAACACGACACTGACGGATAAAGTCAACCTTCTCTTGTCCAATGATACTAACAGCAATCTTATAATCAACGCCTAGCTTCTTCAATCGTTCTTCAAACTTCTTAGCACCATTCGCATTAGTCATAACACGGGCAGGAAGACCGGTCTGTTCAATCAACTCAAGATAAAGTTCAGGATTTTTTCCTTCTTCCCAGCGACCAATGAACAACACGCCTTCACGGTCATTGTCATATTCTTGTAACAATGATTGTTCAGGTAAAGGGATAGGAAGATGAACAGCATTTTCAAAATGCAACTCATTGAACTTGCTTTGAGTGCCAATTGTAATATTTGGCATCTGTAATTGCAATCTCATCATGTCGTTAACCTCATCAAGGAACGGATTCTTCGTATCCTTGAAGATTTGACTTTCTAGATGAGTGTATGCGATAGTTTGAATATAATCATTCAATCCTAAAGTAGAAATTACCTGAACAGTCTCGTAAGTATTGCAGACAAAGGCATCATATAGATTAGTAGTCAATGCCTTAATTGTAGCATCACGGAAGTTAGCCATACGCTCATAGCAGTAGCTATCTTCATACATAAAGATAGCACTATGATCGGTGTAACGCTTGGGTTCATCAGGATAGATAATGTTTGCGTTGAGTTCTTTAACAAACTCATCCGCTACGCCCTGCGGACTCTTATCAGTAATAATATCTACATATATTCCATGACTATCCATCAACTCACAAAAGCTTTTAGTGAACTGTCCGATGCCGCCATGCGGAATCAATGTCTGTGAACTAACGAGAAATCCGATTCTTTTCATTAGGTTGCCCAAGCGTTCTTGAATAGGGGGACTTGGAGTCTGTCACTGTAGCGGACACCGTTAGCCATAGCAAGATCAGCAACAGTGCGATTGTTAAGATGATACACGCTCTCTACACCACCGACTGGCATGAAATAGACAGGACCTCTGAACCCTGCATCACGATAACGCTTAGTAGCTTCTAGTGCTTCCTTAGCATCATCTTCTGTTGCGATAACGAACTTAAGATAAGTGTAGCCAACATCTTCATATCGTGCAACAACTTCGGGCTTGATAGCATCTTCTGCCTTCTCACCTGAACAACTAAGCTTAGCACTAACAGAGAATGTAATTTCACGATTAAACGCATAGCCAGTCTTTTCGCCCAGCACAGCTTCCCAGACCCAATCATCTAGATATTTGATAAAATCATCATGCAACGGCTGTGTACCGTTCGTCTCAAAGGTAATTTCTTTGAGAGTCTTCATCTTCTCGTGATTTAGGAGTTCTGGGAAGGCCCGTTGCCATCCGAGGAGTGGTTCTCCTCCTGTGATAACGAGGTGTTCGTCTTTCCATTCTTTAAACGGTAGTAGTTCCATAATGTCACTGACAATAGTATCAATGTCCCTGCTGGGAGAAAGATGCTTGAAGCGAGGATCCCAGGATGCGTAGGAATCGCAGCCCGTAGTGACGAGCGGGAGGGCACCATATTCTTTATAGTCTTCTGGATTGACTTTTTCTCGCTCAACTGATAATTCCCCTTTTGGCATACCGAATCCGGCGCATTTGAAATTGCATCCAAATGTTCTAAGGAAAACGCTTGGTACACCCATGTACCGGCCCTCACCTTGGATTGAATAAAACAACTCACTGATTTTGATGTTTGCCACCAATATATTCCTTTAAATAATTCATAGATACATATAACTTTTCACAACTGAATCCTTCTTTCTTAAGTTTGCTTCCAGAAAGACACCAGTTTCTCATAGTGGTTTCGTGAACATCATAGTGTTTAGCAGCATAACTCATAGAAGGAAACATTCCGTCCGGCGTCGTTACTAACATTTTCCAATTAGGCCTATCGTCGTGCGAAATATGCTTAACTGAATCGTCTACCTCAGGAACTTTGTAGTCTCGTTCTAAATATTCAATTGCTTTCTTTAAATACTCTGTGTTGTCTTGAAACTTGCCTAATGCTGTATTACAGTTTGTACATAATAATCCACGAATGCGCTTTGTGGTGTGACAGTGATCAACTGCTAACTCTCGGTCACAAATATCCTTTTCCCCACAAATAGCGCAAGCATAACTCTGTTCTTTCAGCATCGCATCATATTGATCTGCATTTATTCCAAACATTCTTTTTAAGTCGGAACGCTTTTTTCTTTTACCATAATGCTCTTTAGTGTTAAGTGAAATACCCTCTTGAATCATAATCAATCCTCCTGCAAGTATTTATGCAGGGAGAAGGTATTTTTACTTTTTACCGACACCCTGTGTGTCATCGTTGTCATCTTCTTCGTTTTCTACGATCCACCCGTGATATTTAGGATCAATACCATGCTTTTTTCTAAATTCATATCTGTCATTTTCTACTGCCCACATTCCATATAAAAATACAGATGCTACAGCACAGAATAATACTACGAATATAACAGTAACTACTTCCATTGTCAATTATCCTTTCCACCATTCTTCCCAGGGGAAGACAATCCAAACATCGTCTTCTGCTTTGTTGATGCTAGTTCCAAAATAATTGACTTCAAATGGACTTGCATCATTATCGATTAACACTGCAAATCTAACATTGTTATTCCAGATATCATTCCACTCTGGATCATCACGGAATGCACTATTAGACCAATCCTCCTTAATCCATTGTAGTGTAGCACCAGTATCGTTAATATCGTCTACGATAAGAATATTTTTACGCAATGCAGGATCGCTAGTTGGTTCACCCACCGGTCTTGGAATTGCAGTAGCTTGAATGTAACCGTAAGCATCTTCTGCCATCCAACAATTAGATTCACTTTCGCCACCGTCACGAAGACTGACCTTCAAAGTCTCCAATGGAATGTTGAGATAATGACTAATCTTAAGAGCGGGGTTTAGACCGCCCCTAGTAAGACCTACGATATAGTCTGGCTTCCATGCACTAGCTATAATTTGCCTAACAAGCTCCATAACCATTCCGTCAATTTGCTTGTCAGTGTAATATACTTTCTTAGGCATTATTTCTTATCCTTAAGCTATATAGATTTCCTAAAACTACTCTCTTGTCGTCAAATATAGAATCAGAAATAATATTTCCTAATTCATGCTTCTCGTCATGCGATAATTCAAATTCAGAGACAAACCGGTCGGTAGAAAGATGACCCCATTGTTGCATAAGACTAAAATAAACCGTGTTTAGCTTATTATATTTTAGCTGCCACATCAAGAAATCTTTTACCTCTCGGTAGTTTCTCTTTTGTACAGTAAAATTAGTCACAAAAGAATGCATATTGGGAAAATTACCTTCCGCAATCAATCTATTGAGTGTAGAAAGATTATCGGTGAGTTTGCTAAAAGATCCTCCCTTGCGGACAATCTGATAAGTGCTATCGGTAGCTGCATCAATACTTACATTAATTTGTTGTATTTGTTTCCAAATTGGTCTAATAGTTTCAAGTCTGCCAGCATCCATCAATGTTCCATTTGTGTGTAAGCGTAACGAAATCAGATCGTTTGGTCTTTTCGCTAGCTCTTTTAAGAAATTCCAATATGTGGGACTACCAAATGCATCACCACTTCCTGTAATCTTCAATACTATTTTGTAACCCTGAGAAACTAGATAATCAACAAATAATTCTACTTTAGTATGAATTTTATCTAGTTTCTCGTTGTTTCTTAGCTTATATAGTATCAATTCTTCTCTACAGCTAGGACACTGTAGATTACAGGATTGATCATAGCTAAAGTTTATAGTTATGGGATTACTTGCATACTGCTTTAGTTGAGTCAACGGAACAAGATAGCTATTGCTGCTATATTTTTTGCCGCTAAGCAATGAATTAATGAAAGGGCAATGATCGGTGCATTCGGTATACATGCCCTTTGCCATATCTTGTAGTAATTTGAGACGTTCTGGGTAATTGAATATTTCTTCGGGAGTTTGTGTTAGTACATTACCAAAAAACTTAGGCAACCAAGAAAAGCAACATAATGAAATATCACCGTTTGGGTGAATTTCAAAATATCTTGCTAGTTGAGTGCATCCATAGCCCTTAAGAATAGCTTCGGAATGCACGTATTCTTCTGGTTGCCTAAGTTGATAGTGCATTAGCCTAGTAAATCCTTACTTATTGAATAAAAGTTTGGTTAGATTTATAGGCCACAACACGGCGCTTTTTACAGAATGCTGTGCAGTATACAGCTCCTCAATCCAGCAGAAGCTAAACACTATGACTGCTATAATGAGATATAATCCCAAAAATTCCATAATCACTTACCTTAGCCTAGAAGGTCTTCATTCCATTCACGATGACCTTCACGGAAAGCCATATTGCTCTGGGTTTCACGAACTTCAACACGATAGCACCATAGACGATCGGCTTCACCTGTTCCCCAATGATCTGGAATATAGACACCGTTGATAAACTTATAGATCATGTCAGCAAGTGCTTCACAACCAGTTGCTGGAATGATAGTCAGCTTTGCCATGCCTCGTTCTTGCAATAGCTTGAACACATCCATATCAGGATCGTCTTCTGCTACAAGCAATGTGTGATCAAACTGATCCTCAAGAATTGCCTTGAGGTCCTTAAGACCACCGTAGTCTGCACACCAGTTACGAGCGTCTAGTGTGTCAGCACCGAAGTATACCTTGATACTAAAGCTGTAACCATGTATCTGATTACAGTGACTATCTGCTCTCCACTGTCGATACGCACAGGGAAAGGCATCGTGCCATTCTTTTGTACTTGTATACT
>JACCDW010034603.1_pt1 | contig 10384 bp, 10 predicted proteins | sample 7449781 | NCBI WGS metagenome assembly JACCDW01 (sample SAMN15323449, study PRJNA562643) | freshwater metagenome | isolation source: river surface water | place: USA:Blue River Watershed | collected 2017-08-18 | reverse complement strand
GAACGACGGCTCAAGGAAGCGACGGAGCGGCAGCCGCAGCTCGGTACCGACGACGAGAACGGGGGTCAGTCCGGAGCGGGTGAAGTCGGCGATCCGGTGGTTCATCTCTTGGATGAGGTGCCGGCCGAGCGCAGGGTCGAGACCCAACCCGACCTCCGTTGGGGTGCGATGAATACGTCCGATCAGGGCCTGCTCCAGCCGGGGATCGAGGGTCACGGCGCGTACAATGCCGGGACGACTCTCAAGCTCCGGCACAAAGTAAAGGCCGAGGCGGCGCCGCGTGAGCTCGCTGAGATCATCCGGGTTCTTGGTCACGCTGGCAAAGTCGCCAATGCATTCGAGGATCAGCGGAAGATTGAGAATCGAGAGATTTTCGCGCAGGAGATTCTGTAGGACGCGCTGAATGATTCCCAAGCTGACCAAATCCGGGAGCAATTCCGCCACGAGGGCTGGATTAGACTCCTTCAGATGGTCGATAAGGGTCTGAACATCCTGTCGGCCCAGCAAGAGGTGCGCGACCGATTTAAGGCTTTCCGAGAGGTGGGTGATCAGCACCGATGATGGGTCGACAAGGGTGTAGCCATTGATCTCGGCCGTCTTCTTTTCCGCCTCGTCGATCCATACGGCATCGAGGCCGAAAACCGGCTCCCGGGTCGGCACCCCACGCAACGCCACTGAGCTTCCGGCGACGTTCATGGCCATGGTGCGTCCAGGCTGAACCTGCCCCTTCGCAATGACTTTGCCACGCAGCAGGAACCGATACTCGTTCGGCTCCAACTCCAGATTGTCGCGCACCGATACGGGAGGGACGAGAATCCCCTTCTCGCGGGCCAGCGACTTTCTCACGCCCGTGACTCGGCCGAGGAGGTCTCCACCTTGCTTCGCCTCCGCCAGCGGCAGAAGGCCGTAGCCAATCTCAATCGCAAAGACATCCAAATCGATCATCCGTCGGATGTCTTCCGCGATCGGGGGTCGCCCGTTGGCCGCCGCGGTGCTGCCCGGTGCAGACGCCGCGTCTTTGCCTGACCGCGCCGCGGAAGCCACGCTCCCTGTGGCCGTGGCGGCAGCAATCTCCGCGCCTGCCTCGTCGACCCGCTGCTGCTGATGCAGGATGCGGGCCAGGTAACCACCCGCGAGCGCAAGTCCGATGAACGGCAAGGCCGGCATGCCCGGCATCAGTCCAAAGACCCCAAGCATGCCAGAGGCAATACCGATCGCCCGAGGGTAGCGGACCATCTGTTTGCCGATCTGCTCGCCGAGGTTTCCGGTGCCAGCCGCTCGTGTGACCAGTATGCCGGCCCCCACTGAAACGATCAGCGCTGGGATCTGCGAGACCAGGCCATCTCCAATCGAAAGCAGGGTGAACTTCGTGGCTGCCTCGCCGAGGCTCATTCCCATCTGCAGCACGCCGATCGCAAAGCCGCCGATCACATTGACCAGCGTAATCAAAATGCCGGCGACCGCGTCACCCCGCACGAACTTGGAGGCGCCGTCCATCGCGCCGTAGAAGTCCGCCTCTTTTTGCACTTTCAAACGCCGCGCGGTGGCCGTCGGCTCATCAATCACCCCAGCATTAAGCTCTGCATCAATCGCCATCTGCTTTCCAGGCAGGGCATCCAGAGTGAAACGAGCGCTGACCTCCGCGATGCGTCCGGCACCCTTCGTGATCACGACGAAATTGATCACGATGAGGATGACGAAGACGACAAACCCAACGATGTAATTGCCCTGGATGACGAAGTGACCAAAGGACTCGATGACGCTCCCGCCATGTCCCGTCGTGAGAATCAGACGCGTCGAGCAGATGTTAAGCGCAAGCCGGAAGAGCGTCAGTCCAAGCAGAAGCGTAGGAAATCCTCCGAACTCCGGCGGATCCTTGACGTAGACGACGATGAGCAACACGAGCAGAGAAAGACCGATCTGCAGCGCGAGCATGAAGTCGAGCACCGGCGCGGGCACCGGCACCAGCAGCATGAGCACGGTGAGGAAGAGGGCCCCGGTAAAAATGAGGTCGGCTCGCTTGAGCAGAGTGACGCCGCCAGCCTCGATCGCCGAGCGACCGGACGGATGAATGGAAGGGGGTGCGGAAGCCATCGTGAATCAGGGAAAGGAACGGAAAGCTTGAACAGGACCTCCGTCAGGCAATGCGGGTGAGCGTTGCACCTTCGGCCGCAGCTCGGCGCTGGCGCAGTTCGTGGAAGTACAACCGGTGGTTCCGGTAGACGAATGCGAGGATCTCGGCTACTGCCTGATACAGGGGCTGAGGGATCGCCTCGCCGACTTCGCCAATCCGGAACAGCATCCGTGCCACCGGCTTGTTCTCTACTGTCGGAACGCCATGCTCGGCCGCCAGCGCCTTAATGCGCAGCGCGAACCGATTCTCTCCTTTGGCAAGCACGATCGGGGCCGCATCCCGCCCTCGCTCATATTTCAGGGCGACCGCATAGTGAGTCGGATTAGTGACGATCACATCGGCGGTGGGAATCGCATCGAGCATCTGACGCTGGAGAAGTCGCCGCGCCATCCGCCGCATTGCTCCCTTGAGAAAGGCGTCGCCCTCAGATTGACGATGCTCCTCCTTCACCTCCTGCTGAGTCATCTTCATCTCCTGAAACGTCCGGTGACGCTCGTAGGCATAGCTGAGCCCTGCGATCACGCCGAGGGCGAGGATGAGCTTGCCCAGAAACTCCATTGTGGCGCGTTGCAGAAAACTGCCGAGATACGCTGCCTCGACCGGAGCACTGAAGAGGGGATCGCCTAGCAACGTCTGAGCCGAGAACCACAGCACCACTCCGATTCCAAGCGTTTTGGCCAAATCAACCGCTCCATGGATCGCGGTGGTTCGCGAGAACAGACGCGTCACACCGGCGATGGGATTGAGCCGTTCGAGACGAACCCCAAGCGCCTTGGGAGTGAGTTGGAACCCTGTCTGCAGACCACCCGCAAGCAGGGCAGCCGCCAAGGCGGCAAGCAGCACGGGAGCCAAGATCGTCAAGGTGACGCGCGCGCTCTCATCAACCTGCACCGGAAGCGCCTGGAACGGTTCACGCCCCGCGCCCAAATCACCCCAAATCAGCGAGGCCAGAGCGGCTACATCACGGACCGAGGTTGCGGCCGCGACACTGAACACCCCCAGTGCCGCCGCCAGCATGGCCACGACCTGCAACTCCGGGGTTCGCGCGACTTGCCCGCGCTCCAACGCTTCACGTTGCCGCTTCTCCGTCGGCAACTCGGTCTTAGAATCGTGATCGGCCTGATCCATGAAGTCTCGGACAATGCAGGGACGGTGCCATCGTCGTCATCTGTGTATCTACCCGCTGAATCGGATACACTTAGGTCCGAAAAATACTTTGCGGGCTTCCCTTGGGGGCAGAATCTGCCGAGGACGTTACGATCGGCTCAGCGCCTCGGCGGTAAGATCTCCAGCAGTTGGAAAGGAAGCGCGTTGAATTCGACCGCCAGATAACGCGCGATCAGGGCCCCCGCCCCCGCTAAGAGCAGGAAGCCCCCAATCAGTCGGACCGAGTAGCTGAGAATGAACACGTTCATCCGTGGTACGGCACGGCCAAGGACCGAGAATGCCAAGTTCACCAGGAAGTTGAGGGCGATGAAAGGTGCGGCGATGCGTAAACCGAGTTCGAGGACATGACCCGTGCCTTGGATCAACATTTCAGTCGTGGCCGAGCCAAAGCCCGCGAGGCCAGCCGGAGCCAAGTCGAAGCTGCGACGGAAGGCGGTCAGCACGCCAACGTGGGCATCCAAGGCGAAGAAGATCACGCCCGCGAACACCGCGAGGAAAGCGGCGAGTGGCTCTTGGCCGGGCTGCGGCACATCAAAACCAGGCGCGGCAGTCAGGCCCATCTCGTTCGCGATCAAGCGCCCGGCGAGTTCCACCGCGGAAAATGCGAGACGGCCGATAAACCCCATCGCCAACCCCAGCACCATCTCGCCCACCGCCGCCCCCACCAAGCCAGACATCGCCTCGGGGATCGTGCGGTGCGGAACGATGCCGTAGAGCAGAACCGCGAGGAAGACCGCGAGGCCCACTCGAACCGTCGGCGGCAGCGCTCGACCCGCCAGCGTCGGTAAGAGTACGACCATCCCGGTGGCCCGTAGGAGCACCATCAGCCAGCAGAAGCCTAGGTCGAGCGGCATCGGTGCACCTCCGCCCTTACCTTCAATGGCCTAACGTTCCCATTCGAGTGATCATGGCGGTCGCATACTCTGACAAGACGCGGAGCAACCAAGGCGATGCCAGCAACAGAAGTGCCGCCAGCGCCGCCAACTTGGGTGCGAACATGAGCGTTTGCTCCTGAATACTGGTCACCGACTGGAAGAGACTGATCACGAATCCGACCACGAGAAGCAGACCCAAAAACGGCGCCACCACATACAAGGAGAAAACCACCACGCCTTTGAAGAGATCGATCGCGAGCTCCGGATTCACGGCATTGCAGGGATTCGGGCGTTTCGGTTAGCGAAAACTCTCCACCAAGCTGCGCACCACCAAATGCCAGCCATCGACCAAAACGAAAAGCAGCAGCTTGAAGGGAAGCGACACAATGGCCGGCGGCATCATCATCATTCCCAGCGCCATCAACACAGACGAGACGAGGAAGTCGACGACGAGGAACGGGAGAAACAGGAGAAAGCCCATCTGGAACGCAGTCTGGAGTTCACTGATCACGAAGGCGGGCACCACCACACGAAGCGGCAGATCTTCGACTCGCGTGGGCGGAAAACGCCCGAGCTCCAGAAAGAACTCAAGATCCCGCGTCCGCGTCTGCTTCAGCATAAACTCCCGCAGGGGTACGGTCGCCTTCTCGACCGCCTGCATCGACGTGGCTTCCCCAGCCAGATAAGGTTGTAGCGCTTCCGCATTCATCCGGTCAAACACCGGCCCCATCAGGAAGAACGTCAGAAACAACGAGAGCCCAATGATGATCTGGTTCGCCGGAGCAGAGGGGACGCCGATCGCCGTGCGCACAAAGCCTAAAACAATCACGATTCGGGTAAAGCTGGTCATCAGGATGACCAGCGAGGGCGCCAGCGTCAGCAGGGTCATCAAAACCACCAGCTGAATCGCCACGCTCACATCCGCCGGCTTTCCCGCGCCTTCCAATCCAATGTTCAGCCGAAGCGGCGCGGAAGCGCTCCCCGCGCCCGCCACCACGGCGGCACTTCCCGGGCCCGCCACGACCGCCGAGACGGTGGCTAACGGAGCCGGCGGCGCCGGACTGACCACGGCGTCGCTTTGGGCGAGCGCCGCGACGCCAAGCCCCAGCAGCCCCAACCACGCCAAGCTCCACTTGACCGCGCGCCACTGCCTCATACTGCCTCCTTCCCTGGCGGCTGATCCAGCGGCGCCACCAATTCGATGCGGCCGGGCGTCACTCCAAGCAGGAAGCGACGACCCTCGCAGGACGCGATGACCAGATATTGCCGGTTACCGAGTGAACGGGTCTCCTCGACCTGCAGCGAGCGGCCGTTTCCACGCAGACCATCCGCCGCCCGCCGCCGGTAAAGGATCCACCCGCCGCCGGCCGCGAGTGCGAAAGCCACCACCAGCAACCACGCTCGAGGTCCCGAGGGCTGCGTCGGCACCACCTCCGTTCTGGGTGTACCAGACCCTTGCGGATAGATCACCGTCCCCGGCGCGAAGCTACCGGGCGTTGCACGCGTCTCTGCCCACAAACTCCCCCCCCAAAGTAATCCCGCCATGCCACCACCCAGGATGACCTTGCGGGTCCAAGCAGCCCCGGAAACTCGCGGCAAAGCGCAATGAATCCAGCCGCGGCGGAAAGTTCCGATTCGGCGCGTCATGCTCCGGCTCCGACCTGCGCTGCGGATCCCACCAACTCCGTGATGCGAACGCCGAAGTTATCCTCGACCACCACGACCTCCCCATAGGCGACCAAGCGATCGTTGACGTAGAGGCCAACCGGATCACTGGCGTGCTGGTCAAGCTGCACCACGGCACCCGGACTGAGCTCCAACACCTCCCGCATGGGGAGCTGACACGAGCCAATCTGCACGGCGACCCGGACCTTCACATCGAGGACCAGATCAAGGGACTTATCTTCAAGGGTATTAGGCATGGTGGGGATCTCCCGAATTGAGGCGCTGGGTGAGCTTGACGACCACGCGGGATCCTTCGAGGCCCGCAGTCGCGAGGAACTTGGGGCGCGCGTTCAGCGTCACCCGCGTGCGATCAACGATACCGGCTGGCAGCTCGAGAATGTCACCGACCCGGAGCGCGCTGAGGTCGCGCAGCGGCAACAGAAAGGCATCCCACTCCGCTTGCAGTGGCACGGCGACGTTCTCGTACACCGGCCGCCACGACGAACGTCCCGGGTTCGGTCGGGCTTCCCGCACGGACTCGCGGCTGCGTGCAGGCAAGACCGCCTTCACCGCCGTCTCGATCATCGGATAGGGTACAGCCAACCGGAGAGTCTCGACGCCTTCACCAAGCGGAATCTCAAGCGTAAGGGCGAACATCATGGTGTCGCGCGCCGCGGTGCGTAGAAAGCGCCCGCTCCGCTCATGGCCAAAGATCGCCGACTTCAGCGGGGGCGTAACGGGCCACTGCGCACACCACTCATCCGTCACCAGCCGGGCAACGTCTTCCAGCAGCGCGACCTCAATCTCGGTCAAGGCACGCAACGTTGTCACCGGACGTCCCGGACCTCCGAGCAGACGGTCGATCAGCGTGAGCGCCAGGCGGGGGGGGATTTCCAGCAAGCCCACACCAGCCAGCGGCTCGACTTTGAACAGGCACACATGCGTCGGATCAGTGAAACTCTCAATCAAGGCACGATACGAAGGCGTCGCGACCGAAGTCACCTTGAGGGAGAATTCCATCCTCAAGAAAAGCGCAATCCTCGCCGCGAGGTGTCCGGCAAACTCATCCTGACGCTCCCGCAGTCGGCGGAGGTCCGCCTCCGTTAGTCTTCCCGGCCGCCGGAAATCGTGAGCGGAGATCGCCACGTCTAATCGCCGTCCTCGACTACTGTAAATCGTGGCCCGCTCCACGGCAGACGCCAGATCGCCGGCCGAAGAGTCACCCCGCACTGTGGGCTCCACGGCGGAGTCCGCAGTCGGCTCCGTGATTTCGTCGGGGGGAGAAGGAGACTCCGTCGCAGACATGGCTTACTGGACGACGAAGTCCGAGAAGTAGATTTGCAGCGCGACTTTCCGTCCGAGCGCTTGGTTGTACGCCGCACGAAGCTTCTCGCGCAGGATGTTTTTGGCCCCTGGCTCATCTAGGTCCGCCAGCGTCAGCGACGACAGGACGTTAAGCGAAACGTCGATCAAGCGCGGCCGATTCGCCTCGAACTGCGCGCGCAAGGTCGCATCGGTACCCGTGACCATGAATGTGGTCTTGAGATACCGCGTTCCCATCGTGCCAGCGAGGTTCACGACGACGTTCTCAAAGGTATACGAATGCCCGTCGCCGGCGGCCTCACCCTTCTTTCCATGGCCACCGTCCTTGCCGCTCTTCTCCGGCGCGGCCGTCGCCGCTGGCTCCGGGCCACCGGAAGCGTCCGCAACCTTGGCAACAGCCCCGGAAGCTTCGACCGGCATCGCCTTCGCGAGCTCCGCCTTGAGACGAGGCAACAGCACAAACTGCGCGGTTGCCCACGACACCGCCGGGGCGAGGACCACCGCCAAAAGAACCGGCAAGAGCGCCGCCACCTTGGAGTTTGGCTTGACGCCCGCAGGCGCCGCGGTGGCCGCGGGATCGACGGGTACGCCGGCGGATGGAGGCTCGGACTTGGTGGACATGCGGACGGGAAGCAGGCTCAGCGAACGTTTAGCGCTTCAGATTGACGATGTCCTCAAGGACCGTGTCCGAAACCGTTACGAGCCGGGAACCGGCCTGGAATGACCGCTGCATCGTGATCATGTCGGCGAACTCCTCGGTCAAATCGACGTTGGAGAGCTCGAGGGTGCCGGCCTCAATCACCCCGAGACCGTTTTCCCCCGGTCCATTGTTGGCGGCAGCAAGCGCCACTCCGCCAACGGGACCCGCGGCCTCAAGACCGGCGAAGAGGCTATCTCCCACTTTCTTGAGCTCGTTCGGATCGTTGAACGTCTGGAGCAAAACGCGATTCGTGACTGCCGAACTACCATCCGAGTAGAACTCGATGACGTTGCCGGCCCGATCAATCGAGAGGGATTGCAAGGCCGTGCCCGTCGGGGGCGTCCCCAACTTAATGTCGCCGACTGTGGCCGGAGGTGAACCTGCCGACCCTCCGGTCAGGCCCTGTACGCGGTAGCCCTGCCCCGTGACGAGATTTCCTTCGTAATCGAGGCGGAAACCGCCGGCTCGCGTGACATACTGCGCGTCGTCCGCAGGATTAACGACACGGAAAAAGCCGCCGCCAGAGATCCCAAGATCGGTGATGACGCCGGTCGCATTCAGCGCGCCTTGAGTGAACTTACCCGCAACCGCGTTGAGTTTAACCCCCGTGCCCACCTGCGTTGACGACAACGCCACCGCGCTCGATGCCGACGGCACCGCACTACGCACCGTGTTGCTGAAGCTATCCGAGAACGTAGCGCGGGAGGTCTTGAAACCGGCCGTATTGACATTCGCAATGTTGTTACCGACGACTTCGAGCCCCTTCGAAAAGGAGCGGAGGGCACTGACGCCAGTGTTAAGGGTTCCGAGGAGTGACATGGTTAGGACGGGTGTTTGGAAACGAAACGAGAGTGGCAGATCGAAAAAAAAGCGGTGGGCTCAGGCCGCCGGCAAAGGATCCGTCGGCGAGAACATCTCGACGCGCGTCACCGCCGATGCGGGGTAAAGTTTGCCCTCGATCAGCAGTTGGGGCGAAGCGCCACTGCGATCGATTGCTTGCACGACGCCCGTGATGGACTCGGCATCGCCGGTCTTCACCGTCACTTGCCTTCCGAGCATCGAGCCGGCGGAGTTGAGCTCGTTAAGGTTTCTCAGCGCAGAGAACTCGCGCGCGAGCTGCGTACTCTGCTCAAGACTGCTGAACTGCGCCATCTGAGCGATGAACGCCGTATCTTCCATCGGTTTGAGCGGATCTTGGCTGGAGAGCTGCACGGTGATGAGCTTGAGAAAATCTTCCTGACCGAGCGTGCGCTTGGCGACGCGCGGAGAAGCAGAGTCTCCCGCATTCAGGGTCAGCGCCGCGATCGACGGCGAAGGAGAAGCAGCGGTGATGGGCATAAGAAAAATTCAGGCAAAGACCCGGAGGCGATGACGGGAACCACGATCATGCGGGAGGACCGGACCGGGCGGACTCGTCGTCGCAGCGGCTCCACCTACCGGTACCACGGACGTACGGCCTCGGCCGGAAAACCCATCCGAGCGGTGTCCGCTACCGTCGCGCCCTCCGGAACGTGAGTCCGACGTGACCTCCCCTCCCCACGCTGCAGCCGCGGGTAAGGAACTGCCCACGAAGAGCGGATCCGCAAAGCGATACGGCCGCGTCTCGCCGCTCATCGACACGTGCTGATGCCACGCCGTTGCCAATCGATCCCGCAACTCAGGCGAGTCCGCACGAAACGTAGCGGCGATTTCGCCCTCGCGATAGTCCACCCGCACCCACACTCCCTCACCCTCAAACTGAACCTTCAAGTCAACGCCGGCGCGATCCGTGGCCCAAAGCACGTCCGCTGCATCCAGCACGACATCCACCGACGTCCACCGCACCGCCGCTGCTGCGGGCAGCGTATCACCGTCCGTCACCGCCAAACCGGCCGCCGGAGCAAGCGCTCCGCCGATTATCTCGGGCCAATCCTTTGTTGGGTGTTCGTCGCGCATGACTGCACCCGTATCCGCAGCTTCGATGCCAAGTCCGCTGCTTGCTTTTACTACCAGCTTCAAATCAACCGTTAGCGAAGTTATTTTCCCACCACTTTCTGAGTCTGAGCGTGCTTCCGCCGCATTTCCCGCGCTCGCCTGGAACACTGCGGCAGTTTCTGCCGCCATGTTTGAGAGGCGTCCGGCTTTCGCGGGGCGAGTCTGGGCGGCTGAATTCATCGGCGACCGAGCCTCGAGCTCCCTTGTAATGAGGAGTGGCTCTGGCTGCTTTCGATGCAAAGGGTCATCGAAGGCGGGCACGGGGGTATCGCTGCAGTCCTGCGACGGCTGCTTCGCCACTCCCACTGCGAGGCCGCTGACTTCCGCGGGTGCGATGCTGGACGCGCTCTCCCGCGACGGAGAAGCCGGGCTTGGGGGCGCCTCCGCGCAGGTAGGTGCACGGCAGTCGCCCAGCGATCTCGGACCCGCACTCGCACCGAAGGCACTGCTCGCCATTCCCGGCTGCCGGAGCGACTCCACCGGCGGAGCAAGAGCAGCGTCTTCGGCTCCGATCGGAGCAGGCACAGCGGTGGCCGACGGCATCAG
>JACCDW011055883.1_pt1 | contig 10386 bp, 8 predicted proteins | sample 7449781 | NCBI WGS metagenome assembly JACCDW01 (sample SAMN15323449, study PRJNA562643) | freshwater metagenome | isolation source: river surface water | place: USA:Blue River Watershed | collected 2017-08-18 | reverse complement strand
TGATTCGGGATATTCACGCCGACTTAAAGCGGCTAACCAATTGAGGAATCTCGATTTTTGCTAAATCTCGTTTTTCGCCATTATCCGTAAGAAAAACGGGTGTTTTGAGCAAAATTGGCAGTGAACCGTCGGTGGTGGACTGTTGACAAGCAACTTCCAAATCACTTAGCCTTCCGCTTTAATCGAGAAGGCGATCCAATCCTGCACGGATTTTGCCAACGGCATCAAAAGAAGCATGGCTGTTAACCACTCCTTTGCCCAATTCGTGCCAATAGCCATCTCCACAGTCGATGAAGGAGCCTCGCTTGGTTCCAGGGACTTCCTTTGCCAGGTCATATTGATAATCCGGCATAAAAACCAACTTCAACAGTTCGATGGCTTCTTCCCAAACGAGCGTTGCCTTTCCTTTTTCACGCTTCACGAGGGCTTCTCGCGTAGAAAAATGAAGCGTCAGGCTGATTTCTTTAATTTCCTCCCGATCCACCTTTCGGTAATGGATTGTAAGCGGTGCCTCTTTCTTTTCCGTTTCGTAGATGGCCTGAATCAGATCTTGAGCCATCAACTGCCATTGTTCTTGATTGGCTGGGATTTTCACCCCTTGATTTTTTCCTTGCTCGATTGTGCTGAGGGTAATTCCCCCTTCATCCATCGCTTTTTTGGTCCAGCGGCTGTCCTCTAGCAAGTGCTGAACAGGCTTGATCCAGACAGGGGCCAACTTTCCTTGAAAATGGTAATCGTCGTTTAAGCTAAATCCCTCATCAAAAATCTCCTGTTCGCTGAGTTCTTCCCGATCGATGTAGTGCAAGTCCAGATGGGTAGTCAACACACCTGCAGACCAATCCAATGCAAGCCGAAAAACATGGCTGTAGGGTGGAGGCAAGATGCCTGAATCGTATTCCAATACAAGTCCTGTGGTGGAGGGAGGTAAACTCATCGGGATAGCTTTTTACAAAAGTATGGTTTTTTAGCGATTTAACTGGTTATTTTGCCAACCGATCCCTATCCCCATGGAAGACTTACTCGATCACATCAGTCAAGAGATTTACAGCAACTCCTACGTTGTCGTGGATAATTTTGTAGACGAAGCCTTTCGAATGGCCCTTTTGAAGGAGCAAACTGATTTATTGAATCAGGGTCAATTTACAAAAGCAGCGGTAGGAAAAGGGGACCAAAAGCAAGTGCGTGCTGAAATCCGAAGTGATGAGGTGCTGTGGATGGACCCAACTGCCTTGAGTCCCTTGCAGGCAATTTTTTGGGAGAAAGTAGCAGAAGTTCAGCAGGTGCTCAATCGTCGTTGTTTTCTGGGATTAAAGTCATTTGAAGGCCATTTTGCCCGATACCCGATTGGATCTTTTTACAAGCGACACCTGGACCAGTTTCATGCCGTCCCGCATCGCATCGTGACCCTCATTTTATACCTCAACGAATCTTGGACGGAAGCAGATGGTGGGCAGCTGCGCATGTATTTTCCCCAAGAAGACGGAAGCGAACGCCTAGAAGATGTATTGCCTTTAGGAGGGCGCCTAGTGGTCTTTCTGAGTGAAGAGATCCCGCATGAGGTGCTGCCTACACACAAAGAGCGAATTTCGATCACGGGCTGGCTCAGAAATATCGACTAGCGGAGGCTAATTTCTAGAGAAACAGCAGTTTTTCCCAAGACGAAAGCAGCCTTCTCGAAGGATGGAGGCCCAAAGTAAACTTTGGGATTGTTGGAAAACCCAAACTTTTCGGTGGGATAGCCCACTGCATTCGTGCTCAACTTCCCATTGTTGTCCTGATCGTGAATCACCCCGATTGCATAGGTGCCAGTGGGGAGATCTGTGAGTTTGAAGCTTGCTTTTCCATTCTTGGAGGGGAGGGAAATGCTCCGAACTGCCTGTTTGACCTGATCTGGGAATCCGCTAGGCTTGGAAAACACCAAGATGCGGATGCTACCGGTATCACTGCTCGCTCCGCTGATGGATACCTGCAGGTTTGTAAGGTTGCTTTGCCCTAGCGTTTCCAACGTGAATAAGAGGCTAAATACTAGATAGAGGTAGTTCATGGGGTAGTGACTGTTGCGTGACGATTGATCTTTCTAGTAGGGGTATACGCAAACGAAGCTTTAAAGTAGATCTTTTTTGGAACTTCGTACTTTCCTAAAATTTGCCCAAGCCCTGCTTCTAGTGCGAGCCGCTTGTTTTCTGCCTCAATTCCCTCCACATACAAGACCAATTGTTCCCCTAAACGGCTGTCTTTTTCCCCAAATAAAAAATAGGCACTTCCTGGGCAAGTTTCCTCGAGTAGGGGAGCAATTCGACGTTCCAATTGTTCAGGGAAAAGTTTGATTCCTCCAGAATTTACCACAAAATCTGCCCTTCCCAACCAAGTGAATGTGTTTTTTGACCGAAGTTCAATTGTATCATTCGTCTGTATTTTTTCCGGTCCACTCATCGGAGATAGGATCCAAAGACAGTCTTGCTCATTGACCCCGATGCTTACTCCCGGGAGGGCTTGGTACAGCAACTCACTTGCTTCGATGGGGGCCAAGGCGATGTGCGAGACGGTTTCGGTCATCCCAAAGGATTGCCAAGCTCGAATTCCCTGGTGTATTAGCTCCTGTTGGACTTTATGGGGCAAGGCTGCTCCTCCAATCAGCACATGGGGGATGGACTGGAGTAGCTTTCTGCTTTTTTCTTCGGCCAACAGCGCTTCCACCTGCAAAGGAACTAACGCAACGAAGCTAAATTGCTCTGCTAAGCCTTGAAGGGGATTTGAACTTGGTTCCACCAAGGTTATTGGGCAATCCCAAACTAAGGCGCGTACCAGCATCATTTTTCCAGCGATATAGGAGGGGTTTAGGCAGCAGAGCAGATGCCCATTGGTAGTTGTCCCGAAAAAGGCCCCAGTAGCAGCTGCGCTGGCTTCCATTTGGGCTCGGCTGAGAACTTGCAACTTGGGCGCTCCTGTAGATCCAGAGGTCTGCTGTGGGAACGTTTCCTGTCCTGCCAACCAGTCCCTACAGAATGCAAAGGCTACCTGAGCAAATTCCGGAAGTTCCTCCAAGTTGGGGAGAGGCTGGCCCTTGCTAAAATGGTACGACTGGTAGCGAAGTTCAAACATACGAGTGGTGGAGATGAGAAAGGAAACCGTAACCCTAACAAATTTCGTAAGCTTCGGTTAACTTGCACAAAAATGTGATTTTTAAATCAAACGATCATGATTAACTGGATTACAGCCAAGGAATACGAGGATATCACCTATAAAAAGTGCAATGGCGTCGCGCGAATCGCATTTAATCGCCCTGAAGTACGCAACGCATTTCGTCCAAAAACCACTGCCGAACTCTACGATGCCTTCTACGACGCACAGGAAGACACGTCCATTGGGGTCATTTTGTTATCGGGGGAGGGACCTTCTGCCAAGGATGGCAAATGGGCTTTTTGCTCGGGCGGAGACCAGCGAGCCAGAGGACACCAGGGCTATGTGGGTGAGGACGGATACCACCGGCTCAATATTCTTGAGGTGCAGCGTTTGATTCGCTTTATGCCCAAAGTGGTAATCGCGGTGGTGCCCGGATGGGCAGTAGGAGGAGGGCATAGCCTTCATGTAGTTTGTGACCTCACGCTCGCCAGTGCTGAGCATGCCATATTCAAGCAAACTGATGCCGATGTGACGAGTTTTGATGGGGGCTACGGTTCGGCCTACCTAGCCAAGATGGTCGGTCAGAAAAAAGCACGGGAAATTTTCTTCCTAGGAAGGAATTATTCCGCTCAGGAAGCGATGGACATGGGCATGGTCAATGCCGTCATTCCGCATGATCAATTGGAAAATACCGCCTACGAATGGGCACAAGAGATTCTTGCCAAATCACCTACTTCCATCAAGATGCTCAAGTTTGCAATGAACCTAACTGACGATGGAATGGTGGGCCAACAGGTGTTTGCTGGAGAAGCAACACGCCTGGCTTACATGACCGAAGAAGCCCAAGAAGGGCGTAATGCTTTTCTTGAAAAGAGAAAACCTAACTTTAAGAAAATCAAATGGATACCTTGATTTAGGTAAAGTAAAAAATGAATTGTTTTTTTTAATTTAGTAGCGCCCCTCAAGGGGGCTTTCCTTGACTTTGGCTTTCATTCCCCCGGTTACACCGGGGGTTATAATTGTTGCGATCCTTCGGATCTGGCCCCGATAGGGGCTTAACTTTGATCACCCCGGGTGAAGCCCGGGGTTCGTTGCAGGAATTGGTTTAGAGCCCCGAAGGAGCGATACAAAAATTTGACCCCCAATTTTTAGCTTCCTCATTCACCCTCATCTCCCTCATCCAAAATTCTTCCTCAAAATATACTCCACGCAGCGGGCAGCGAGGCGAGCAGTAGCCAGGTCTTGATCGTAGGCAGGGTTGAGCTCGACCACATCCAAACTGATTAATTTTTTGCTTTTGGCAACTAGGTCAAAAACCTTAAAGGCTACTTCTGGATCAAAGCCCATCGGCGAAGGAGCTGAAACACCAGGCGCGAAGGCGGATGAAAAACCATCCATGTCCACGCTCAGGTAAAGTGCATCTACCCGATCTAAAAACCAGCAAATTTGTTCTTCAATGTATTCCCAATGCTTCAAACGGAAGTCCTCCATCACGAGGAATTTTGTGTTCAATTTTTCTGCCGCTTGAAAAAGTGACTTGGGATTTGTTGCCCGTTGAATGCCAAGTGCGAGGTAGTGAAATTCACCAGGATGATTGCTTGCCAACTGGTAGAATGGGGAACCTGAGTGCCCTTTTCCATCTACCAAGGGTCGCAAATCAAAGTGTGCGTCTAGATTGATGATGCCCAACTTTTTTCCTTGTTCTTGGGAATACTTCAGTACTGCGTCGCCGTGTGCGAAAGCCAAATCATGGCCTCCACCTAGCCAAACTGGGAAATGGGCGCTTTGCAAGAGTTGATAGGTGAGTTCAGTAATGACCTGATGGGATGCTTCCAAATCCCCATTCCAGGTAAAAACATCTCCATAGTCGAGAAGGGGAAGGTTTGCTGGAAGATGGTGCGCCAAGGCACCTAAGCATTTGCGGATGGAAGCAGGGCCCTCAATGGTGCCCAATCGTCCTTGATTTCTTTTAACACCTTCCTCGCCTGCATAACCCATTATGCCCACCTTTTTAGCTGTGCTTTGGTCAAAAGCCAAGTTGGCAAGGGTGCGTACCGCCTGGTGCCAATACTCCACTTGATTGGATTTTCTACCGGTCCATTGGGAAGGAGAGGGATTCTGATGCAAATTCATAGGTGCAAATTGTTTGGTTTTTCGTTTACAAATCTACAAAAATTGTAGACTATTCCTATTTTGTTCGTATTAAACCTAAGCTGGTTTAGTTAGTTGAATAGCTTGTCAATAAATCGATCTTCCACGAGTTGCGGGATCGTGACGCGCAATTGAGGGCTGCGGTCCATTTCACGTTGTATGGCTTCGATGGATCCGCTATTACGTGCCCAGGCCCGTCTTGCGATGCCATTGTTTACATCAAAGAAGAGCATGGATTGTAGTCGCTGCGCTGCGGCTTCCGTGCCATCAAGCACGAGGCCAAAGCCTCCGTTAATGACTTCGCCCCAGCCTACACCGCCGCCGTTGTGGATGGATACCCAGGTAGCACCTCGGAAACTGTCTCCAATCACGTTGTGTATGGCCATATCTGCCGTAAATCGGCTTCCATCGTAGATATTGCTCGTTTCCCGGTAGGGGGAATCGGTCCCGCTCACATCGTGGTGATCCCGACCCAATACCACAGGGGCTGAAATACTGCCCGCAGCGATGGCTTCATTGAAGGCCGCGGCAATCTTGGCTCTTCCTTCAGCATCTGCATAGAGGATACGGGCTTGAGAGCCTACCACCAGGCGATTCTTTTCGGCTTCCTCAATCCAGGTGATGTTGTCCTGAAGTTGCTGCGCAATGCTTGCAGGGGCTGTGGGCAGTAGTCCTTTCAATACCTGTGCGGCGATCACGTCGGTGGTACGGAGGTCAGCAGCAGACCCGGAGGTGCATACCCAGCGGAAGGGTCCAAATCCGTAGTCAAAGCACATCGGACCTAGAATATCTTGTACGTAACTCGGGTAGCGAAAATCAATTCCATTGCTTGCCATCACTTCAGCACCTGCACGGGAGGCTTCGAGCAGAAAGGCATTGCCATAATCGAAAAAGTAGGTTCCTCTACGTGTATGACTATTGATGGCAGCGGCCTGCCGACGCAAGGATTCCTGCACCTTTTGTTTGAAGGCCTCAGGATCCTCAACCATCAGGCGGTTGGATTCCTCGAAGGATAGCCCGACCGGATAGTATCCACCGGCCCAAGGGTTGTGTAGGGAGGTTTGGTCCGAACCGAGTTCAACCAGCACCTCTTCGCGATCCAGTCGCTCCCAAAGGTCTACCACATTGCCTAGGTAGGCAATGGAGACCACTTCTTGCGTTGATTTAGCCTTTTTAATGCGAATGATGAGGAGATCTAAGTCATCTATCAGCTCGTCTACCCAACCTTGTTCGTGGCGCTTGTGTGCCGCTGCAGGGTTGATTTCAGCGCAGAGGGTGACGCAACCTGCGATGTTGCCTGCTTTGGGTTGCGCTCCGCTCATTCCGCCTAGGCCAGCAGTGAGGAACAGTTTGCCCTTGGGAGAGATTTCAGTTCCCAACTTCTTTCGAAAGGCATTCATGACCGTAATGGTGGTTCCGTGCACAATGCCTTGAGGACCGATGTACATGAATGAACCTGCAGTCATTTGTCCGTATTGGGTGACGCCCAGCGCATTGAAGCGTTCCCAATCTTCAGGTTTGGAGTAGTTGGGGATCATCATCCCGTTGGTCACCACCACTCGAGGAGCGTCTTTGGAGGAGGGGAAAAGCCCCATGGGATGACCTGAATACAGGTGAAGTGTCTGCTCATCGGTCATTTCGGACAGGTACTTCATGGTAAGTAGGTACTGGGCCCAGTTTTGAAATACCGCACCATTGCCACCGTAGGTTATCAATTCTTCGGGATGCTGCGCTACGGCAGGATCCAAATTGTTCTGAAGCATAAGTTGAATGGCCGCAGCCTGGGTACATTTTGCGGGGTACTCTTCTAGCGGCCTAGCCTTGAGCGCATAGTCAGGCATAAATCGGTACATGTAGATGCGCCCATATGCATGCAATTCCTCCAAAAATTCTGGAGCCAAAGTCTCGTGCCAGTCGGTCGGGAAATAGCGCAATGCGTTCCGTAAGGCTAATTTTTTCTCATCTGGCGTCAACAGATCTTTGCGCTTTGGAGCATGGGATATCCCCGCTGTCCGCTCTTTCTTTGGAGGCAGTTGACTGGGTATTCCCTGGCGGATATGGTTTTGGAATTGCATGGTCATGGAGAGTAAAATGCTTTGTACCAATTTGTATCAAGTAGGGGCATTCGGGTAATTGTATGTTTTTCTTCTTCTTTATTCTTCAATCGGCGTTGGACATTCGATATTGGAAGGGTTTCAAGAACCAAGAGGATTCTTTTTTAAACCACATAGCCACATAAAAAAGAGCCTATGTGTCTATATGGTTTAATTTATTATCAATTCATGCCTCAATCAGTATAAGCTATCCAACATTGGCTTAGATCCTGTATTTCGTATCTCGCTTGCCCGCCGCGGTGGGTATTTCACAGTCCCTTTCTTCCTCTCTTCCACACCCCCACTGGCTTCATTTTTCCCTGTTGGTACAGGATTTCGCGGTAATCGGCCGTAGGGAAGAGGATAAAATCTGCCAATTGACCTGAAGTCAATTTTCCTCGATCGCTCAACCCTAAGGCTGCAGCTGCACGGAAAGTGATGCCAGCAAGTACCTCTGCAGTGCTCAACTTCTCAAAGGTGGCCAGTATGGATGCCTGTGCCAATAGGTCTCCCATAGGCGCAGATCCTGGGTTCCAGTCCGAGGCTATGGCCAAAATAGCTCCCTGATCTAAGAGTTTCCGGGCCGGAGTAAATGCCATCCCCAAGCCAATGGATGCTCCTGGCAATGCCACGGCAACGGTGTTGGAGGATGCGAGGGCCAGGATTTCTGGTTCTCCTGAGGCTTCCAAATGATCCGCAGAACGTGCTCCAAGGGCGACCGCCACCTGAGATCCCCCGCAGGAGAATTGGTCGGCATGGATGGTCAATTCGAATCCCAACTGCTTTGCTCTTTCCAAATAGGGAGTTATTTCCTCCGGTGAAAAGGCACTTTTTTCCACAAAGGCATCGATTCGGGTACACAAGTTTTCTTTCAAAAGCAGTGGAAAAAGTTGGTCGGCGATTTCAGTCAAGTAGTCGCGAGAACTTCCTTTCCAATCCTTGGGACAAAGGTGCGCAGCTAGGCAACTTGGAATCAAATCGGCAGCAGTGCTCGCAGATGCTTCTTTGATCGCGCGGAGCAACTTCAATTCTTCGGTTACAGATAGGCCATAGCCACTTTTCACCTCAATGCTGGTAACCCCTTCGGACAAGAGCCGATTGGCATGCTTAGCCGTAATCCCTGCAAGCGTTTCCTGATCCAAACTGCGGGTTTGGGTGACGGTATCCCAAATACCTCCCCCTGCCTGGGCAATTTCGAGATAGGTCTTTCCTGCATTGCGCAAAGCAAAATCCCGAGCGCGACTTCCTCCAAAGCACAGATGGGTATGGCAGTCTACCATGCCCGGTAGGGCAACGTAGTCCCCGTCTAATTCATGGATTTCTGCTTCGGGAAATTCCTGTTTTAGGTTCGTCCAGGAGCCCACTTTCTGAATGTACTCCCCCTCAATCAGGATTCCAGCTTCGGTAAAGATTTCCAGTTGCTCATCTCGAAGTGCACCTCTTAGGGGCAACTGGTCCAGCGTGAGGACTTGGCGTATAGGACCGATTAGTTTTTTCATGGGTATCAATAGTCAAATAGGGCGGTCCACTCGGTTTGGTAGGGAGCACCTGTTTCCTCGGCTACCTGATGGGCAAGGGTAAGTAGGGATCCATTTTTCACCAAGTTTATGGCAGTTTCCATATCCTCGTACAAAATCCGGTCTTTTTCAAGCGATGGAATTACTTCACGGATGCTGCGGTAGACGGCATCCAAGATTTTCCCCGAACGCAGAGGCGCATGGAAGTCCATGGCCTGAGCGGCATAGAGCAACTCAATTCCAAGGATTTTTTCCACATTGTCAATCACGCGAAGTGCTTTCCGTGCGCTGATACTTCCCATACTTACATGATCTTCCTGGCCCAAAGAGGTGGGGATGGAATCCGCTGAGGCGGGAAAGCAAAGCCCTTTGTTTTCCGAGGCCAAGGCAGCAGTAGTGTACTGCGGAATCATCAATCCAGAATTCAAGCCTGTTTCCTTCAGCAGCAGCTTCGGTACTCCTGGCGTATTCCCCTCGATGGAAAGGTAAATCCGTCGGTCGGAAATGTTTCCAATTTCAGAGGCAGCCAAAGTCGCATAATCCAAAGGCAAGGCAATGGGTTGCCCATGAAAATGCCCGCCAGAAATGGTGTGGTTGGCATCAAAGACCACAGGATTGTCCGTTACGGAATTAATTTCTATTTCCAGAGTCTGCTTGAGGTGCAGGTAGGCGTTCCAACTGGCGCCATGTACCTGAGGCATGCAACGAAGCGAATAAGGGTCCTGCACACGGGAACAGTTGGCATGGGAAGCGACGATCCCGGAGTCCTTCAACAGGTTGTGGAGCGTCTTCGCCACATGGAGATTGCCCGCATAAGGGCGCAGCTGATGCAGATCGGCCGAAAAAGGAGCAATGGATCCCAGCAAGCCCTCAATCATCAGGGCTCCGGAAAGGTTGGCATGACTAAGCAATCGATGCATGCGTTCTATCACCTTGACGCCATGGGCAGCCATAAACTGGGTGCCATTGATCAAGGCTAGTCCTTCCTTGGGTCCCAAGGTTAAGGGTGATTTTCCTAATTTTTCAAGTAAACCCCTCGCTTGTAGAACCTCTCCTCGGTAGCTTACTTTACCGGACCCAATGAGCGGTAAAAATAAATGGGAGAGGGGAGCCAAATCCCCAGAAGCACCTACCGAGCCTTGGATGGGCACAAGTGGTGCGATACCTTCGGCAATCATCCATAGGATGCGCTCTAAAGTTTCGAGTCGGATACCCGAAAACCCTTGGGCCAAAGCATGACCTTTGAGCACCAGCATCAGGATGGAAATTTCATTTTCTACAGGTTCACCTACCCCCACTGCATGGCTTTTCAATAAGTTATCTTGTAGGAGCTGTGTATCTGTTGCTGAGATCTTACTGGTGCAGAGCGGCCCAAATCCTGTATTGATTCCATACACAATCCGCTCTCCCGCAGCAATTTCAGCTACTGCAGCGGCAGATTGATTTACTTTTTGAATTGCAGAAGGGCTCAGTACTCCTTGAATCTCTTTTCTCGCCAAGCC
>JACCDW010108334.1_pt1 | contig 10387 bp, 5 predicted proteins | sample 7449781 | NCBI WGS metagenome assembly JACCDW01 (sample SAMN15323449, study PRJNA562643) | freshwater metagenome | isolation source: river surface water | place: USA:Blue River Watershed | collected 2017-08-18 | reverse complement strand
TTTCTGTCTGCCAAAAAATCGATTAACACATTCGTGTCAACATAAAATTGTGGTATCATTTGGCGTATTTTTTGGCAATCGCATTCCCTAATTCTGTTTTATAATCAAAATCTTCAGGTAATCGAATGGCTCCTCGAAGTTTTAATATCTTAGGAGAAAGTACTTCTTCCATAGGCGTTTGGGCAGCTAAAATCTTTAAATAGTTCTCTACCACATCAGAAAGGCTTCTTCCTTGGTTTCTTGCGTATGCTTTGGCGGAATCAATAATCGATTCTTCTATGGTAAGTGTGAGCTTGGTTGTCATGATACACGTGTAGTTATGATTGAAATCATACGTGCAATATAGTAATTTTGAGTATTATTCTCTTAATTTTACCTTATAAAAATAAACACAACTATGATTAAAGTACACGGATACGGGGCGGTGAATCCGCAGGCACCGGTGGCACCTATTGATTTTGAGAGACGTGATGTAGGTCCCAAAGACGTAAAAATCGACATTCTTTATTGTGGCGTTTGCCACTCAGATATACACATGGTGCGCTCCGAGTGGGGCCCTTCAGTTTATCCGATTGTTCCAGGCCACGAAATCGTGGGGACCATCACGGAAGTGGGTTCGGAGGTGACGAAATTTAAAGTGGGCGACTTAGCTGGCGTGGGCGTTTTCGTGGACTCGTGCCGCGAGTGTCCGTCTTGTAAAAAGGGTCAGGAGCAATATTGCGACGAGGAGATGACGCCTACCTATAATGGGTATTATAGGGATGGTGTGACGCAGACTTTTGGCGGATATTCTTCGACTTATGTGATCGACGAAGCCTATACTTTACATATTCCATTCACGAAAGAACTTGAGCGTGTCGCCCCCCTTCTTTGCGCCGGCATCACAACTTATTCCCCTTTGCGTTATGCAGGAGTAGGAAAAGGTCACAAAGTGGCGGTTTTAGGCCTGGGTGGTTTAGGCCACATGGCGGTGAAATTTGCGGCTTCTTTTGGTGCTGAAGTGACTATGTTAAGCACTTCGCCTTCGAAAGAGCAGGATGCCAAAGCCTTAGGCGCACATCACTTCGCCTTATCGACTGATCCGGCGACCATGGAATCATTGAAAGGATCCTTCGATTTTATTTTGAACACAGTCGCGGCCTCACATGATTTGAACAAGTTTTTAGGCTTATTAAAGGTCGAAGGCAAGATGCTTTTAGTGGGAATTCCTCCCGAGGCGGCTCAAGTTTATGCGGCTACGTTGATTTCCAAAAGACGTTCCATCATCGGCTCCATGATCGGCGGCATCGAAGAAACCCAAGAAATGCTAGACTATTGTGCCGCCCACAACATCCTTTCTGACGTCGAAATGATCAATATGAGAGATATCAACGAGGCGTATGAGCGCGTGATCAAGTCAGATGTGAAGTACCGTTTTGTGATTGATATGAAGTCAATTCGTGACTAGTCGACTTGGCGCTATGCGCCAAGTCATCGCTTCGCGATTTAGTCGCCTGCGGCTTAGTCGTCACTTCGTGACTTAGTACGGAGGATTCGAATTTACTTAAAACTAAAAAGTCGATTTTCAGGTATTGACAACATCTGTCAACACCTGAAAAGCTCTCTGAGTAGTGCGAGGTTTATTTCACTGAATAGTGCCATTAATGCAAATAGGCGATGATTTGTCTCTCCACACTAAGCCGCATGCGACTAAATCGCGAAGCGATGACTAAGCGGCTACGCCGCGACTAAGACGAAGTCGACTAAGCCGCAGGCGACTAGCGACTGCGCGAAGCGCTCTTAAGACTTCTTCCGTGGCTTCATCTTCAAACTATCTGCCGGATAAGTGGCTTTCAACATAGCCATGGAAGACTTCGCCCAGCTGATGATTTTCGAGCGATCTGCCTCGGTTAATTTGGCATTACTATGTAAACCAAAATACGTATAAGATGGCATCGGCATCTCGCCTTCCTCTACTTGCTCAATCACCTCTTCTAACTTGTGGTTCTGAACCGCGATGGGCAGCTTAGTGAAGGAAGAAAAATTCAAATGTTTTTTCCCGTCATTCACATGGTGATCCAGCCAAAAACCCACCGGCTGTACTGAACTATACCATGGGTAGGTAGATTTATTCGAGTGGCAATCATTACATGCATTCGCTAAAAGAACTTTTACGTCCCCCGGAACCTCGTATTTCGTCTCGATTGCGTAGGTGTTATCGTTCGATAGATTCTTTTCTGTAGGAACGAATTGGATGGCGATTAATACGACGATTAATCCGACGATGATTTTGTTTTTCATGATTAACAGGGTTAAAATTTGCAAACGCAAGGTATTAATTTATTGTCTCGAATTCACCCTTCTCGAGGTTTTTACGGACGTTATTCGTCGCAAAAATCTTTCCATTCATCGAAATGTAGACTCCGGGTTCGAGGATTTGGAGGAAAGCCAAAGCGCTTCCCAGGTTGAACATCCCATCGGAACTACCAAATTTATAGGGAATCATGGCGCCGGTGAGCACGATAGTTTTAGCTAAATTTTGCGCGGCCAAATACTGGGCCGTTTGTACCATCGTATCTGTCCCGTGGGTAATTAAAATGCGATCAGCAGAGGCTGAGGCGCAGGCGAAAGAAATCAGCTGGCGATCTACCTCATTGAAATCCAAGCTGTCTTTCATTAGCAAGGTATCGATCGAAACAGCGAGTCTGCTGCGGCCTTTTTCGAGCATCTCGGGAAGGTGTGTATCCTTGAAAAATAGGGAGCCATTTAGCTCATTATATTCCTTGTCAAAAGTCCCGCCGGTTACAAAAATTTGGATCATAAACTACATGTTCAAAAACTCCTCACTCACTTTAAAATATTGCTTGTTCAAACGGTACACTTTTAGACGAGAATCGGTGTCAGATTTTTTGAAAATAATGAAATTAATATCTACCTGAAGGATTGCTTTTAGCTTCAGATTTAATTGATTTAAAACGTCATTTTTAATCCTAATATTGTGTGAAAAATGGACCCCTTTTTGCTCGATTAATTCGAGCAGTTCAGAGTTAGGAACATCATCTTTTTTTAATAAAAGACGAAGCACTTTAAGTTCATTTTCTTCGAAATTGATGGCCGCTTTTCCCAGGTATAAAACACCGTCTTTGTCTTTAATTAATCCCCCTTTAACTGGGCGGAATTTAAGTGCAAAATAAATGATTAGCGAAAAGATCAGCAAGGCAATAAGCGCTTTTAAATAGACTGAATATTGTGCCCACAGATCCCGCTTTATAAAGGGTTCTTTCAAAATAGATTTGCCTAAAAACTGTTCTATGGGTAATGAAACTAATTCGATATCTCCGGTAGAGTGGTCATTTGCGAAATAATAGATTCGCCCATTTTCTACCACAGGCTTGAATTGGGTAGATAATTTAGATGAGACCGCCTCATTCTCAAAAACTTCATAGCTATCATCGGTAAAATTTACCCGTATTATTCTGCGTTCTTCATTGAATGCTACGAAGTAATTTTCATATTGAAAATTTTGCAATGTGTTACCAAAAAATAGAGCAGTTTTCCCTCTGTTTTCCCAAGTTTTGGACCTTAAATTAAAGTGCCAAATATCCCGAGATTGCTCGAACTTTAAATTATCTAAAGAGTTAATTGTTACACCGTTAAAATAGGTAATGTCATCACCATTTTTAAATTGATTTACATCAAAAATTCCTGGAGGAATTTGATTGCCCTGAACCGGTGAATAGTTCTCCCATTCTTTGGAATTTACATCAAAATAAGTGAAGAAATTTCGAGCAGACCAAAAGCCATATCCACCAAATCGGAAGATGCGATTATCATGCACAAAATGCTGGCTATTAATCTGCATTTTATGCTCAAATGAATGATCAATTCGAACGAGTTCATTCCCTCTAACCTCATAGACTATTCCGCCTAAATTTTGGGTGATAAATAACTTATTATTGATCTGATGAAGCGTAAAATCGGTGGCGACAAATTTCTTATAAAAAGTAGAGTCGCTGAATTTAAAATAGACGGGATCGGATACCGTTAACTCTGGTATTTTAATTTTTTTATAATGCGTCTTTTCTACAATATAAATATAGGGTTTCGCATAGGTAATGTTTGCGCTTCCGAATAGCGCTAATCGCAGATTATCTGCTTTAAGTATGAAGCTATATATAAGTAGAAAAAACAGTATTCCTTTATTCATTTTTGTCCATTTTAGCGCAAATAAAGTTAGTTTTTATATTTATAAAAGATAAAAATTATTTATCTAACGGTTATATGTATCATATATGCATATATTTTATTGACTATTAAAATTGTGAACTTTACATTGAATATTTGTGATATTTTATGAAAAAATTCTCCTTTTTACTTGCATTATTGGCTTCACTGTCTTCATTGGCCCAAAATCCAGCTACTTTACCTATCGGTTCCAAGGGACCAGGAGGTGGTTTTATCTATTATGATAAAGGAGATTGGGATAATGGCTGGCGCTATTTAGAATCTGCACCAAGTAAGTGGAATGGGTCTAGTGTAGACCCTAAAAGTACATTTGGGGCAAACGAACTAAATAATACAAGTGTTGAGATCGGTACAGGTAGAGCTAACACGGCGGCTATTGGTGGATCATCTAACTTTAACGGTCTTATTGCTGCCTATAATGTTAAAAAGGGTAATAGTGGTGACTGGTTCTTGCCTTCGCTAAAAGAACTTCAAGAGCTTTTGAAGTTTTATGAGTTAAGTGCTGAAAATAAATTTATTTTTGGTTCACCTCTAAGTACAACAGATTTTTCATTACAGTCTTTTTGGTCATCATCTCAATCAGGCACTCAAGTTGCTAGTGCTTCAAGAGTTAATTTTTTCACAGGTGCTACCGCAATTGATGATAAATCTGGTAATTTTTCTATTCGTCCTAGTCGCTACGTGACAAAAGCGGATTTAGATCCGACTGTTAAAAGAGAGGTACAGTCAAATGCCCCTTCGATCTTACTTTTAAAAAATCAAAGCGCAATTATTCAGTTTCCGGCGTCTACGCTATCTAGTCCTGAGTTCAAAATTTCAACTTTAGCGACTAAAGGTAAATTATATCAATTAAACACGGATTTAACTACAGGCACAGAGATCACAACCGTTAATGCGCTTGTTACTAATTCGGATAGAAAAGTGCTTTTTGTCCCAACTGCAGGCGAGTTTGGTATTGATTATGCTGAATTTTCTTACACGGTATCTAATGCTACCACCACTGGGACAGCGGTTAAGGTATTAATTTCAATTCAAGATTCTGATACGGATAACGATGGCGTTCTTAATGTATATGAATTAATAAATGGTTCTAACGCCTTATTTGCTGAGTCAACTGTTTCCATTTCAGCTATTGCTACCACGGTAATTCCTGAGACTTCGGGAACAAAAGATATGGTAGCTACCATTCCAGCAGTAACTACACGTGATGTTATCGTTGATTTACGCCTTTCGGGTACAGCTACAGATCAAAAAGATTATAAGTATGATTATTCGAAATTAGGACAAACGACTTTTTTAGCAGGGGGTTTAGAGGGTTTTGCTGATGCTGCTATTGCTGCAAATGCTAAATTCGGTTATAATCGAGGGGTTAATATAGATGCCAAAGGGAATGTTTATGTAACAGACAACAACAATTATAGAATTCGTAAAATAGATCCAGCTGGAGTTGTTTCTACATTTGCTGGAGGCGCTAATCAATCCGTAAAAGACGGGAAAGGGGAAGATGCAGAGTTAGTTTCTCCGGAGTTTTTGGAAAAAGACTCAGAAGGAAACTTTTATTTTGTTGATGGTGGGGGTCGTAATGTAATCAGAAAGATTACCCCTTCAGGAATTGTCTCTACAATAGCAGGTAATGTGAATGAAAATACGAATAAAAATGGGACAGGTACTAATGCGACATTTACTACTATTCGTGACCTCAAGATAGATGCACAAAATAACATCTATGTTTTAGTTCAAAATCAAGGTAGTGGTTTTACTAATAGTTTCATTCGAAAAATTACTCCTTCTGCTGTAGTAACTAATTACCATAAAATCGTAAATAGGTTTGTCACCTCTTTTGACTTAGCTAGCGATGGTTCTGTATTTTACTCTAATAGCGGTTCTATTATAAAATCTGTGGCAGATACTTCTGGAACTTCCACTGAAACGTTTGTATATTCCGGTCTTAATTCTACTAAAAACTCTTGGAATGGATGGTATACAAACTTTTTTAGATTAGGTAAAGATGGCCAGTTATACGTTGATCTTGGAGGTAGTTTTGAAAAGCATAACATTATTAAGTTTACATCAACTCCTGCTACGAATGGTGGCAACCCAGTTTCACCTGTATTCTTAACGTCTAATTTAACTACTAATAATAATTCCCGTGTCGAAGATTTGCGATTTACCATTTCTGAAAACGGTGATATTTATTATCCAGAAAAATATTCAGATGCTGTAGCTGAAAAAGCATATTCAAAGGTTAATCGGATAGATTTTGGTCCTAAAATTATCATTCCAGCGGGTTCTACAACGGGTAAAGTGACAATCAATACAGTAGAAGACGAAAGTGATGAAGTGGATGAAACAGTCGTTTTAACTCCTATTTTAGTTCAAAATGGATCAGTGGCAGCTGGATCAGCTAAAACATTGACTATTACAGATAATGATAGTGCTCCAGAGGTCTCATTCAAATTTTCTGCTCCATTTATAACGGAAAACTCGACTCAAGATGTTGATTTAGTAGCCTATACGAGCATTGTTTCAGGCAAAACCATATCTATTACATTTAATACAACGGGTTCTACTGTTAGTGAGACTACGAAATTCGTTGTAGATAAGAAGACCATTACTATACCAGCGGGTGCCTCTTCAGGTAAACTGACGATTTCTACTAGAAACTTAAATGACACTAATATAGAGGAACTTAAGAAAATTGTATTTAACGTAGTGGGAACTGTCGCGGATGCTTCTATTTTGACTAATACAGTTTCATTAGATTATCAAAGTGATGATAACCCTTCGGCCACTTTTGCTTTAGCTGCATCTAGTATTACTGAATCTGGATCTACTAGTTTGACGGTAACTTTATCTCAGAAAGCGGCAAGAGATGCGGTATTTGATATTGATTTAAAAGGAACTGCGACTAAAGAGGTAGATTATGAAGCAATTTTTGATAGTAAAGGTACAGGAAAACTTGTTGCAGGAGGAAAGGGTCGCGGTGGAGCTAACAACCAACTAAATGATCCGCTAGGAGTTTTTGTTACGGCTAATGGGACTGTTTATGTTGGATCGGCTGACAATCCTAAAGTAACGCGATGGGCTCCAGGAGATACCATTGGAACGGTTGTTGCAGGAGGCAATGGCTGGGGTAATAGCTTAAATCAATTAAGCGGTCCTTGGGGGATATTTGTAGCGGCAAATAATGATGTCTATGTGACTGACCATAATAATCACCGTGTAATGAAATGGGCTTCAGGTGCAACGGCTGGAGTTGTAGTAGCAGGAGGCAACGGAGAAGGAGATGGCGCAAACCAATTGCGTTGGCCAACAGGTGTTTTTGTAGACTCAGATGAAAATGTGTATGTGGCAGATCGAAATAATAACCGCGTTCAGCGTTGGGCTAAAAATGGGACAACGGGTACGACGGTTGCAGGTGGTACAACATTTAATAATAACAATAACACGAATCAATTAAGTAACCCTCAGGGCTTATTCGTTGATGCTTCCAAAAATGTGTATGTATCTACTAACTGGAACCATGCTGTTCAGAAATGGCCAGCGGGTGCAGTAACTAACTCAACACAACCTACGATCGTTGCCGGCGGTAATTGGTATGGTTCTCAATCCAATCAATTAGCCGATGTACAGGGAATTTATGTAGATAATTTAGGTACCGTATATGTAGCAGATCAAAATAATCACCGGGTGCAAAAATGGCTAGTGGGAGCTAATGAGGGTATTACAGTGGCGGGTGTAAATGGTAATTCGTCAGCTGATTTAGGTAAATTGAATTTACCTAGTTCTATCTCTTTTGACGGAGTTGGTAATTTATACGTAGCAGAGAGAAATAATCACCGAGTACAAAAAATTCAGTTGAATCCGCAAATTAAAGTTCCTGCGGGATCTTTAACAGGTTCTATGACTTTAAAAGGTATGCGGGATGCTATTTCCGATCCAAGTGAGACGGCAATAGTAAGCATCTTATCAGCTTCAAATGCAACCTACAGTTCCACGGTTTCGACCACTTTAACTATTAATGATGCGGATCCTGTACCTTCCGTTAGTTTTACTTTGAGTAATACTAAGATTACGGAAAATTCAGCTTCCGATGTCATTTTAACAGCAAGAACCTCAGTTGCGTCTAGTTCCGTTATTTCAATTACCTTTAATACAGAAGGATCTACGGCCTCTTTAACGTCTGAATTTGTCTTAGGCTCTAATTCAATTGTTATTCCAACAGGTCAAACTACGGGGACTTTAACTATTTCAACTCGAAACTTAACAGATACGCAGGTAGAACCATTAGAAGATATCGTTTTAAATGTGGCTACCATTGAGAACGCTACTGCATCCAATAGAAGTGTCATTTTAAAATTAGAAAGTATTAATGATCCTACAGCAGCTATATCACTATCATCAGCGAGTATTCCGGAAACTGATAGCACAAACGTAGTATTTACTTTATCAGGTAGAGCTTCTCGTGATGCAGAGATAGAGGTTGCCTTATCGGGTACAGCAGTTATTGATAAAGATTTTACTTTAGACTTCCCAGGTAAGGGTGACGCGAAAACAGTAGCAGGAGGTAACGGTAATGGGAATGAAAACAATAAAGTAAGTGATCCACTTGGACTTTTTGTGTCATCTAATGGAACCGTATTCGTTTCAAATAGTAATAATCCTAAGATTACTAGATGGGCTCCTGGAGCAACGACAGGAACTGTTGTAGCCGGCGGAAATTGGTGGGGCAATAACTTAAATCAATTAGGAAATCCGTGGGGTGTATTTGTTGCCTCTAACGGAGACGTCTATGTATCAGATCACAATAACCATCGTGTCGTTAAGTGGGCTCCAGCTGCAACTCAAGGAGTTGTTGTGGCAGGAGGAAATGGAGAGGGTTCAGAACTTAATCAATTACGTTGGCCAACAGGTGTTTTCGTAGATGCTGACGAAAACGTTTATGTAGCGGATAGAAATAATAACCGCGTACAGCGCTGGGCAAAAAATGCTACTACAGGTACAACTGTTGCTGGTGGTAGTACATTCAATAGCGGCAATAACGTAAATAGATTGGATAACCCTCAGGCGGTATTCGTTGATTCTGATAAAAATATTTATGTAACTACTAATTGGAATCATGCCATTCAAAAATGGAGCCCTGGAGCAACTAAGCCCGAAATAGTGGCTGGAGGTAATTGGTATGGTTCAGCTAAGAATCAACTTGCAGATCCGTCTGGTATTTTTGTTGACTCAGACAAGAACGTGTTTGTTTCGGAGAGAGATAACCACCGCGTAACTAAATGGGAGCCTGGGGCAAAAACAGGTCAAGTTGTTGCTGGAGGATTAGGAGATGGATCTTCGGTTGCTAAATTGAGCCGTCCTTCAGGAGTAGCGATGGATGCTAGCGGCAATCTATATGTATCAGACCAATCAAATCACCGTGTTCAGAAATTTAGTAAAAATCCAATTATTGCAATTAAGGCTGGGGATTTAACTGGACAAATTAAAGTGAAAGGGGTAAATGATTTAACCGATGAGGAAACTAAGACGTTAACTTTAACAACTCTTACATCTACGAATGTAACTCTTAGCAGCGCTATTTCAAGTACTGTTTCTATAGTTGATAATGACGAGTTACCTGTCGTAAGTTTTAAATTTAGTTCACCTACTATTGTAGAGAATTCTGCAACAAATTTAACTTTAACGGCGACTCCTACTGTTCCTTCTGACAAGGATATCACGATTGAATTCCAAACGTCTGGTACCGCTGTTGAGTCAGGCGAATATACCGTATCCAGCAAGACTTTACGGATTGCGAAGGGTCAGCCTTCAGGAACGATTACTATTTCAACTACTAGTTTAGATGATACAGTTGTAGAGCCATTAGAGAGCATTGTGTTTAGTGTGAAAGCGATCACTAATGCAACTGCTTCTACTAGCACATTAACAACATTTGTGGAAAGCGATGATAATCCTACCTATAGTATAGCAAGCTCTAAGGCAAGTGTTACGGAAAAGAATGCTAAACAAGAAGTTGAAGTAAAGCTTTCTTCTGCAGCCTCTCGAGATGTCGTAGTAGAATTAGGCCTCGGAGGTTCGGCTAAAATATCGGATGATTATACTTTTGATTTTGCTGGAAAAGGAGAATTTACGGTTGTGGCCGGAGGTAAAGGTGACGGAG
>JACCDW010738730.1_pt1 | contig 10388 bp, 9 predicted proteins | sample 7449781 | NCBI WGS metagenome assembly JACCDW01 (sample SAMN15323449, study PRJNA562643) | freshwater metagenome | isolation source: river surface water | place: USA:Blue River Watershed | collected 2017-08-18 | reverse complement strand
TGAGTATAGAAACTCATTAGGCGATCTAATCAGCTACACCATCGAAAGAGATAAATAGGCGAATGCGCCTTATGATTAAGTCAAAAAAAAAGGAACCCATAACAGGTTCCTTTTTCTATTTACTAGGTTTTAGATTAACGTGGGCCGCCACCTCCGAAGCCACCTCCGCCGCCACCCATACGCATGCCTGGCATACCCATCGGTTGAGCTGGCGCTGCTGGTGCATCACCACTATCGCCTTTTGTATCATCGTTATTCACTGATTTCTTCTTCTTCGTAGGTCCAAAACTCATTTTTCCTATGCGGTAAGAGAAGTTGATTTTAAAGTTCATGTTACGCAACGTATTCTCACTTTTAGAGTTGATCACTGGCGTTTGCGTTTCACTGCGAATAATAAATCCATTAGGAGTCAAGAAGTTCTCTGCTCCAAAACCGATACTTCCCTTCTTGTTTTTGAAGTCTTTCTTTAAGCTCAAGCTATAGATTCCAAAACCACCTTGAGAACCTTGTAATTGCACTTGATTCACACGATAGAAGGAGAAGATTTGCGCTCCCCAACCATTACCGATATTGTAGTTTCCATAAACACGGAAGTTGGATTGAAGACCTTGATTCTTCGCATTTAACAAAGGATCTAGCACGTTATTAGCTAAGACCAAATAAGATAAGTCTCCGCCACCACCAATCATCAACTTATTAGAAAGGTTAATATTTAAATTAACATTCATCCCGTACGCATCCTCATTTCCAATATTTTGAGACGTAGTTTTAACGGTATCCCCTCTTACTTCTCTGATTTGGTTAATCGCACCGGTAGTGTTTCTAACAAAGAATGAAGTAGAAATGTAAGTCTGCTTTATGAACTTACTGTATGACACCTCATAGTTGTTTGTAAACTCAGGAGCTAAAGTTGGATTACCCACTGAAATATTTAATGGGTTAGTCGCATTCACGTTAGGATTCAAATTCTGAATTCCTGGACGTTGAAGACGACGGTTATAGCTGAATCTCCAAGTCCCTGATTTAAAGGTCTTAGACATATTAAAACTCGGTACTAAAACACCATAAGGAGGAATCACCGTATTTTGACCTTCTTTCTTTAAGAAACTAGCTGAAATGTCCGTATACTCATAACGTGCACCTGCCTTAATACTCCACTTATTTTTAGTCGTTAAAGTATAAGAACCATAGGTACTCCAGATATTCTGAAGGTAATCAAATACGTTACTTGGAAGAATCGCTGTGTTTACCTCTCTGTAAATTCTATCAGCACCTGCTATAAACGATTGGTAATCTGAGGTCACATTTCTCGTAATTCCTTTTGCCCCAAACTCTATCATTTGATTTTTTAATATTGGAGTCTGGTAGTCCATTTGGAATGTAGCTTCCTCATTGTAGGAAGTATTCTCATTCTTAATCGAACTCATGATCTCACTCATCGTAGAACGAGGATTCATGATCAAGTTATAGAAATCATTTGCCCGATTATTACGGCTATACATCGTCAAAACAGAGAATTCACGTTGTGCTTTGGCAAAAGTCTTCGTGTAATCAATATTAATATCCACGTTCGCTGAATTATCTAATGAGTTCGTGTTTCGAATGGATGAAACAACGCCATTTCTAATTTGAGTCAATCCATCTTGCCAGTTATTTCCATTACGTAATCCAAAACGTGAGCTAGCCGTAATCGAGTTATATTTATTGATGTCCCAATCAAAACCTAATTGGTAATTTCCAAATATACCTTCACGTCTTGTTTCCGCAGTCTGGAAGTTGCGCGTCTCTAACCCATTGTTTTGTGTAATCTGTGTACTTTCAAACTTACCATTTACATTATACTCAGAACGACCAAATCCACCCAAGGACATTCCCCAGTTTTTGTTTCTAAAGTTTCCGTTTAAGGACAAATTAGACCCTCGCACACCGGCAGACGAATCAAATGATAGGGTTAAACCTTGTAATGTATTTTTCTTAGTCACGATATTGATGATACCGGCTGAACCCTCTGCATCATATCTAGCTGAAGGGGAAGTAATTACTTCTACCGTCTTAATCATGTCTGCTGGGATTTGACGAAGTGCATCAGCAATGCTAGCGGCCATAATTGTCGATGGCTTGTTATTGATCAATACTTTCACACTTGTAGAACCACGTAAGGATGGATTACCATCTAAATCCACAGAAAGCATAGGTACTTTTTTCAAAACATCCGTTGCATCACCCCCTCGGTTAGTAGCATCTTTTTCTGCATTGTAAACGGTACGATCGACACGCTCTTCGATTAATGCACGTTGTCCTTCCACCGTTACTTCAGAAAGCATTTTAGAACTTTGCTGTAACTTGATAACGCCTAAATCTTGGTCATCATTTTTTTCTGAAACACTCACAAAGAGTGTCTTGGTCTCATAACCGATGAAGGAAACGACAATTTTGTAGGATCCTACAGCTACTTTGTTCAAGGTAAATTTACCCTGAGCGTCTGCAACGGTTCCATCTACTGGCTTGTTTGTTTTAGAATTAATCAATGCCAAAGTAGCAAATTCTACTGGCTTGGAATCGGTCGAATCCAATAAGAATCCAATAATTTTTGCACTCCCTTTTGATGCTGCTTGTGCAGTACCAGGAATGACAGTTTCTTTCTTAGGCGCTGCACCAAAGCCACCAAATCCTCCCGGAATTTGTGAAATTGCGGAGAAAGATAAGCTCATCAGGGCGAATAGCGTGATAATTTGTTTCATTGTCTGTTGTTTAAAATCGTATTTAACGAATGCAAAATTTGTACATTCTATTTAAAGGCCTTCTTTTTTGCGACCAAAAAGGGTAATTTGTAGTCCAATATGATGTTTGAACTCCATACACCTAGACTTACTTTAATCCCATTGAGCCACCAGCATTTGTTGGTTTGGCATCAATTGGGGCGCAAAGATCTAGAAAAAATCCTAAACCTTCAACCTAACCCTTGGAAATTAGAATTGTTTTATGAGCAAGAAACCCAACAAGCATTACGTAATTATTGGATTCCACAAACGGCTAAATTCCCTTTGGACTATTATTGGTACACAAGTTGGGAAATAATTTTAAAGGACTCGTCCTGCTCTGTGGGGGGAATTGGATTTGCGGGATTGCCAGACGATGAAGGAACCACGGAAATAGGCTATGCACTCGATGAGAAATTCCGTGGAAAGGGAATTGCCACCGAAGCGGTTCAGGTTTTAAGCGAATGGGCATTTAAGGATACTGGCTTGCAGATTGTCCGAGCAGAAACACCGGTAGATAATGTAGGATCGCAACGGGTTTTGGAAAAAAACAACTTCCAAAAAACCGGGGAGAAAACACTCGCACTTGAAAACCCAATGCAAGTTTTCACATGGGAACGCCTTCGTTACTAATCTTTTGAGTAATTTTACTGAATTGTCAATGTTAGACAGCCCATCCTATGCAACATTTTACTTCCGTAAAGGACGCCTACAATATTCAAAACTTAGTCAATGAGGCTTTGTTAATGAAGAAAACACCTTATGCGGATAAGCATATTGGGAAAAATCGCACACTCGGTTTACTATTCTTCAACTCAAGTCTTCGGACGCGTCTTTCCACCCAAAAAGCTGCTCAAAACCTCGGAATGGAGGTCATGATCATGAATGTAGGGGCAGATTCGTGGCAATTAGAAATGAACGAAGGGGTTGTCATGAATGGCGATAAGGCAGAGCACATCGCTGAGGCAGCTGCTGTAGTCGGGACTTATTGTGATATCGTGGGTGTACGGAGCTTTCCGGGGCTAGTAGACCGGGAATTAGATTACAGCGAGCAGGTTTTAAATCAATTTATAAAATATACTGGTCGCCCCATTGTTAGCTTGGAATCGGCTACTCGCCATCCATTGCAATCATTAACGGACTTAATTACGATTAATGAATACAAGAAAGTGGACCGCCCTAAGGTAGTTTTGACCTGGGCCCCCCATGTGAAAGCATTACCCCAGTGTGTTCCTAATTCTTTCGCGGAATGGATGAACCATGCGGACGTAGATTTCACGATTGCACACCCGAAAGGTTATGAATTAGCCCCTGAATTCGCAGGAAATGCAAAGATTTGCTATGATCCTAAGGAAGCATACGAGGGCGCGGATTTTATCTATGCCAAAAACTGGTCATCCTACCAGGACTATGGAAAAATACTTTCTTCTGATCCCACTTGGATGGTGGATGCGGCGAAAATGAGCCTGACTAACAACGCGAAATTCATGCATTGCCTTCCCGTTAGACGGAATTTAGTAGTAGCAGACGAAGTCATTGATTCAGCTAATTCCATCGTGATTCAGCAAGCGGGTAACCGGGTTTGGGCGGCGCAAGCCGTATTAAAAGAGATGATTTTAACCCTCATGAGAACGGAAAGCCCGTATTTATTCTAATGTCAACTAAAAAATCCCTTCAAGTAGTTAAAATAGGCGGAAATGTCATCGACAATCCCTCTGCCCTAGCAAGCTTTCTGAAGGATTTTGCAACTTTAAGTGGCCCTAAATTACTGGTTCACGGAGGTGGCAAGATTGCCACCCAAATGGCAGCTTCCATGGGTATTGAGAGCCAAATGATCGAGGGTAGACGGGTAACAGACGAGCAAACGCTTCGAATAGTAACGATGGTATATGCGGGGTGGATAAATAAATCGATTGTAGCCGAATTACAACGTGTTTCATGTAATGCATTAGGACTTACTGGACCAGATGGGCAAATCGTACTTTCGAAAAAAAGAACGTCTACACCGATTGATTATGGTTTTGTGGGGGATATCGTTTCAGTAAATGCAGCTTCACTGGCTAATTTAATCGCGGCTGGATTTACACCCGTTTTTGCTCCTATTACGGCTGATGCTTCGGGTCAATTATTAAATACGAATGCAGATACGATGGCTCAGGCTTTGGCCATAGCCCTCAGTTCGACTTTTGATGTTACCTTAACGTATTGCTTTGAGAAAAAAGGCGTTTTAATGGATCCTGATGACGATAATTCAGTGATTAGTTCCATCAATTCAGTCTCATTTATCGACTTAAAAGAAAAAGGAATCGTCTCCGCGGGGATGATCCCAAAATTAGAGAATGCCCTAAAGGCCATCTCAGAAGGCGTTTCAGTGGTGAGGTTATGCCACGCAGATAACCTGCAGAAAAACGATATTGGAACAAAAATTAGTGCCTAATATGTACCAGGAAAGTCAATTTCTAGACGCAAAACATCTATTAGCTCAGCTAATTGCTTGCCCCTCATTAAGTAAGGAGGAGCAAGGGACGGCGCAGATTTTGGTGGACTTTTTCGAGGCAAAAGGGATACATTCAAATCGTTTAGGAAATAATGTATGGGCTAGCAATTTGCATTTTGATGCGTCTAAACCCACGATTCTATTGAATTCACACCATGATACCGTGAAAGCCAATTCCTCTTGGACCTTTGATCCGTTACAAGCGACAGAGCAAGATGGCAAACTGATCGGTTTAGGATCGAATGATGCTGGGGCTAGTTTAGTTTGTTTGATTTCGACCTTTGTGTCTTTCTATGCTGAAGAGAATCTAGGATTCAACTTGGTGGTAGCTGCCACCGCCGAAGAGGAAATCTCTGGAACGGGTGGAATTGAGGCACTTTTGAAATCAGGCGATTTACCACCTATCGATTTTGCGATGGTGGGCGAGCCGACGGATTGTGCCTTGGCAATTGCAGAGAAAGGATTGATGGTCATCGATGCAAAAGTCAAAGGTATCGCGGGCCACGCGGCGAGAAACGAGGGGGTGAATGCCATATATTTGGCTTTGGAGGATATCCAAAACATCCAAAATCATTCATTTGCTAAGGTTTCTGATTTAGTAGGACCTGTAAAAACAACCGTAACCGTGATTAACGCGGGAAAACAACACAATGTAGTTCCTGATACCTGCGACTACGTGATTGATTGCCGGGTGAATGAATGCTATTCCTTAGAAGAAATCCTAGCTGAATTAAAAACGATTGTTCAAGCAGAATTAACACCTCGGTCGATGCGTTTAAACTCTAGTAGAATGGAGGAAACACACCCGCTGGTGCAGGCAGCGAAAGGCCTAGGAATACCCATTTTCGGCTCCCCGACCCTTTCTGATCAAGCTTTATTAACGATACCTTCAGCGAAAATCGGCCCGGGACATTCCGGCAGATCGCATACAGCAGACGAATATATTTTCTTGGATGAGCTGAAACAGGGAATCCAAACCTATCAAAATCTATTACTCCACCTAAGCATTTAAGATTGTGGCAAAACTTTGGCAAAAAGAAAATCAGACGACAGACGCTAAAATCGAGAAATTCACGATCGGGAACGACCCTGTATACGACTTGCAATTAGCGCGCTATGATGTGCTGGGTTCCCTGGCTCACATCACGATGTTAGAAAAGGTAGGGCTTTTAGGTGCTGAGGAATTAGGGCCTCTTTGCGCTGAATTAAAGGCTATTTATGCCCAAATCGAAGCCGGCGATTTCGTTATCGAAGACGGAATGGAAGATGTTCACTCCCAAATCGAGTATCTTTTAACTCAGAAACTAGGTGATCAAGGCAAGAAAATTCATGCAGGACGTTCCAGAAACGACCAGGTTCTAGTGGATTTGAAATTGTTCATGCGTGCTGAAATCCAGCAGATTGCTGAATCAGTGGAGCGTTTATTTGATTTATTACTCGCAAAAAGCGAAGCCCATAAAAACGATTTATTACCTGGCTACACGCACTTGCAGATTGCGATGCCATCCTCTTTTGGACTTTGGTTCGGAGCCTATGCAGAGAGCCTGGTAGAGGATATTGAATTATTAGAGGCCGCCTTCCGTCTGGCGAACAAGAATCCATTGGGTTCTGGCGCGGGATATGGATCGTCCTTTCCTTTGGATAGAAAATACACTACCGAATTATTAGGCTTCGAATCGCCTCATGTGAACGTAGTCAATGCCCAATTATCGCGTGGAAAAACCGAATTATTTGTCTTAACCGCCATCGCGCAGATCGCTACGACGCTAAGCAAATTAGCGATGGATGTATGCTTATACAATTCCCAAAACTTCGGTTTCATCGAACTCCCTAGCTCCTTAACAACAGGTAGCTCGATCATGCCACACAAAAAGAATCCTGACGTTGCTGAATTGCTCAGAGGAAAAGCCAATAAATTAAAGGCCTTGCCTAACCAGTTGCAATTATTGACTAGCAATTTGCCTTCCGGCTATCACCGTGAATTCCAATTAACGAAGGAATTATTGATGCCTGCTATCGAGGAAATTTTAGACAGTTTAGAGATCACGCATTATATGGTTAGCCAGATGAAAGTGAAGAAAAACCTCTTAAATGACTCAAAATACGATTTACTATTCTCTGTAGAGGAGGTCAATAAATTAGTCGTTCAAGGTGTTCCGTTTAGAGAGGCCTACCAAATTGTAGGTAAAAAGATCGAAGACGGCGCATTCGACGGAAGCACGCGCGACATTAATCATACACATTTAGGAAGTATTGGTAATTTAGGTTTGGCAGAAATTCAAGACCAAAAAGAAATTGCTTGGAAGCGTTTTGGCTTTGAAAAAGTAAACAAGGCTATCGCTGCATTAATTTCTTAATATACTTACCCAGAATATCGAATTCTAAGTTCACGCGATCACCTATTTTCAGTTGATGAAAAACGGTGTGTTCGTAGGTGTAGGGTATAATACAAACGGTGAAAGAGTCATCTTGCGAATCTACCACCGTTAAACTAGTCCCATTCACACAAATCGAACCCTTTTCTACGGTCACGTGACCACTACTTGCGGGATAAGTAAATCGGTACTCCCAGCTTCCTTGCTGATCCTTGATTTCCGTACAAACTCCCGTTAAATCCACGTGGCCTTGGACAATGTGCCCATCAAAGCGAGCATTCGCGGCCATGCAGCGTTCCAGATTTACTTTTTGGCCTATGGCAACATCGCCTATATTCGTCTTCTGTAAAGTCTCATCAATAGCCGTTACGCGGTATTGATCGCCTAGAATTTCCACCACCGTCAAACAGACACCATTGTGCGCGAGCGATTGATCCACCTTTAATTCCTGTGTAAAGGGTGATTTGAACCAAAACTCTACGTTCGTTCCTTTTGCTTCTTTCCTTACTAGCGATCCCATCGCCTCCACAATACCTGTAAACATCTGAATAATTTGCTAATTTTACGATTCCAAAATTACACCCATTCCGATGAAATTCAATAAATGGCTTCTCTTTCTGATTCCTGTTATCGCATTACTTGCCTATTACAGTATACCCACTACAAAACCAGTAGACGAAACGGGAGCAGATGTGGCTAAAATCCGAAGCGATAAGGATGAAAACTTTCGAAACTCGGACGAATCCCCTATCAAAGATAAAGCATCGTTCAAGGGCCTAAATTACTATTCCTTTAACAAGGATTACATTATAGACTTCGCGTTAGAAAAAGCAGAAAAAACGGAAACGGTCGATATAAAAATGACCGATGGAACAACGGAGAAATTGATTTTATTCGGAAAAATCAAAGGGGAGTTCAAAGATTTTACCATTGCTTTAACAATTTACCAACGAGAGAACGGGGACTTCTTCTTGCCGTTTAAAGACAAAACCGCCCCCACAGAAACCTATGGAGGCGGACGCTATCTAGATTTACCCCTAAAAAATGCGAAAAACAATCAATTACGGGTGGACTTTAATCTCGCCTATAATCCTTTTTGTGCTTACAACGAAGATTTTGCCTGTCCAATTCCCCCTGCAGAAAACACCCTCCCGATTCGCATCGAGGCAGGTGAAAAACTTTTTAATTAACCTGGTGTAGCGACGCCGCACCAGAAAGATCCTTCTTGATCAACGGACTTCCTTTGTATTTCACATGGGACGCACCAGAGGCATCTACTTGTAAAGATTTCTGAACATGCAATTGCGCGTTACTAGCACCTGAGGCTTCCACATCTACATTACGAGACAAAAATTCCAATGCTTTTAAGCTACTAGCTCCGGAGGCATCTACCTTTAAGTAATCAGATTGACCGCTCATTTTAAAGTCTGATGCACCGCTTAATTCTACGCGTAATTTATCGGTTTTTAGTCCCTCAGCTGCTCCTTTTGCAGCCCCAGAGAATAGCAAACGCATTTCCTCTTCATTAGTAAAACCTTGTAAATCAACTTTACAAGCACCCGTAAATTCTCCACTTTCAAGTCGAGGAAGGGTAATATTAACGACTACTTTAGATCGATTATTATTCCAACCCCAGTTCCAGGTTGACTCATAACCAATCTGCAATTTCCCAGCAGAGGAAGTAACCTCTACATCTTCCAAATCTTTTTCACGTCCCGTAATAGAAACGGCATAGGCATTCCCTTTGTGAACATGCACTTCGAAGGCACTACCTAACTCGATGGATTTGAAATTAGCTACTTTGAATTTTTTAGTGATTACGGCAGGATCTGCGAATACACTAAATGCGACTAAAAAGGCGGCGAATAAAGACGTTATTTTTTTCATAAGTTTAAAAATTTGTTGCAAGATGCTTTTCGTACAAAAAAGGTTGCATGTTATTTTAGTTCACTCCACTTATAAGATACCCCACTCCCTATTTTATTCGAGAATTTCGAACTATTGAATTTCTTTCCTTGGACAAATTTAGAGGCATTTAGCTCTGCTTTGGCATATTTATCAAGAGAGACAAAAGCTTTTTCAACGCCGAACTCTGTGGCAATTAATTCGCCAGAATCATATATAGCGGCATTTAACTGAGCTCCCCCTCCCTTCAAAGTAAGGCTATGAAAACCGCGTAAAATAACATCCATTTTAGACGTCGTAAATCCCTCTATTTCTGTGCTTGCACTTCCTCCTAATTCTACATTAGTCAATTCAGGTACGACGATCTCCACCTGAATTCCAGATTGAATTTTATCTAATACCAACACATTGTTCTCTACGTGTGCTGAACTTTCTAAGGCTTCATTTCCTTTGTAAGTAATCTTAGGAAGGTCACCACGTGTGATTTTGATTTGTGAAGACTCCGTATTTAACCCTTTGATGGAGGTGAAATTTTGCAAGTCTTTTGTAATGGTGAAACCCACTTTTTCATCAGAGAAGTCTTCGTTTTTCGATTCTTCATCCGAATGCGGTGTTCTATTCAAACAAACTAAGCCCTTATCTGCTGAGAATGTCCATAAAGAACCAACGAATAAATCTTGGCCTTCTTCGTGGAAATACCCCCCTTCTAACACATTACCCATGTAACGGGCAAAGTCACGGGTCATGCTGAAGGATTTACCGTAAGGAATCATGATTTTAACTTTGAGACGTTGCGCTCTAAATCGGGCATCTGATAGACCAAAATGGGTGTCAAAACGTAAGTCTTTCCCT
>JACCDW010962269.1_pt1 | contig 10391 bp, 9 predicted proteins | sample 7449781 | NCBI WGS metagenome assembly JACCDW01 (sample SAMN15323449, study PRJNA562643) | freshwater metagenome | isolation source: river surface water | place: USA:Blue River Watershed | collected 2017-08-18 | reverse complement strand
AAGCAGCAAGAAAAAATTATCTTTGCCGAGCTAAAATTTAGTCCAAATTTAATAAATATAATATGAAAGCATATATTTTTCCAGGTCAAGGTTCTCAATTTCCGGGTATGGCCAAGGATTTGTACGATCAATATGAGTTGGCACGCTCCATTGTCAACGAGGCGGATTCAATTTTAGGATTTTCGTTGTCTAAAGTGATGTTTGAGGGTTCAGAGGAGGAGTTGAAGCAAACGCGTGTGACGCAACCTGCTATTTATTTGCATTCCGTGTTGGTTGCTAAATTAGGTAAAGATTTTAAGCCAGGTATGGTGGCGGGACATTCATTAGGGGAATTTTCTGCGTTGGTAGCGGCAGGTGGATTGGCTTGGCAAGATGGATTACAATTGGTTTATCAGCGTGCTTTAGCAATGCAAAAAGCGTGTGAAATTCAGCCCTCTACGATGGCGGCTGTTTTAGGATTGCCTGATGCAACTATTGAGGAGATTTGTGCTGCCTATGGCCCTTCGGTCGTTGCGGCAAATTATAATTGTCCGGGCCAAGTGGTCATTTCAGGTTCTTTAGATGGAATTGAGGCAGTTGGCATTCAACTGAAAGAAGCAGGAGCGAAGCGTGTATTGCCATTGCCGGTAGGTGGGGCTTTTCACTCACCATTTATGGAACCTGCACGTATTGAATTAGCTGCGGCTATTGAAGCGACTGCCATTGCGAATCCGGTTTGTCCAATTTTTCAGAATGTAAATGCGCAGCCATCTCAAGATTCAGGTCAAATCAAAGCTAATTTGATCGACCAATTGACCGGTGCGGTTCGATGGACGCAATCTGTGGAAGCCATGGTGGATTCCGGCGCATCAGAGTTTATTGAATGCGGTCCTGGTAAAGTTTTACAAGGATTGGTTCGTAAGATTCATGCGGAGGCCGTTGTGTCCTCGATGGAATTAGCTGATTTATAGGGAGTCGCCTTTCTAGAGGTCAAATAAATCATTTTTTTTTGAGTGTTATTTGATTTTTTCCGAGATAGAACTTACTTTTGCATCACATTTTGGTATTGACCTATGGTGTAATGGTAACACACCAGTTTTTGGTTCTGGTTTTCTAGGTTCGAATCCTGGTAGGTCAACAGAATAACAAATTAAAGCCTTCTACAGCAATGCAGAAGGCTTTTTTTTGTTTATGTTTTTCGTATAAAATTGATTAAATCAATTAATAATTTAATACTTATAAGTATACCTATAATCTTTAACATGGCTGTTAAATACCGAAGGTTTTTAGGTGTTTCATCATTTTCATTTTCCATAGAACTGTATCGTTTATATGCAATTCTACTTTAAATAGATATTTTCTGCTAGTTAAATTACGTTATTTGCATCATTCACGTACTGACCGATTTAGCATTGTTTTGAAATTTCAGCGGCTAATACGTTTAATTGATAAGTCACAAAACGTTTATCAAATTCTGATTGATTTCGAATAACAGCATCTTGTAATTCAAAATTTCGTTCAAAAAATTGATTTATGGAGACAATGAATTTTGATCGATATTGTCTTTGGCTTTCTATTGATTTTTCTGAACAATTTAATATTGTATTTAACTCATCTGATGTGCAGATAAAATTCGGTTTTTTTAACATGAATTTTAAAATTGAGATGGCTTCTGGAGGTAGCTGGTTCCAGATATCCCTTGTTTTTTGTTTTTGATTTTTTAGCTGATAAAAGTTTAAAAAAAGTAAAATAAAAATAATGCCTATATACCAATAATTTGACCAATTGATTTCATTGTACCAGACACTTGGTATGTAGAACTCACCTAGAACAACACTTTCTTTTTTAAGTGTTTCAATATCCAAGGAATCTAGTTTTATTTCAAATTTGTTTTGATTGTAAGTTCTTTGAAATGCATAAATTCGATTTGCCTTAACGTAAAAATGTTTTGTTAATAAAAAAAATGAACGATTTAGACCTTGATATCGGTAAATCTTATTTTCAGCAGGGTCAATAAATTCTCCATGACCTAACTCTTCACTAAAGAAAAAAGGGGCTATCCATTTGCCTTTTTGTTTTGTGAAATTTTTTAAGTTTGGATCGTCAAAATTGACTATTCCATTTTCCGTCCATTGAGAATTCTTGAAATTGAAAGTGAAAAAGGCATATTTTGAGTCTTTTTTTTCTGAATATAATGGCGGATTTTCTAAACTATAGATGCAATCTTTATGATTGTCATACCCACCCATATCAACTGAAATTCCTTTGGGTCCATTTTCATTAATTTTGTTAAAATAATCCCATTCTTTTAATTTTTTATTGAAAACAATAGGAATATTATGGACTCTCCAAAACCCCTTTCCGCCCACACTAAAAATGGTATCCTTTCGACTAAATTGGATCGCCCCAAAATTGTTTCCTCGGTAAAATGTTTTATCGATACGCTCAAGTAACTTAAGCTTCACATCAAAAATATATACTTGGCCTGTTCCATTAATTGTAATTAAAAACATGTCAGGAGCCAATGGGAAATAATTATTATCAATTGCGGCTGGAATATCTACAAACTTTACCTCTTTAAATTTAATGGTTTGATTTAAGTTTTTGCCCTTCGAATCAAATCGCATAAATGTTGAATTCGTTAAATCTATCTCATAAAGATAGTTGCGTGCCGTATCAATGCAGGTGATTTTTTGCTTATTGAAAAATTCTTGTCCATTTGTATAATGGTAAGTTAGCAGCAGTATTAAGGTAAACTTAATTAATGAAAATTTCATTTGAATATGCTAAATAGAACATGCGAATTGCAAAGAAGAAAAAAAAATCTTCATTCAATATTATTTCTAGAATTCTGATGTATTGATTTGCGAAAAAGGTCCTAATTATGTGTCAATAACCATTCTTTTAATTGATTATTTTTTCCTGAGTTTTTGAATTCCTTACTTTGTTTTCCCCAAGTCCAAAGTGTTAATGGTAGCGTAACTCCTCGTTGAAATTCCTCTGGAATGCCGGGGGATGATGATCCTCCTTTGATTGTACTAATGACAATTACCCCATTAGCTCCACGTACGCCATACATTGCGGTTTGAGAAGGGTCTTTTAACACGCTAACTGAGGCAATGTCACCTGGATTAATTGAGTTAATATTACCACTAATAGGTACGCCATCAACTACATACAGAGGGCTATTCGCGTTTATTGAACCAATTCCACGAATGCGGACCATAGCACCGCCACCTGGTGAATTATCATTTCCAATAGTCACTCCAGACACTTGTCCTTGTAACTTTTGATTGACCGTGGCGACATTTACTTGGTTTAACGTTTGATTATCAACATCATTTAGTGATTTTGATTTAACTTTTTCAACGGAAACCCACGGAATTAATTGCATCCCAATTCCCAGCTCACCTTGGGGGTTTCTACCTTTAATAAACTTAACCTGAGAGATTTGATTCAAGGGAATTGCTGAGGTATCTCTAAATTCTTGTGGATTTATTTTGTCGGCAGGTTCATGCCAAACAACCCACAATGTGTCTTTTCGAATGCTGATTTGCTGGCGATCGCTGTTAAAGTATTTAGTAAGAATACTTTCAGCTGATTCAGATTGACCAAACGCTTGAATGCTAACAAGCATTAACAATAGGAGTTTATTTCTCATAGATTTAATTCGCCTAGTTTCTCATACGAGAGAATCATCGAACGAACGTTATGGTAGTTAATTTTCCAATTATGTGCCATGTGGCGCCAAATAGGCTCGCCTTCGCGGGTCATTAATGGCCACCATTCACCTGTTTGCTGATTAATCATTTTATCGAATACAAAGCGATGCACTTGTTTGTAGGCGTCGATAAAACGTGAATCATTGGTTAATTTATATGCATCTAGCATACCGATTAACATTTCGGCTTGTTGCCAAAATTCTTTCTCATGATCGGAAGCATCTCCCGTATGTGAGCCTTCCACAAATACGCCACCATATTCCCAATCTATTCCATGGTTGAGTGCATGATAAAAGGCCTTTTCTAAATTTGAACGGTACTTTTCTAAATCGAATTGGCCTATTTTAATAGCATGCATGAGGAGCCATCCAAACTCTGCATTATGGCCATATGACGTATTATCTGTCGATGACGCTTTTTGACCTCCATCTGCAAATCGATCCCAGCCCCAAACAATGTCAAATTTAATTTGTGGAGCGACTTTCCAATCAGCCCAAAACTGTGGAATTCCTGTCCCTGTTTCAGGATGCATGATTTTATGTATCAAAATCTCGATCACTTCAGCTAATTTCCTGCGATGCAGGGATTTGCCACTCGCCTCATATAGTGTCGTAAATGCTTCCATTAAATGCATGTGCACATCCAAAGTTTTGCGATCGCCACCCGGAGCCCCTGGTCCCATAAGTGACCAATCTTCCGCAAAAAATTCCCAGTAACCTCCATGGTTTGTGTCCACGGCATGTTTTTGCAGTAAATCAAAAACCTTTTCGGCATATTCAAGTCCAATGGGATCTCCAGTAGCTAGCGTATATTCGCTCAAGGAATAAATGGCAAAGCTATGTCCATATCCAATTTTTTGCTTGTTTGTTGGCCTTCCCGCCCGATCTGTCATCCAATAAAAACCACCATGGGTGTCATCCCACATTTTTTCAAGTAGAAATTTGACGCCATGTTCCGCCATTTCTTTCATGATAGGTCCGCCAAACCCGTGGCGATACGCTTGTGCGTACGTAAACACAGATCTCGTTTGTGCAATTAATGATTTTTCATCATCTCCCGCATCATTTCCAAATTCGTCAAAATGCGTAATGAACCCTCCTTGACTCTTGTCGATGGTCCTTGCCGTCCAAAACGGAAGTAATTGATTTTCCGTGTAGGTTTTAATTTCCGATTGCATCATGTAATGTTTTTATTTCTTGTGGATTGGCACTACCTGTTTCACCTATTTTTTGTATGCTGATGTGTACCGCTAAACTCGCAAATTCGCATGCTTCCTGATGAGTAGCCCCTGCTGCTTTGGCAGCACTAAACGCAGCAACGACCATATCTCCTGCGCCAACAGTATCTATTGGGCCATGAACAGGGATTGCTTTTTGCCAATGAAATTCAGTAGGGCTTGCGTAAATCATTCCCTTTTCTCCCAATGTGGCGAGTACAGGTTTGTTGCGTTGGTTAACCCAATGTTTGAGTTGGTTTTCTATGTCTGTTAGTGTACCAATTATCTTAGTTAATTCAGCTTCATTGACTTTAAGAAGCGTTTCTTTTGCCTCATTGCCTAAACTCCGCAAATCTGCGATAGCATTTGTGCCTACGAATTTTTGCACTTGGCCAAGCGTTTCTTTGTTCAGTAGAGGTAATCTGAATTGTTCATTGATGATAACCCATTGATACTTTTCGATTGAGCTTTGGAGTTGGCTTAATAAAGATTTCGCATGCTGTTGGAAATCTACATTTCGTGTCCCAAAATCTAATCGATTTTGTTCAATTTTATCCCGCATGGGTTTGGTGTAGGTGGGGGTATCGATTCCAGGTATGGTTAGGAGGTGTTTCGTTGAAATATGCCATTTATCTGCTTGGTAGACCATTTCTCTTCCAAAAACATCATCGCCTTTGATCCCGTAGGCATCTACGTTAACTCCTAGATTAGCCAAATTTTTGGCTACATTTCCGGCTCCTCCTAAAAATGATTTTGGATGCTGGCAAATATGTACTTCTTGGCCTGTTTCAACTGAAAATTCGGCGCTAATTGGGTTGATATCGAAATAAAAATCCAAGGCGAAGTCACCGATAACAGCCATGTTTAGTTGGCTTATCTGCGCTAGAAGTGCGTCTAATCGCTTGGAATTCATGATTATAGGTTTGTGTGTTTGAAATTACACAAAATATGGTTTGAAGGCAATTAAATACCTCCCACTTACCTTTGGCAATCCTCCAAGGTTTGCCAAAGGTACGGTGGTGGATTTTTTTTACAATAGGAAATACTGATAATTCGCAATCAATATCTTGATAATTATATCCCTAGAATTCCTTAATTTTGACCTTCTTTTTACCCTTATCTTATTCTGTTTTGGCATTAATTAAATCTATTTCAGGCATACGCGGTACGATCGGCGGGAAACCCGGTGATGGCCTTAGTCCCATTGATATTGTCACTTTTGCTGCTGCCTATGGGGCCTGGTTAAAAGGAACAAATCCCGCTTCCAATCAAATTGTCCTCGGCCGTGATGCACGCATCTCTGGTTCGATGGTATCTTCCTTAGTAGCAAATACCCTTATCGGGCTTGGTTGGGATGTTTTGGATATTGGATTGTCTACTACACCCACTGTTGAACTGGCCGTACCTTGGACAAAATCTGCCGGAGGTATTATCATTACGGCTAGTCATAACCCTGCTCAATGGAATGCGTTAAAATTATTAAACGATGCAGGGGAATTTATTTCCGATTCAGATGGTAAAGCGATGCTGGAGCTTGCTGAAAATTTAGATTTCAACTTTGCTGAAGTAACGCAATTAGGTAAAATTACGCAAGATGATACGTTTTTGCAGCAACATATTGATCATGTCTTAGGACTTCGTTGGGTGGATACATCTGCTATTCAAGCTAAGAAATTTAAGGTTTTAGTAGATGCTGTCAATTCAACGGGAGGGATTGTCGTACCTCAATTGCTACATGCTTTAGGTGTAAATGAGGTAGATGTGATTTTTGGTGAGCCTAATGGACATTTTGGCCATAATCCGGAACCTTTACCGGAGAATTTAACAGATATGATTGCCAAAATGAAGGCAGGTTCATATGATCTGGGTATTGTAGTCGATCCAGATGTAGATCGCTTATGCTTTATCTCTGAAGATGGTACGCCTTTTGGTGAGGAATACACCTTAGTTGCCATTGCAGATTATATCTTGTCAATCGAAAAAGGAAATACAGTTTCTAACCTTTCATCGACACGAGCGCTCGCTGATGTGACGCACCAACATGCCGGTACTTATTTCGCTGCGGCCGTTGGCGAAGTTAATGTGGTTGCTAAAATGAAAGCCGAAAATGCCATTATTGGTGGTGAAGGTAATGGTGGAGTGATTTTCCCAGAATCACATTATGGTCGGGATGCTTTAGTTGGCATTGGTTTGTTTTTGACGCATTTAGCGCAAAAGAATAAAAAAGTGAGTGCCTTGCGTGCGGAGTATCCGGCTTATATTATGTCAAAAAACAAAATCGAACTTTCGGCTGATTTGGATGTGGATTTAATCTTGGCGACGGTAGCTGAACAATTCAAAGAGGAACGCGTGAATACCATTGATGGAGTGAAAATAGATTTCGCCGATCGCTGGGTACATTTACGTAAATCCAATACAGAGCCAATCATTCGTATTTATGCGGAAGCACCTACTGAGGTAGAAGCGAATGGATTAGCCCAACAAATTATGCAGGTAATCGAAGCGATAGCCAGCAAATAAACATCACATGACATCAACAACAAAAACACCTATTTACCTTGATAATGCGGCAACCACTCCGGTGGATCCGGCTGTTTGGTCGGAAATGCAGCCTTTATTTGAGCAATTTACAGCGAATCCTTCGTCGATTCACTCGCATGGCCGGCAAGCCAAAGTTATTGTTGAAAAAGCGCGGAAGACTGTAGCCGCTTTGTTAAATACGTCACCTGCCGAGATATTTTTTACCTCCGGTGGAACGGAGGCTGACAATACTGTGATTCAATCGGCTGTTTTATACGGTGGAGTTAAAACGATCATTACATCTCCGCTTGAGCATCATGCGGTTTTACATACGGCCGAAGCTTGGGGTCAATTAGGTGTTGCTGAGGTAAAACTAGTACAAATTAATGCGCAAGGTGACATTGATTTAGCTCATTTGGAGGAACTATTGGCTGGAGGTTCAAAGGCTTTGGTGAGCCTCATGCAGGGTAATAATGAAATTGGAAATCTATTGGATTTGCATGCTGTTGGTACCTTATGCCAAAAATACGGAGCTCTTTTTCATTCGGATACGGTTCAAACGATGGGTCATTTTCCACACGATTTACAAGCTTTGCCTGTTGACTTTATCGTAGGTGCCGCCCATAAGTTTCATGGACCTAAAGGCATTGGATTCTTGTATGCACGTGCTGGGGTAGGTTTTCACCCATTGATGCACGGGGGTGCACAAGAGCGGAATCAGCGCGGCGGAACCGAAAATGTATATGGTATGGTGGGGTTAGCAAAAGCTTTAACGATGGCTTATGAATCCATGGACGCGCACATGTCTCACATTAAATCCATTAAATCTTATTTTATTGAAGGGCTTAAAGCGCGTTTTCCGGGAGTTGAGTTTAATGGTCGGTCAGGCGAAGTAGATAATAGTTTATATACTGTTTTGAATGTGCGCTTTCCAAGCGTTCCAGATGGAGATATGCTGTTGTTTCAATTAGATATTGAAAAAATTTCTGCGTCGGGCGGCAGCGCCTGTTCTAGCGGAACATCGGTTGGTTCACATGTACTATCCGCTTTGAATCCATCGGCTACAGGAGCGGCTGTTCGTTTTTCATTTTCGAAGAATAATACCATAGAGGAGATTGATCGGGTACTTGAAGTGCTGGAAAGGTTGGTAAAATAGCATAAAAAAAGACGCGAGGTATCGCGTCTTTTTTTTGCTATGACGTCCAACGTCCAACGTCTAACGTCTAACGTCCAATATTTTAATAAGCACGCGCAAACAACACGCGTTTGTTAGACGGATTTCCGGTCAAAATACATTGTCCAGTTTCCTCTTTGGCATCTAATGGAATGCAACGAATCGTTGCTTTGGTTAAATCCTTAATTTTATCTTCCGTTTCAGATGTTCCATCCCAGTGGGCTGAAACGAATCCTCCAGCGTCTAATTTTGCATTGAATTCATCCCAGGTATTTACAACGTGTGTATTTTCAGTACGGAATGCCAAAGCCTTCGCGTAGATTTTCTCTTGAATATCTGCTAGCGTGTCTACCACCACCTGCTCAATACCTTCAAATGCCATCGATGTTTTTTCACGCGTATCGCGACGTGCTAATTCAATGGTGCCATTTTCCATATCGCGGTTTCCAATCGCCAAACGAATAGGTACTCCTTTTAACTCATATTCAGCAAATTTGAAACCAGGACTTTGATTCTCCGATACATCAAACTTGACAGATACACCTTGCTTACGCAATGACTTTACCAATGGATTTACTTTTTCTTTAATCGCATTCAGCTGCTCTTCTCCCTTATAAATAGGTACAATAACCACTTGGATCGGAGCTAGTTTAGGAGGTAAAACCAATCCTTGATCATCTGAGTGCGCCATGATTAAAGCACCCATCAATCGGGTAGAAACACCCCAAGAGGTTCCCCAAACGTAGTCCAATTGATTTTCCTTACTTAAGAATTTGACATCAAAGGCTTTGGCAAAATTTTGACCCAAAAAGTGTGATGTTCCCGCCTGCAATGCTTTTCCATCTTGCATCAAAGCTTCAATGCAATAGGTTTCATCTGCCCCGGCAAAACGCTCATTAGCCGTTTTAATTCCTTTTACGACTGGCATAGCCATAAAATTCTCTGCGAAATCAGCGTATACTTCTAGCATTTGTTCAGTTTCTTCGATGGCTTCTTGCTTGGTCGCATGTGCCGTATGTCCTTCTTGCCAAAGAAATTCAGCTGTACGAAGAAATAGACGAGTGCGCATTTCCCAGCGAACAACATTGGCCCACTGATTAATTAATAAGGGCAAATCGCGGTAAGATTGAATCCAATTTTTATAGGTCGACCAAATCACCGTTTCGGAAGTTGGTCGTACAATTAATTCTTCCTCCAATTTGGCATCCGGATCCACAATCACTCCACCACCATTAGGGTCATTTTTCAGTCGGTAATGCGTGACAACCGCACATTCTTTGGCAAAACCTTCTACGTGTGAAGCTTCTTTTGAAAGAAATGATTTGGGGATAAATAAAGGGAAATAGGCATTTGTGTGGCCAGTTTCCTTAAACATATCATCGAGTGCGCGTTGCATTTTTTCCCAAATGGAATACCCATACGGTTTAATAATCATACATCCACGAACTGCAGAATTTTCGGCTAAATCAGCCCGTTTTACTAACTCGTTATACCATTCTGAATAATTTTCAGACCGACTTGGAAGGGATTTACTCATCTGTTTTTGTAGCAGTTTTAAATTCTAGTCTCAACGTTCTATTTTCGAGACTGTAGGTTCTAACATTTTTGTTCTATAACTTAGACTAAAATTGCAAAACCTATCGTTAATACATGTAACTTTATCGAACTTTGAGCGCCAAAGATACGTTATTGTCGGTAGTTTTAGCTTATAATTTAATCACTTTAGCCATGAAAAATTATTGGAATGCCTTCGTAGTTGTGGCCAGTTTATTGATTTTTT
>JACCDW010511315.1_pt1 | contig 10391 bp, 9 predicted proteins | sample 7449781 | NCBI WGS metagenome assembly JACCDW01 (sample SAMN15323449, study PRJNA562643) | freshwater metagenome | isolation source: river surface water | place: USA:Blue River Watershed | collected 2017-08-18 | reverse complement strand
CAGAGGCAAATTGGAACCAGCTTCGCGAGGCAGCTAACACTGCAATGAAAAAGGCTTATGTGCCTTATTCAAAGTTTCCAGTTGGTGCTGCTGCACTTACCGAGGACGGCAGGATAGTCTCCGGTTGTAATGTTGAGAACGCCTCTTACGGATTGACTCTGTGCGCTGAGTGCTCACTGGTTAGCGAGTTGGCAATGACCGCCGATGCGGGCAAGGGCCCAGCCAAGTTGATTGCCTTCACCTGCGTCGATGGGCATGGAAACATCTTGATGCCGTGCGGGCGTTGCCGCCAGTTGCTTTTTGAGCACTCAGCCAAGGGGATGATTTTGGAGACGGTATCGGGTTTCAAAACTATCGACGAGGTCATTCCGGATGCATTTGGCACACGTGATTTAGAAGAACGCGCCTAGGCGCGAATATAGAAAGTATTTGATGTCCAATTTTTCAGCGCCAGAACTTATTGTTACCAAGCGCGACAAGGGTGAACTCAGCACAGAGCAAATTAACTGGTTGATTGCTAACTACACCGCCGGATTAGTAGCCGACGAACAGATGTCTGCGATGGCCATGGCAATTTTGCTTAACGGAATGAGTCGCCGCGAAATCAAGGATCTAACTTTGGCGATGATTGCCTCAGGCGAGCGATTGAGCTACGAAGGCCTGGGCGCACCAACTGCCGACAAACATTCAACCGGTGGTGTGGGCGACAAAATTACTTTGCCACTTGCCCCTTTGGTGGCGGTATTTGGTGTGGCGGTGCCGCAACTGTCTGGCCGTGGTCTTGGTCACACCGGCGGCACATTAGACAAGCTTGAATCAATCAAGGGTTGGCGCGCACAAATTTCAAACCAAGAATTCCACCAGCAGTTAGCCGATGTTGGTGCGGTAATTTGCGCCGCCGGCTCAGGTTTGGCACCCGCGGATCGAAAGTTGTATTCACTGCGGGATGTTACCGGAACGGTAGAAGCAATCCCTCTAATCGCGTCATCAATCATGTCCAAAAAGATTGCCGAGGGCACATCGTCACTAGTTCTGGATGTAAAAGTGGGTTCTGGTGCCTTTATGAAAAACATAGAGCGCGCGCGAGAACTTGCAACAGTGATGGTACAACTTGGTCAAGACGCAGGAGTTAACACATCTGCTTTGCTCACCGATATGTCAACGCCGCTTGGTTTGGAAATCGGTAACGCGCTAGAGGTAAAGGAATCACTAGAAGTTCTTGCTGGCGGCGGACCAGCCGACGTGGTTGAAATCACCATCGAACTGGCTCAAGAGATGCTGCGCCTGGCCGGTAAGGGCGATGTTGATGTTGCTGCGGCTTTGAATGATGGCCGAGCCATGGACAAGTGGCGGCAAATGATTTCTGCCCAGGGCGGCGACCCGGACGCGGCCCTACCTGAGGCTAAAGAGCACCACATCGTGACCGCTCCGGCATCGGGGTATTTGTCACAGCTGGATGCGCTGCAGGTTGGCACCGCCTCTTGGCGTTTGGGCGCCGGTCGTGCGCGCAAAGAGGACGATGTGCAGTTTGGCGCTGGAATCACTTTGCACGCGCAACAGGGCCAGAAGGTTGAGGCTGGGGCCCCATTGATGACGCTGCACACCGATGAACCCGAGCGTTTCGACAGAGCCTTGGAAGCACTGGAAGGTTCGTTTAAGATTGAACCTTCAGCTACCGAGCGCAAGATTGTGCTTGAACGCATCAAATAGAAATAGAGGCAACATTCATGGCTAACTTCGACATTCGCTCGTTGCCAAAAATTTCACTGCATGATCACCTAGATGGCGGCCTGCGCCCGCAGAGCATCGTTGAGATGGCAAGCGAAATTGGTTTAGCGCTTCCTGCCGACAACGCCAAAGATTTGCGCAAGTGGTTTGAGAAATCAGCTGACTCTGGTTCGCTGGTTGAATACCTAAAAACTTTTGATGTGACCACCGCTGTGATGCAAACGCGTGAGCACCTAACTCGCGTTGCTCGCGAATTCGTTTTGGATCTTGCAAACGACGGTGTGATCTACGGTGAAATTCGCTGGGCTCCTGAGCAACACCTAACTCGTGGACTAACTCTTGATGAAACCGTTGAGGCGGTTCAGGACGGTCTGGAAGAGGGCATGGAATTGGTTGAGCAGCAGGGCGGATACATTCGCACCGGTCAGCTGGTGACAGCAATGCGTCACGCCGATCGCGGTCTTGAAATTGCAGAACTTGCCGTGCGCCACCGCAACAATGGCGTGGTTGGGTTCGATATCGCTGGGGCAGAGCAGGGCTTTTTGCCAAGTCGCCACAAGGTTGCCTTTGACTACCTTGCTAGCGAGTTGTTCCCGGTAACCGTGCACGCGGGCGAGGCCGACGGAATTGAAAGTATCAAGGATGCAATTGTTTCTGGTCGTGCTTTGCGTCTAGGCCACGGAGTACGCATCGTTGAGGACATCATGTTTAGTCGCACTGATGGTGAGACAGACTTGGTGGTACTTGGTCCGGTTGCCGAGTGGGTTCACGATCGTGGAATCGTTCTTGAGACCTCACCTTCTTCTAATCTGCAGACCGGCGCAATCTCGCTCCTTGGCGAGACCATGGCCGACCACCCATTCGATATTCTTTACGACTTGGGTTTCAAGGTGACCGTAAACACCGATAACCGCCTAATGAGTGGTACCTCACTTACTCGCGAGATGGAACTTTTGGTTGACACCTTTGGATATGGACTTGAGGACCTAGAGATTTTCCAAATCAATGCAGCCGAAGGCGCGTTCCAGGCGATTGATGACCGTGAAGAGCTCATTGAAATGATTAGCGAAGGTTTCAACGAGGCTGGTCGTTAGTGTCACTGCGCAGGCTTGCTGAGGCGTTTGCCGACCACTCAATTCGAGTCAAGGCCGCCGCGCTGGATTGTGAGCACGCCATCGAACTTGCCGGCGACTTACTTGTTGCCAGTGGAAGAACAACTCCTGAATACACAGCTTCAATGGTCGATGTTCTGGAGTCGCACGGGCCGTACTTTGTCATAGCGCCAGGAATTGCTCTAGCGCACGCCAAGCCATCGGAGTTTGTGTTGTCAACTGGGCTAAGTGTGCTCACCCTTGCCGAGCCTATTGTTTTCGGCAACGATGCAAATGATCCAGTTGAGGCCGTGTTTGGTTTGTGTGCGATTGATCACGATTCACACATCGAGATGCTTGCCGAGCTCTCTACCTTGCTATCAGATAACGATGCTGTAAACATCCTGTTAAATGCGGGGGATACCCAACAGATTCGGTCTCTCTTCGAATAACACAGGGCAGAATGGTCTTATGAAGATCATCGCAGTATGTGGCATGGGCATTGGAACATCAGTACTACTGAAGATGAATGCAGAAAAGGTGCTTACTCAGTTGGGCATTGAAGCAACTGTTGAAGCCACCGATATGAAAACCGCTCGCGAATCTCGCGATGCTCAGGTAATTCTGACCACACCGGATTTAGCGCAGCTGCTTACCGGTTTGCCATCAGAAGTAATCACCATCGAGCACTTCTTTGATCTCGAAGAGCTCACAAAGAAGCTTTCAGCTTCTTTGCTATAGATCCTGTGAAGTTGAGCGTTTCTCTACTTTAGAAGTTCCTTCATCGCATCGTTCAACGATGCCAACGTGGCAGTGGCCGCTTCTTTAGATTCTCCTACCGCCTGCAAATAGCACTTAAGTTTTGGCTCGGTTCCCGACGGGCGCACAATTACTCGCCGGCCGTCGGCCAAATCAAATCGCAATCCATCGGTGGGCCCTAGCTTGTCTGTGCCGATTGAAAGATCGGTGAATTTTGCCTCGACACCATCAATCATCACCGGTGGATTTGCGCGTAGGTTCTGCATGATGCTGGAAATTACCGAAAGGTCGGTAACCCGCATCGAAATCTGGCCGGTCGCATAGTGGCCAAACAGTTCGCCGAGCTCGGCTAATTGGTCAGTCAGCGTTTTTCCCTGGCTCGCCAGCTCAGCCGCCATGTCAATTGCGATCAGCGCCGCCGAGATGCCGTCTTTGTCTGGAGTCCGTTGCGGGTCCACGCAGTAGCCAAGCGCCTCTTCGTAGCCGAACAGCAGGTTGGGAACTTTGGAAATCCACTTGAATCCGGTGAGAGTTTCTTGATACTCCAGCCCAAAGTGATTCGCCACCTTGCCAAGCGCCGAGCTTGAGACGATGGAACAGGCCAGGGCCCCGGTTTTACCGTCGGCAACCGCGCGCCGAGCCACCTGGTAGCCAAGTAGCAGGCCAATCTCATCGCCGGTTAGCCGGCGCCAACCCTCGGCAACCGATGAATCAGGAACACCGATTGCAAGCCGATCGGCGTCAGGGTCGTTAGCAATAATTAGGTCGGCTCCAACCTCACGTGCTTTTGCAAATGCCAAGTCCATAGCGCCGGGTTCTTCTGGATTTGGAAAAGCCACGGTTGGAAAGTTTCCGTCTGGCAAGAGTTGTTCGTTAACGGTGAATGGTTTTGGCAACCCGACCGCTTCAAAGAGCGCCTGGGTTGTGCGCCAACCTACACCGTGCATTGCGGTGTAGACAATTTTTAGGGACTCAGCGTTTTCGATTTCACCGGTCAACGAAGCAGTCTCGGCTACGTAGGCTTGTCGAATTTCATCGCCAATGACTTCGTAGTTTGTTGACTTTGGAATTTCATCGAAGGTTTGACTCGCTGCGATCGCACGAATTTTGTCGGCAATTTGTTTATCGGTTGGTGAAATGATCTGGGAACCACCATTTGCTCCACCTAGATAAACCTTGTAACCGTTATCGCGCGGGGGATTGTGTGAAGCGGTGACCATGATTGCGGCTGATGCGTTTAGGTGCTTACCGGCAAAGGCTAAAACCGGGGTCGGCACGACACCGTCAAACAGCATGGTGCTGATTCCTGCTGCGGCAAAAATCTCGGCTGAGTCACGGGCAAAGATAGCGCTGTTGATGCGACCATCAAAACCAATCACCACTGATGCATCGTTCTTAAAGTTTTCATTGACATAATCGCGGATTCCAGCAGCGGCTTGCGCAACCAAGACTCGATTCATGCGATTTGGTCCGGCGCCAAGTTCACCGCGCAACCCAGCGGTACCAAAATCAAGCCGTGAACCCATTCGCGCTTCAATAGCCTGGGTATCGCCAGTGGCAATCAGCGCCAGAAGTTCTTCGCGGGTTTCAGTATCGGGGTCCTGCGCGGCCCAGGCCCTAGCCGCATCAAATAGCTGCTTGGTCATTTGCTAAATCTTGGCAACGATCTGAGCTAATAGGGCGCTGATGCGTGATTCGGCATCTTTACCCGCCTGCAAAACCTCAGCGTGACTCAGCGGCTCTTTTTGAATACCGGCAGCCAAATTGGTGATCAGCGACAGGCCAAGAATCTCCATGCCTGCTTCACGAGCCGCAATTGCCTCAAGTGACGTTGACATTCCAACGATGTGGCCGCCGATGTGTTTTGCCATCTGAACTTCGGCCGGGGTCTCGTAGTGCGGGCCGCGGAATTGGCAGTAAACGCCCTCATCTAGCGAAGCGTCAACGGTGCGGGCTAGCTCGCGCAGGCGCTTTGAGTAAAGGTCAGTCAGGTCAACAAACTTTGCGCCCTCAAGTGGGCTGTCGGCGGTTAGGTTGATGTGATCGCTAATCAGAACCGGAGTTCCTGGTTTCCAGGTTTCTTTGATACCGCCGGCACCGTTGGTCAAAATCATGGTTTTGGCGCCGGTAGCCGCAGCAGTGCGCACGCCGTGGGCAACGCGACGAACGCCGTGACCCTCGTAGTAGTGAGTGCGGGCACCAAGCACCAGAGCGTGTTTTCCACTTGGCAACTTTATTGAGCGAATCGTTGCCACGTGACCCTGAACCGCCGGTGCAGAGAATCCCACGATTTGAGCAGCGTCAACCGTTGCCACGGTCTCACCGATAAGGTCCGCGGCCTTGGCCCAGCCTGAGCCCAGGGTCAGAGCAATGTCGTGATTTGCGACTCCGGTTAGCTCCGCGATGCTGGCCGCCGCCTGCTTTGCGATTCCAAATGGGTTGGCCGCTGAATTGTCTAGTGGGTTGTTCATGCTTCGAGTCTACGACTGGCAGAATGGGGTAAGTGAGCGATAACGAAACCAAAAAACACCACATCGTCATTATTGGCGGCGGCCCTGGGGGATACGAAGCGGCACTTGCCGGCACGCAGCTTGGTGCCCAAGTAACGCTGATCGAGCGCTCGGGTATCGGTGGTAACGCGGTGCTAACCGATGTGGTTCCGTCCAAGACTCTTATTGCCACAGCCGAGGCCGCTCAGCGGGTAGCTCACGCGGAAGCCCTTGGGGTTTACTTCTCTATTGACGGTAAACAGGTCAAACCAAAAACGGAAATTGATCTTGGTGTAGTAAACGAGCGTTTGCTAAACCTGGCCCAAAACCAATCTGAAGATATGCGCGACCAGCTAATTCAGGCTGGCGTGCGCGTGATTGCCGGCAATGGACGTCTTGACGGAAATCACCACGTGATTGTCGATGCAATTGAAGATGGTAAGTCTGAGCGCCTAGAGGCAAAAACAATCATCGTTTCCGTTGGTGCCCACCCGCGTCAACTAGCTTCGGCAAAGCCAGATGGTGAGCGAATTCTCACTTGGACCCAGCTCTATAACCTCACCGAATTACCTGAGCACATCATCGTGGTTGGTTCGGGTGTTACCGGTGCCGAGTTTGCATCTGCCTACCGAGCGCTAGGTAGCGAAGTAACTTTGGTCTCTAGCCGTGACACTGTGCTGCCGGGCAACGACGCCGATGCGGCTCAGTTGCTTGAGCAGGTCTTCCGAAACAACGGCATCAACGTGATGAACAAGACTCGAGCCGAAAAAGTCGTCAACACCGGTAACGGGGTAGAGGTGACTCTTGCAGATGGAAGAGTGATTCAAGGCTCGCACTGTTTGATGGCCGTTGGTGCAATTCCAAATACCGCAGGTCTTGGACTTGAAGAAGCAGGAGTGGTGCTTACCGAATCAGGCCACATTCAGGTAAATAAAGTTGCCAGAACTTCCCGTGCAAATGTTTACGCAGTTGGTGACTGCAGCACTTTCTTGCCGCTGGCATCGGTTTCGGCAATGCAGGGGCGCACTGCGGTATTCCACACCATGGGTGACGTTGCCTCTCCAACCGAGGTTCGCAATGTTGCGTCGAATGTTTTCACTGCACCTGAGATTGCATCAGTTGGCTGGATGGAACAAGACATAAACGACGGCAAAGTAAACGGCTTTGTTGAAAAGATTGACTTGAACACTAACCCACGTGCAAAAATGCAGGGGCTAGATTTTGGTTTTATTAAGTTGATCTGTTCAACCGGCGGAACAGTTATTGGTGGAGTAGTCGTTGCGCCTAGGGCCTCCGATTTGATTTACTCAATCGCGATTGCAATCGAAAACCGATTGACCGCAGATGAGCTTGCTCGCACCTTTACTGTTTACCCATCGCTGAGTGAGACCATCAGCAACGCTGCTCGCGCGCTGCACAAGCCTAATGTTTAGCCTCGCGCAAGCGCTCAGTTGCCAAACGTGTGATTAGTCCTCGAGCTCTAGCAGCACGGTTCCCGCAGGAACGGTGGTGCCAACCTCGGCGCTGATTGACTTGATCTTGCCGGCCTTGTGCGCGTTCATCGGCTGCTCCATCTTCATGGCTTCAAGTACCACAACTAGGTCACCTTCTTGCACGGTGTCACCAACTGCAACCGCAATCTTGACCACGGTTGACTGCATCGGTGCTTTGACGGTGTTGCCTGAGCCACCACCAGCGGTAGCGTGCGAGTGGCTCTTGCGCTTTGGTGCGTGGCCTGCATTCACCGGTCCGGCAGCGGCGGCACCAAGAAGGCGCTTAGGCAGTGAAACCTCAATGCGCTTGCCATTGACCTCAACCACAACGTTGTTGCGCTCGGCTGGCTCTTCGGCTGGTTCGGCAACTCCACTCCAGGCTGGAATGTCATTTACCCACTCGGTCTCGATCCATCGGGTGTAAATGCCAAACTTGTTTGCCGCAGCGTCACCGATGAAGGCTGGGTCGTTAACAATCTTGCGGTGGAACGGAAGCACGGTTGGTAGACCGGCAACTTCCATCTCGGCAAGTGCACGACGTGAACGAGCCAGAGCTTCTTCGCGAGTAGCGCCGGTCACGATTAGCTTGGCCACCATTGAGTCAAACGAACCAGAGATTACATCGCCAGATTCAACACCGGTATCAACGCGAACGCCGGGACCAGAAGGTGCCTTGAACACGTGAACCGGACCAGGTGCTGGCATAAAGTTGCGGCCAGCATCTTCACCGTTGATGCGGAATTCAAAAGAGTGACCTTTGATGACTGGGTCTGGGTAATCCAGCACGCCGCCCTCAGCCAAGCGGAATTGTTCACGCACCAGATCAAGACCGGTTACTTCTTCAGAAACCGGGTGCTCAACCTGCAAACGTGTGTTGACCTCAAGGAACGAAATGGTTCCGTCTTGGGCAACCAAGAATTCACAAGTTCCTGCGCCCTGGTAGCCAACCTCTTTCAAAATCGCTTTTGACGATGCGTACAGGCGATCGATTTGATCTTGAGTCAAGAATGGGGCGGGAGCCTCTTCAACCAATTTTTGGTGACGGCGCTGCAGTGAACAGTCACGAGTTGAAACGACAACCACGTTTCCGTAGGCATCGGCAAGACACTGGGTCTCAACGTGGCGAGGCTTCTCTAAATACTTTTCAACGAAGCACTCACCGCGACCAAACGCCGCGATTGCTTCACGAGTTGCTGATTCAAAAAGTTCGGCAACTTCTTCTTCTTTATAAGCCACCTTGATGCCGCGGCCACCGCCACCGAATGCTGCCTTGATGGCTACCGGTAGACCGTGCTGCTTTACGAAATCCAAAACTTCCTCTGCGCCGGAAACTGGGTCAAGAGTTCCAGGGGCAAGTGGTGCGCCAGCCTTTTCGGCAACGTGGCGAGCTGAAACCTTGTCACCAAGTTGATCAATCGCTTTTGGTGATGGACCAATCCAAATCAAACCAGCATCGATAACCGCCTGCGCAAAGCTTGAGTTCTCGGCAAGGAATCCATAGCCAGGGTGAACCGCGTCGGCACCCGACTTCTTGGCGACGCCCAAAATCTTCTCAATCACCAGGTAAGTCTCAGGACCAGTGGTGCCGTGCAGTGCATAGGCCTCGTCGGCAAGCTTTACGTGCATTGCGTCACGATCTTGATCTGCGTAGACCGCAACCGATTGAATGCCGGCATCCTTTGCGGCGCGGGCGATGCGCACGGCAATTTCGCCACGGTTAGCAATGAGGACCTTGGTGATCTTTTTTGGGGTTGAAGTCATAATTCCCAAGCCTATTGGCTAAAAAGGGCCATTTATTGGCCCAAAATCACAAAAAAATCGCGAAACTACTGTGAAAAGGTCCAGCGACCATACTCAGCGGGTGGCCATTCATTCACTGGTATTGGGGTTATTTATTCCAAAGGCTTGGGTATTCAACGCCCAGGCTAATGACCAGTTCGCGAAGCACCGGCAGGCTTAGGCCAATCACGGTATGGGCATCTCCCTCGATGGAACGCAGAAAAGCACCGCCTAGCCCGTCAATCGTGAAGGCTCCGGCTACCTTGAGTGGTTCACCGGTGGCCACGTAGGCCTCGATCTCGGCATCGCTGATGTCGGCAAAGTGAACGATGGTGCTGCTTACTCGGCCCGCGGCTGGCGGCAACTGGCCCGCCACCGGATTGCGGTTGTCGATAACCCAGTGCCCAGAAAACAGGGTTCCAGCTCTGCCACGCATTGACCTCCAGCGGTCGCGGGCCACGTCTGCTTCATGTGGCTTGCCCAATGCTTTGCCGTCAAAATCCAGTGACGAGTCGCAGCCAATTACGATTGCGCCGGCGGCATCGGGGTGATTCAAAACTGCCTCGGCCTTGGCTTTCGCCAAAATCTGCACCATGTGAGCTGTGGTGTCAATCAGTCCGGCTTCGATTGAGCGAGCGGTTAGCGCCTCTTCGTCAACTCCGGGCGAAATAGTGGTTGGTTCGATTCCGCCTGCACGAAGCAAAGCCAGGCGGGCGGGTGATGTGGAGGCAAGCACTAAACGAGTCACACCGATACTCTGGCACACTTGTCAGGTGAACAAAACTACAAACTGGGTCGGCCAGAACTTAACTCTCACCATCGATAAGGTGGCCCACGGCGGCATTTTTGTTGCTCGCCATGATGGACGCGTGGTTTTTGTCTCGCACGTTTTGCCTGGAGAAAAAGTTAAGGCCGTGGTTTACGAGGACCGCGGCGGTTCATTCTGCCGTGCGGAACCAACCGAAATTCTTGAGGCCTCACCGGATCGCGTAAAGCACTTCTGGAAGCAGGCTGGCCCCGGCGGCGCCGGTGGTGCCGAGTTTGGTCACATT
>JACCDW011059074.1_pt1 | contig 10392 bp, 17 predicted proteins | sample 7449781 | NCBI WGS metagenome assembly JACCDW01 (sample SAMN15323449, study PRJNA562643) | freshwater metagenome | isolation source: river surface water | place: USA:Blue River Watershed | collected 2017-08-18 | reverse complement strand
CCGTATTTATTCCAAGAATTTTGAAGTTTATCACTGTGGTGTTTGTTGTGAAGTAATTGATGTTTGTGCGACTTCCACCTTGTTGTTAGACTTACACTAGAGCCAATGTACCTCTTGTTATTAATTAAATTCCTAATAATGTAGATGCCGTTAGTTTTCATGCTATAATATTTAACTACTATTCAAGTATAACACAAAACAGATGCCGACAGAAGATGGTTTAATTGCTGATTATTTACCAAAACAAGTATATTTATGGAAATAATAGGTTGTTGCATAATAGCTGCTTGTCTTTGGTTTTCACAGTCCAAAGAAGAAAAGAAAAAAGAAGATGAGAAGAAAAAACCAGATATAACGGTAGAAATATATGACTACAGAAAAAGAGTGGACTCAAGAAGAGATTGATAATGAGTACCGACAGTTTTGGACTAACCGCAATACTACAAGACAAGATCTTACTTCTTTCTATGACATTTTGTTCATGACAAACAACCCAAAACATTATGAAACTTGGTTGTCAAAAGCTAATCGTTTATATGAAGAACAGTCTGAAAACTTGGAAGGTTATGAAAATATTACTCTACTGTTGTTGATAGGGAAGGTACAATCTTTATTGGAAGAAGTGTATGAAAGTTGATCGTTTTATTCGTACTTATCATAAACAAACAGAGAATTTTGATAATGAACATACCACAAATACAAGATAAAATATTAACTTATTCCGCACAAGGATCTACAGATGAAGAAATTTATAAAATATTAGGTTTTGCAGAGTGGGATGACTATCAAACTGCTTACAAAGATATTTGGACACCAGAGTTTCGTTATCGTCTGTATATATTACATAATCCTCATAGCACTATGGAACAAGCATTTCTGAGAGGTGTACAACTAGGTTGGTATGATGGTTTTGATGATGGTTATAATGCTGCGTTGGAAGATTTAGAAAATGGTACATCCGTATGACTTTTTCTATATTAGATTATACAGAAAAACTAGAAAACGTAGAAGAGAAAGGTAGTTGGCTGTTAGCTGACTGCCCTGTGTGTGGCAACCACAAGCTGAAAATCAATGCTTCTACAGGTGCTTACAAATGTTATGCTAATGATTGTTCTAGCCCAAAAATACGTGACTCTGTGGCAAAATATACACCTTATATAAAAACAAATCTGCGTGTGCCTAGGAAAGCTACTAGGCGTTATTTGGATGCTGAACCTCTATATATAGCTACAGATGTTTTGGAGGCGTTAAACACACATTTCGTGAGGTGTGAGCGTAAGGAAGAAATAGATCGTAAATATTATGTTTATAATGTATGGCAAAGAACAGTCAGATTTATCAGTAAAGATGGTAAGAAAATTGTAGCCCCACAGTATTTAAAGGTTAATGATAACTCAGGTAATTACGTATCTGGTACTGGTTTAGCTGACTGGTTGCTATTTAATGAACAGTATTTATTTGATTATTCGATTAGTTTAGAGCGTAATACACCTAAAAAATACTTACAGGGTAAGTATATAATGATGGGTGAAGGTGAAAAATGTGCTGTATCTGTGGCTAACCAGACCTATGAATGTCTTACACCTGCTGGTTTTTGTTTTACACCAGAATATTTAGACAACGCAGCTAAACGTTTAGTTAGCTATGGTTTACAAGGTGTATTATATTTTGAGGACAATGATGTTGCTGGTCGCAAAAAATCACATATGGTTGCTAATGCTTGCTGGCGTAATGGTTTAGAATGTACAGTGGTCAACCCTGCATTTCATATAAACAATGCACCAGATGGTTTTGATATTGCTGATTGTGGTTTTGAGATTCAAGATTTAGTGTATTTGTGGATGGATTATCGTGGATGAAGAGTTTATTGATTATCAAGTAGTTGAAGAAACATACAATGAACCTATTATACAAACAGCACCTCCACATAGCTTTTTAGATGCTTATACTGCGGATCTTGCTAAAGCAAGACAAACTATTGCACAGTATAAGGGTTTACAGCGTAGGATTGTAACTGACCAGCTTATTATCAAGCTATATGAAACTTGGTGTGAGCGCTTTGGGTTCTCTGTTAAGCAGATTAAGGAGCATTTGGATTTTGAGGAATCTCAAATGACTACCAGTTTTAAAACTTCTTATACTTTTAGAGAGCTATTGGAGGCAGGTCGTGAAGCTGGTGAATGGTTAGTTCCTTCTTTTTTTCAGCCTGCTGCTCTTTATCTGGCTTACTCACCACCAAAAGCAGGTAAAAGCACATTTATTTTAGATTTAAAATATGCAATCCTCGTTTCTGGGAGATTTTTAGGTATGCCTGTCAGGAAAGGTAAAGTACTAGATTTCAATTTAGAAGAAGGTGCGTCTTTGGCAGCAATGAAAATGGTAGAACGTGGTTTTGATGACGATGAAGCAACATTTCTTAAATACAGTGATGTATATAGAATTGAGAAAACATTTAATATTTTGGAGGATATTCCAAAGCTAGAGCAGATGATTTATGATTTTAAACCATCTTTAGTAACATTTGATAGCTTACGTATGATGTTAGCAGGTACAGGTATATCTGAGAATAGCTCAGAAGTAGCTCCTCTAATGTACAGGTTACAACAGGTTTTTATTAAATCTGGTTTTTGCACTTGTCTGGTGATTCATCATAGCAACAAAACAGGTAAAGACGTTAGTGGTGCATCAGGACATTCATCTATTGCATCTGCTAATGATGGCTTGTTTAAATTTGCCAAAATCAAAAATGAGCAAGGTCAAATTAGAACAGAGATGCAGTCTTATCCTCGTAATGGCTTACCTCGTACTTTAGTGTTAGCTATGGTTCGTGGTGAGGGTGGTAGATGGCATATGGAGATCGAATCTGAAAAAGATGCAGATCCAGTTATTGAGCAATGGTCAAATAAAATTATCCGTGTTCTTACATCACGACCACATCAGAAATATACTAACAAAGAATTACGGACTAGATTAGGTATTAACAAATGTTCTGAGTATGAAGATGCACTAATCAAGCTACGGGAAATGTGTATTATTGAAGTTGACCGTGTTAACAAAGAGTTTGTGTACTCTATACCAGAAAATAGTGCTTGGTTTGACAATGAATCATCTTTGTTAGCGCATATTAGCAATGAATCAAGACTAGCAGATACACTAGTGCGTTGCAAAACAAGACAAGACTTACGTATATTAACAAAAGATTGGTCTTTGCAGCTAAAACAAAATGTGATGCGGTTGTTGTCTCAAGATGAGCGTAATCTTGTTGTTGCATTATCTACAACTTGTCCTTACTCTATCGGTGATTCTGTTGTTTATAATGGTTTAGTTGTTGATGTTGTGAATACCAAACTAGAAGAAAAAGAAAAAGTATTCTATTTTCAATTAGCTGACAATGGTAATGAATGGGTGTCAGAAGATAACCTTTCTTTCTATGTTCCTGTGGTTGAAACACCCGTGACCGTCGAAGAAAAAGAGATTGATCCTCAGTCAACAGATTTATTTTAGGTGCGATATGTTTATAGTGCAATACAGAGAAAATTATGGTGACGGTTGGATATTTACTGGTAGAGAATTTCCTCTAGGTGAAAGAGAAAGAGCTATCAATTCAGTAAAAGGAGCTAGGAACAGTTTTCCTGATAGTGAATGGCGTTTGGTTTGGGTTGACATTAATCTTATTGCAGAGGATATATGATTTACGAAAACTCAGTTTTTCCTCGTGTACAAAACATACAAGAGGGTTTTCCGCACTTCTTTTCTACGGTTAAGATGTGGCGTTGTTACTTCCGTTATCCAAATACTAAACTAGTACACACAGCTTTCTGGTGTATGTTAAGTGGTATAAAGTGATGAATGATGACCTACAAGTACCATTAACCAATTGTGAAAAGAGACGAAAACCAGCTAAAAACATTTTTTGGTGTTGGGGTTGTGACCAACAGATTATAGTAGCAGGAAAAAAATGCCCTGTATGTGGGCATATAGATAGAACTAAACAAGCAAGAAAAAGGGATATAAAAGTCTATGACACAAACGCAAGGTAGGTGGGCATTTGACATCGAAGCGAGTTCCTTGTTGGATCACACAAGTGTAGACTATACACAATCACCTTATAGATTGAAGGACAACTTTGCTATACACTGTATCTGTTTTCTTGATATAGATACTGGTCGTACTGTAGATTTTGTTCGTACAAATTACCCAACACATGAAGAGTTCCGTCTATATGTTCTTGATTTCATAGAAGAATATGTGCAGGTTTTTATTGCACAAAACGGGCTTGATTATGACTGGTTGGTTTTGAAAGCTTACTTTGGTATTGATTATTTCGTAGCTGGTGATATTAACGAACAGGATATATTCAATGGCAAACCTATTGTATTTAGAGATACTTTAGTTATGTCAAAACTACTTAATTCTGAACGCTATGGTGGTCATAGTTTGGAGAGTTGGGGCGAAGAATTTGGTTTTCCTAAAATTGACTGGCGTGCTAAAGCAATAGAGTTAGGGTTGATTACAAAGTCTGACCCAAAAGGTGCAGAGTTTCGTATCTACCATCCTGAAATGCTTGTATATTGTAGGACAGACGTTGCTATCACTGCACGATTGTTCCTGCACTTAGAAAAGGAAATGGAGGGTTGGAATTGGGCTTCATCTTTATTATTAGAGCAAGCTGTACGTGATATTATTACCAAACAATCACACAGAGGTTTTCTTTTTAACTCTAAAGCTGCTCATGGTTATTTAGACGATCTTGATACCAAGATGCAGACCATAGAAAAAAAAGTATTGCCATTGTTACCTGACAAACCTCTTACAAAAGGGGATTTGGATGCATGGACACCTCCTACACGACAACTTGTGTACGAACAAGCTCCACAAGTACCTAAAGTACAAATCAAAAAGGATGGTTGTGCCTCACAAGCTATGTTGCGGTATGCAGAGAAAGTTGGTGGTACTATAGAGAACTATGACTTGTATGATGCTTATAGTGCTTTACAAGGTGATACTGATACAGCGTTGTGGCTAAGGATTGGTGATTCCTTGTACTCATTCTCTTCTACGGTTCCTTTAGAGCAAGATACAGTGCCGTTTTACTCTACACCTACTCTATCAACTAACATTGAAAACTGGGTTCAAAAGCATGGCGGTTATTTATATTTTATAGATGATAATTGGTTTGCTAACATAGAAGGACAGGATTATCAACTCCCGATACCTTGTGAACCTCTGAAGACACATAAACGACCTTCTTTAAAAGATTCTATACACTTGAAACAGTGGTTGGTGACAAAAGGTTGGGTTCCTACTGAATGGAAAGAGAAAGACCTTACTATCAATACAAGAAAACAGAAACTAACACCAGAACAATTTGCAGCAACTGTACAACGATATATTGAACAAACATTGGAATCACCTTTCCGTAAGTTTAGATTTGAACAGTTGCAAGTAAAAACAAATCAACAGTTTATAAACAAACTACAGAATCATGACATCAGTAGACCTTTAAAAGTAATCACGAATCCTAATCTGACTATAGGACAGTCAAAAGAGATTGACCCTTCTCTTCTACGGTTATCTGATACTTTTCCATATGCTGCCGATGTATCACACTATTTAACTTACAACCATAGACGCAACTCTATTGTTGGTGGTGGTTATCAGTTTGATGAAGATAATGATGATGAACCAGAGACAGGTTTTTTATCACATGGTCGTCTAGAACAAGATGGTCGATTGCCTACACCTGCTGATACGCAAGGAGCTGCATCGGGGCGCTTTCGGCACAAGTTTATATGCAACATCGCCCGTAACACGTCACTATATGGGGCTGAGCTTCGTTCATTGTTTGGTGTTGATACCAGTCGCTACTCATTGGTGGGCTTTGATTTTTGTGGCTTGGAGGCTCGCATTGAGGGACATTATACTGCTAAATATGATACCAAGAACACTTATGTGAAGTCGTTATTGGGTGACAAACCTCACTCAGTGCATTGCAATACTGCACGTAAAATATCAGAGATTCTGGGTAGAGATTTTCCACGCCAAGACGCTAAATCAGTTAAATACGCTTGTTTGAACCCAGCAACAACTAAGATCTGTACAAGAGACAAAGGTTGTGTATATGTTTGTGATCTACAAGTAGGTGATTTTGTTTTAACGAGAAACATAGAAAAAAATGTTGATGAATTCAAGCCTGTACAGAGGATAGTCAATCAAGAAGATGCTTTGTATAGGTTGCAGTTATCACAATTCTTTGTTTTTGACTGTACTTTAGACCACAAGTGGTTTACACAGAGGGGCTATGTTGAAACAAAGGATCTGACACCACAGGACTCTATATATACAACGGATTCATTTTTATCATGTGTGAATATGCTGTTGTACAGGATTATATCGACCAATAATGTTTTCTGTTTGACAACCGAGAACAATAATTTCTATATAGTTTCTTCCTATAGTGGTTATGTGACACTGACAGGCAACTGCTCTTATGGAGCTATGCCTAAAAAAGTAGCTAAAACTATTGGAGCATCTGAAGAAATTGGTAAGATTGTCTATGATGCTTTCTGGGTTGCATCACAGCCGTTAGCTGATCTCAAAACTAGACTAGAAGAGTATTGGGAGAAAATAGGTCAACGAAAGTTCATACTAGGTCTTGATGGTCGTAAAATACCTACAAGATCGAAGTCAGCACTGATCAATTATTTGTTTCAATCAGCAGGTGTTATTTGTACAAAACGTGCTGCTGTGATACATGATCGTATGTTACGTGCGCGTGGTTTGTTATGTGACTTTTGGCGTGACGATTGGCGTACAAAAAGTTATGCACAACAACTCATACATTACCATTTTTGTAACATGGTGGCTTCCTAGAGTAATCTAGGTCGAAAAACTCTTTGAATTGCTAGGACGCTAAGGGTTATCAAACCTATGCCAACCAGCAGCTAAGCCTCATAAGAGGAAAGTTCACAGGCTATTATGTAGGTTGACAAGCTATTGGTCAATCGAAGCGGAGAGCATCCCTAGGGATGGTGATATAGTCGGATCTCGCAGGAAACTGTGTAGCGGTGCGAAAAGCACGGGTGTAACTAGCGAATACACTGAACTATTGGATGAAGCACAGATTGAAGTAACAAACGATCTCATTTCTTTCTATGATTTCTATACAAAAGAGGAGGCTATACTGTACAAGCAACAAAATCCAGCAACAACAGACATACACGAACATGATAGTTTGTACAGAGTCGGTTACTCTGTAGTGGGTGATTTAGCTTTGCAAGCTGTTGCAGAGGCAGGTCAGTATTATAAGCTGAATGTACCTTTAACTGCTGAGTATGCGGTCGGGGCTTGTTGGCGAGATTGCCATTAATCATCAAAGACTAAAGTATGTTACACAAATGTCGTGGAGATCCTTTTCCTATACCTCCATTTTTCTTTTCTATGTAAACACAACAAACAAACAACAAAATTATGTCTATCGAAATCGTCAAACCTATTATCGCTGAAAATGGCATCGAGTTCTATGTATCTTCTGATGGTTCTGAAGTAGGTGTATCTATTCGTGGGTTAGCCCGTCTTTGTGGTACATCTGTTTCAAGTATTTCTGAAGTGTTCGGCAAAAACCCGACAGATTCAATGAAAGCTTTACTGGGTGAGGATTACAAGTGTTCGGGTATTTGTGGTGTAAATAATGCCAAGATTATCAACTCCAGAGCAGCTACGAAGTTGATTAAGTATTATGCTTATGATTCTAAGTTTAATAACAACACTGCTAAATTCTCTCTTGAGAAGTTCCTAGATATTGGTTTTAATACTTGGGTTAAACAGGTTACAGGTTTCTGTATGCCTGATAACAACCATATGTTGACTGCAACAATCAACGAGTTATACCATAATATGCAGATTCTTACAGCCGAAATGCGTGAATGGCGTACAGTACGTCGTGTAGCTGATGACCATATGGAGGGTGTAAATCTACTCATTGAAGAAATCAACAGAAATGAAGAATACAAACAGTTAGAGAATGATGAACGTACCTACACTATGGCGGAGTGGTTGGCAGAGCATAAAGGTGTAACAGAACTATCTCGTGGTGATGCGATCAAAATCGGACGTTCAGTTGCTCAAACCTACAAATCTTTGCGTCAGTACAAACCTCGTCAGATGTCTCGTTACTACAGAAGCCGTAGAACAAATAAACCTAACTCTAAGCGTTTAGCTGTTTATACACAAGAAGATTTTCCTATTCTTGAAGTTGCTTACAATGAATTTTTATTGAGATAGATATGCACATATTTTTTGACGATACAAGTTTTGAAGAGCCAACTTGGTGCTGTATTTGTGAAGGTTATATGTACTTTGCGGATACACTGGAGCAGTTGGTTGTTGTACTCAATACTGAATGGAAACAAGATAGACATATAGTTGGATAATATGCTTCAATACAGATTAGACTATCAACCATTTGTAGGAACTTATATAACTGAGCATGCTTACATTATCCAGTTTTCTGATGATTGTAATGAATGGTATGATCTTGGTGAAGACTTTTCTCCTGAAGTGGGTGCTGTTATTATCGGGGCTTTAGTAGCTCAAAACTATACACATTTTGAGGATCTCAGACCTAAACGGACAGACAACAAAGATATGTTATAATTCTTGCATGTCTATAATCTACAAACATCAAGAGTCCCGAAAAGAGTCACCATTCTTGTGGCTCAGGTTCTTGCCTAACAATGAGTTGGAAATTCTGACAGAGAAGCTACCTGAAGCAGTCGATCTTACTAAAATAGATGGTATAATAAAAAAACTATATCCGACTGCCCAAAATGTCTCTCGAACAAGAAATCCAAGATAGATTGTTAGGCATCACACCACCATATGAATCACAGCAGCATTATGCAGCTATTTTTCATGCGTCACCAGATCTTGCATTTGCTACAGCATATGTAGATGGTTATCACAAGGCTGGTTGCCTATATGTACCTATTATTGAACAACTAGTAAAGACCATAGAAGAGAAAAATGCAAGTCAAAACACTTAAAGATAACATCCAAGTATTGCTAGATATTGTCAAAGATGCTGACAGAATTAAAGAAGAAGTTGAAAGACGTTCATATCTGAATGGTGGTTCTGGTGATCTTTATAATGCTTTTAAATATATCAAAGCTGATAAATTTGATGAACTAGCACAACATATTACACAGTTGGACAATATCTTGTCTTATGGGCTAGAATTTTCTAATGCTGAATATGTTAATATGATTGAAATTGCTGAACAGAAGCTGGATTCTATACCTTTTGGTTCTGCTGATTGGCAACGACACTACGGGTTTATTGAGGGTTTAAAACAAGTTAAATTATATACAAAAACTAATAATGAATCTAAAAACTAATATACTTGAACAACTAACAGAACTTTGTAAATCAAAATCTGAAACTAATTTTGGACAAATTATATTAGATCTCCTGAAAGGTTGTAATCTAGAAGCCATAAATGATGAATGCTTCTTAAACCTATGTCAAGATGCTAATTTTAATGTAGAGAAAGCTCGTAAATTTCAGGATGGTTTGGAGTTTACTGTGACACAAGATTTTCTTGATATTTTCAAACCTTTGTCTGTTAAATCTTTAAAAATGAGAATTAAATCAGCTTATAATCTAGACCCAGATGGTGAGAAAGCTTTGAATCGTTATAACAGAGTTGGGTACAGATGTTACTTTATAGAAAAACCAGACAATGAGATTTGTATTCCTGAAACATTTATGGAGGCGGCTTTTTCAGTAGGTAAGTATGCAGTATAAAATTGAAGGTACACAACAACAGTTGCAAGATTTAGCAACTCATATTTTTAATGATTATCCACATGAAATCAAGAACAGACAATTAATTATTGATGTAGGAGATGAGGATTGGAAACTAACTGTATCTTTCTTTTCTATGGTTCGTGATTTTCTGAAGCAACCTGTATCTGTAGACTACATGACTCAAGACCTTATTAAATTTGTGGTGTTATGATTATTGAACTACAACCAACTGCTGAACAACTAGAGGAACTGCGCTCGATTACGCAGAAAAATCTAGATAATATTTGGAGATACACAGGTCAAGGGGTATTAGAATTTACTTTAGCACCATTTTATCAAGAATTATTATTGAGTGAAGAACCTTCAGCAGCACATGCTAATCTTGTATATTTCACACTAAGAGATGTATTACAAAATGGTGGTCGTATTTTGTTGTTGACACCTGACTCTGATGTTTCACAAGAATTGGTACTCAACAATGAAGATTAATATATCGACTTTCATTGACAAAAGTAGAGAACAACTGAAAAAACATTGGGATTCTTTGTTTAATTACAAACCACAAGGCGTAATTAGTCATAGTT
>JACCDW010268172.1_pt1 | contig 10394 bp, 8 predicted proteins | sample 7449781 | NCBI WGS metagenome assembly JACCDW01 (sample SAMN15323449, study PRJNA562643) | freshwater metagenome | isolation source: river surface water | place: USA:Blue River Watershed | collected 2017-08-18 | reverse complement strand
TTGATGATCATTATTCATGAGTTTTCTTGATTCTGAAGCAAACCACGCACCAGCATTATCTTCACTTCCATCAATACCATCTGTATCAGCTGCTAATGCAGAGAGAGTAGGAATATCACCAGTAGCAGCATACAAAGATAATAAAAACTCGCTGCATCGACCGCCACGACCTTTCATATCGCGTGGAATTGTCACGGTACATTCACCACCCGAGAGAAGGGCCACAGGTTTTTTAAACGGTTGATCATGAAGAAAAATTTCACGTGCCAGCGCCGCCTGCATCAAAGCCACATCTTTGGCTTCTCCCATGACCGTATCTCCCAAGATCACTGCTTTAACGCCTTGGGATTCACAATAGCTGGCTGCTGCTTCTAAACAAGAATGAGCAGTGGCCAAAAGATGATTGTTGATTTGCTTAAAAATAGGATCGCCTGATTTTGGTGTTTCAGGATTTTTACCAAGTACACCATTCTGCAAATAATCAGTTACTACTTTTGGAATTTGACCCTGAAGTAAATCGTAATCTTTAAGAATTTGAAGTGCATCTGCAAATGTAGATTCATCAGGCGCACAAGGTCCACTCGCAATGCTTGATGGATGATCTCCAGTCACATCAGAAATCAAAAAGGCATCTACCTTTGCACCCCGACCAGCAGCCTCTCTGGCCATGTGGCCACCCAAAATAGCAGACAAGTGCTTGCGCACAATATTCATTTGACCTATCGGCGCACCTGACATCAATAGAGCTTGAGTGGTGACCTGTAAATCCTGAATACTCAAATCTGCAGCAGGCAAGGTCAAAAGACTTGATCCACCGCCTGAGATGAGCGCAATCAGTTGGTCGCCAGGCTGCAAAGTTTTGATTAAACGCAGAGTCTCTTTAGCGCCATTAAGACCAGCCTCATCGGGGACTGGATGACCAGCCTCAATCACTTCAATGATTTTGGTAGGCAAGCTATGACCATAACGTGTGATGACCATGCCTTCAAGCTTTGCCTCAGGCCAGTTCTCTTGGGCATATTGCTCAAGAGCAAGCGCCATAGAAGCAGCTGCTTTTCCGGCACCTAAAACTAAGCATCGACCTTTTAAAGGAGTGCTGAAAACCTTGCGCAGACCATCCGGCAACATCGCTTGAGGATCAGCAGTTTTTAAAGCTGCATCAAATGCAGCCTGTAAAAATTCAGGGGTGTTTTTAATCGCCATATCAGGATATTAGCTTGGTTTGAGATTGTTGCGCTTGCCACATGTCACTATAACGACCCCCCAAAGACAAGAGCTCATCATGGGTACCCCTTTCGATAATGCTGCCATCATCCATTACCAAAATTTGATCCGCATAAATAATGGTTGATAAACGATGAGCAATGATCAAAGTTGAACGGTTTTTAGCCAAAGCCATCAGTTCTTTTTGGATGGCTCGCTCTGTCTCAGAATCAAGCGCTGAAGTTGCCTCGTCAAAAATCAAGAAAGATGGATTTTTCAAAAGAGTTCTTGCAATCGCCACTCGTTGCTTTTCGCCGCCCGACAATTTCAAGCCGCGCTCTCCAACAGCAGAGTTATATCCATCTGGGAGGGACTTGATGAAGTCATGAATCTGAGCAGCTTTAGCAGCCGCCTCAATTTCTTCCTGCGAAGCTCCAGGACGACCATAAGCAATATTGTAGGCAATCGTGTCATTAAAAAGAACCGTGTCTTGGGGAACGATACCAATACAGGCTCTCACACTTTTTTGCGTTACGGCCTGAATATTTTGCTGATCAAATTCTATTGAACCTTTGGTCACATCATAAAAACGGAACAGCAATCGCGCTAGAGTACTTTTACCAGCACCACTGTGCCCAACAACAGCCGTGGTTTTTCCAGGCAAAACCTCAAAATCAACATTTTTTAAAATCTGGCGATTACGCTCATATGAAAACGACACATCACGAAATTGAATATGAGGGCCCAGAGCTTTATTTTTAATCACTAAATCTCGAGCGCCTTCTTGATCAGCGATTTCACGATCTGTACCAAGCAACTTAAACATCCGATCCATGTCAATCAAAGCTTGTTTGATTTCTCGATAAATCACCCCTAGAAAATTGAGCGGTATATATAACTGAATCATCAGCACATTTACCAAGACCAAATCACCTAAGGTCATTGATCCATTCGATACACCGATGGTGGCCTGCCACAAAATTAGAATCAGACCCGTGGCAATGATGGTTTGCTGTCCAACATTCAATATGGCCAAAGAGCGCTGAGACTGAATAGCAGCTTCCCTGAAACAACGTAGATTTTCATCGTAACGCTTGGTCTCATACTCTTCATTACCAAAGTACTTGACTGTTTCAAAGTTGATCAGGGCATCGACTGCTCTTTGATGAGCCTTTGAATCTAGCTCGTTCATTCTTTTACGATACTTTGTGCGCCACTCAGTCACAACAATCGTAAAAATCACATATAAAACCAATGCGATCAAAGTGATCAGAGCAAATAAATAGTTATAAGCCCAAATAAAATAACCAAGCACCAAGCCTAGCTCTACCATCGTTGGCAAGATGCTATAAAGCGAATAAGAGATCAGTGACTGGATGCCCCTCGTACCCCTCTCAATATCTCTGGTCATTCCACCAGTTTGTCTTGATAAATGGAATCGCAAAGACAAGGCGTGCAAGTGCTCAAATACTTGAAGCGCAACTGTTCTGACTGCGCTTTCTGTCACTCTTGAAAAAATAAGCTCTCTTAACTCTGTAAACAATGAGGCTGATAACCTCAATAAACCATAGGCAATGATGAGAGCAACAGGCACAACAATCAAAGTTTGCAATCCTGGCGGCACACTCATTGAATCAACCAAAAACTTGAGCAAAATAGGCACGCCAAGATTCGCCACTTTAGCGGCAATCAAGCAAGACAGTGCCAAAATCACTCGCCCTTTAAAAGTCCACAGATAGGGCAATAAATTAGCGATCACTTTCCAATCATTACTTTTTTCATGATTTGATTTATCTTGAACATCTTGGGATTGCATATGTCTCATGGCTTATTTTTCATTGTCATTATTAATCGCCCAAATTAGGCATTGCTCTATCTCGAGTTCCCACCGTTAAAAATACCAACAGCAAACGAACAAAACCATAACTGACCCAATTAAATACCTTGGTCATGAATGGTCTTTTGGAATAAAGATCAGAGTCAACCTTGATACCCTTTTCTAGAGATTGACTCTCAATTTTCCTTCTTACTTCTTTGACCACTGGATGATTTCTGATCACTAAATTAGCCTCATGATTCAAAAGAAACGATAAGTGATCGCAATTCGATGAACCTAAAGTGGCCCATCTTTGATCAACAACCATGGCTTTTGCATGCAAGAGCCCCAAGGGATACTCATAAATGGTGATATTGGCAGCCAAGAATTGACCATACAAACTAGGAACTGACCAGTTCAAAACTTTGAACTCATCCCTACCCAATAACAAGTTAACAGCCACACCCCTCTCAGCTGCTCTTATCAGGGCTTTTCTAAAGCGCCGTCCGGGCATGAAGTAAGGGGTTGTTAACCAGATTTCCTCTCTTGATTGACCAATCGCTTTTAAATAAGCTCTTTCTATATCACGACGATGGTGCAAGTTATCTCTGGCAATAAATGCCAAACTAGACTTTTGATCATGACGAATGCCTAAAAAATGGCTGGTATTCCAAGGTAACTCTTGATCCAAAATTCTTTTTAAAATATTACGTGGATGAAGAGCTTTAGGCTGCATTCTTTGCCACTGCCTCAAAAAAGTAGCATGCACTTTCTCAACTACTTTTCCTGTAGCCTTTAAAGATAAATCCCAGCGCAAGCCACTTAATAATTTTCCATCAGCAGTTTGATCGTCGGCACAAATATTGATGCCGCCCACAAATGTTTCAAGCTCATCAATGACAACTAATTTTCGATGAGTTCGAGAAAATCCAAATCGCCCAAACCAAGCTGGGTTGTAATAAGTCAACTGCACACCAGCTTCCAAAAATTGCTGTTCAAATGCAAATGGACTAGAACCCAACCAGTCAACCACAACCCTGACGTCTAAGCCTTTTAAGGCTGCAACAACCAATAAATTAGCAATTCGTTTAGCTTGCTCATCGGCAGAAAAAATATAGGTCTCAAGATAGATTGATTTTTTGGCCTTTGCCAGAGACTCTTCCAAAGTAGAAAAATAATTTTTCCCACCTTCTAATAATTCAAGGTGCTCGATATTTTGCCAACGATCTTTTCTAAGAAGAGACATGACTTAATTCTAATCAGAATTAAGCTTGAGTATTGCCTGCTGATTGCTAGGGGAAAAACAAAGCGAGGCCGCCACTTCAATTGGCTGCCATTGGTAAGCAGTATGTTCTCTCGGAGCGAGAGTTACTGGCACACGATTAGGCAAAAGAACCTTGAACCAGTGCTCAGTATTCTTAGTCACACCCTCGCCATAACGATGACGCCATTGGGGATAAATTTCATATTGAATCTGCTGATTCATGGATTGCAAAGAATCAGGGGCAAGTGTTGAAACATCAATGCCCGTTTCTTCCAAGAGCTCTCGAGCCGCAGCTTCTATTAAAGGCTCATCAAGAGCATCCAGACTTCCAGTCACAGACTGCCAATAGCCAGGATGGTCTTTTCTCTCCAGCAACAAAACCTCGTTGCTAGCCGTATAAATAACGACTAGTACCGAGATTGGGATTTTCATGCAGGCATTTCTGTGTTGCGCAGACGAATATGCAATTCACGCAATTGTTTCTCGTCAACAGGGCTTGGAGCTTGAGTTAACAAACATTGAGCTCTTTGTGTTTTCGGGAAAGCAATCACATCACGAATCGACTCTGCACCTGTCATCATTGTGACAATTCGATCTAGACCAAAAGCAATACCACCGTGCGGAGGTGCACCATATTGAAGTGCATCCAATAAGAAGCCAAACTTTGCTTGAGCTTCCTCAGGACCAATATTTAATGCACGGAAAACCTGGCTCTGAACAGATTCTTTATGAATACGCACTGAACCACCACCAATTTCCCAACCATTCAAAACCATGTCATAAGCTTTAGCTAGACACTTACCAGGATCAGTCTCTAGGTAGTTGAGGTGCTCGTCTTTTGGACTTGTGAACGGGTGATGGCACGCAACCCAACGTGCTGCATCATCGTCATAGTCAAACATTGGGAAATCAACAACCCACATTGGCTTCCAAGTTTGTTCCATTAAACCGTTTTCTTTGGCCCAAGCAGAATGACCAATCTTTAAGCGCAAGGCGCCGATTGCATCGTTAACCACTTTAGCTTTATCAGCACCGAAGAAAATAATGTCGCCATCTTTTGCTTCAGTTCTCTTAAGAATTTCAGCAATTGCTGCATCGTGAAGATTTTTAACAATCGGTGATTGCAAGCCGTCACGGCCTTTAGCAATTTCATTGACCTTGATCCAAGCCAAACCTTTAGCACCGTAGATAGATACAAACTGGGTGTAATCATCAATGTCACTGCGGCTAATCACTGAGCCACCAGGCACTCTCAAACCAACCACGCGACCATTTTCTTGATTAGCAGGGCCTGAGAAAACTTTGAAATCGACATCCTTCATCACATCAGTTAATTCCGTGAACTCAAGCTTCACCCTCAAGTCGGGCTTATCTGATCCAAAACGTGCCATAGTCTCTGAATAAGGCATGACTGGGAATGGATTAGCCAACTCAACATTCATCACTGTTTTGAAAACATGACGAATCATGTTTTCAAATAAATCACGAATTTCATATTCATCTAAGAATGCTGTTTCACAGTCGATCTGAGTAAATTCAGGCTGTCGATCAGCTCTTAAGTCTTCATCTCGGAAACACTTGGTGATTTGATAGTAGCGGTCAAAGCCAGCGACCATCAACAATTGTTTAAATAACTGTGGTGATTGAGGCAAAGCAAAGAATTGACCATCATGAACTCTTGAGGGCACCAAGTAATCTCTTGCCCCTTCAGGAGTGCTCTTAGTCAACATCGGGGTTTCAATATCAATGAATCCCGCTTGATCCAAATACTTTCTTGTTTCAATCGCAACGTTATAGCGTAAGCGTAAATTCTTTTGCATTTGCGGACGACGCAAATCTAATACACGATGAGTTAAACGTGTTGTTTCAGATAGATTGTCATCCTCTAGCTGGAATGGTGGTGTTACAGAAGCATTTAGGATATTCAATTCATGGCAGAGTAATTCAACTTTACCGCTAGCCAAATCATTGTTTTCAGTTCCTGCAGGACGTGCACGTACCAAACCTTTGATTTGCACACAATACTCATTACGTACTTGCTCAGCAATCGAGAACATCTCTTGGCGATCAGGATCACAAACAACCTGAACAAAACCATCTCTATCTCTTAAGTCGATAAAAATAACACCACCATGATCGCGGCGACGGTTCACCCAACCTGCTAGGGTTACTTCTTGACCGATTAATGACTCTGTGACTTGGCCACATTGATGACTGCGCATTGACATAAAACTTCCTACTTTGCTGGTGTGACTGAATTTTTGAGAGGGGCTACTGAGCCCATTGAAACGATGTGCTTCAGCGCTTCTTCAACACCCATATCCAACTCAATGATGTCTGCACGAGGCACGATCATAAAAAAACCAGAGGTTGGGTTGGGAGTTGTTGGTAAAAACACATTGACGTGCTCGCCGCTTAATTTACCAGCGACTTCTTCTGCCGGATTACCCGTGACAAATGCAATCGTCCAAGATCCATTTCTTGGATAAGGAATTAATACTGCTTTTCTAAAGGCATTGCCTTTACTAGAAAAAAGAGTGCCAGAAACTTGTTTAACGCTTGAGTAAATTGATTTAACGATTGGGATGCGAGTAATGATTTGATCCCACAAACGAATCCACCATTGACCGGCGAAATTAGCAGCAACAACGCCAGTCAGCAAAATCACGGCAATCACAATCAAAATACCTACACCTGGTAGTTTTCTGAATGATTGCAAGTCAGGTGCCAGATCAAGTGGCAGAATTGCCATCAATGCCGAAATCACGGAACCAAAGACGCCATCCAAAACAGATAGGCCCCAAGTCATCACCCAAATGGTGACGGCCAATGGAGTCCAAACTAAGATACCGGCAATAAAATATTTTTTCATGGAGCCTTAAATTATAGGGCTTAGCTCAACCAACTGAGCGTAAATAAGGTTCCACCTAAAAGACCGCCCATGAAAAGAATGCTTCCCCAAATTAACTTTTTAGTTTTTTGCTGCTCAAGCATTAACTTTAAGATCAACTCTTGATCGGAAGTATTTCCCTTTTTTTGATTAGCCTCTAACCACTGAGCAAGCAATCTTGGGATAGTGGGCACTAACTTAGCCCACTGAGGCGCCTCTGTTTTAAGACGATCAATGAAGCCCCTGATACCGATTTGTTGGTCAACCCATCGCTCCAATACTGGTTTGGCGGTCTTCCATAAATCCATGTCAGGATCCAATTGACGGCCCAAGCCTTCGACATTCAAGAGTGTTTTTTGCAGCAAGGTCAATTGAGGTTGAATTTCAACATTAAAGCGTCGTGAAGCTTGGAAAAGTCTCATCAGCACGATACCCAATGAAATTTCTTTCAATGGGCGATCAAAATAAGGTTCGCACACAGCTCGCACGGCACCCTCTAATTCTTCTACTCGAGTATCAGCTGGAACCCAGCCAGACTCGATGTGCAATTCGGCAACGCGCCTGTAATTACGATTAAAGAATGCTAGAAAATTGTGCGCTAAATAATTTTTATCAGTGTCTGAGAGAGCACCTACGATGCCAAAGTCTAAAGCGATATAACGTCCAAAAGTCTCCGGTGCAACACTCACAAAAATATTACCTGGGTGCATGTCGGCATGGAAAAAACCGTCATGGAAGACTTGAGTGAAAAATATCTCGACACCATCAGATGCCAATTTTTTAAAATCAATGCCAGCTGCACGTAAATCATCGAGGCGAGAAATTGGAATGCCGTGCATTCTTTCCATCACCATCACATTGATGCCGCATAGATCCCAATACATTTCTGGAATGATCAGTTTTTTAGAACCCTCAAAATTTCTGCGAAGCTGGCTGGCATTGGATGCTTCACGTGTTAGATCTAATTCGTCATGCAAGTAAGTATCAAATTCATCCACGTTTTCTCGTGGTTTCAAACGCTTGCCATCACGCCATAACTTCTCAACCAAACCAGCCAACACCCTCAAAAGGGCCAAATCACTTTCAATGATGGGCAAAATGCCGGGTCGCAAAACTTTGATGGCCACTTCTTTACCATGCCATTCAGGGTACTTTTCAGTTCCCTTAAGTACAGCAAAGTGAACTTGCGCTACGGAGGCGCTGGCCACTGGCTTTTCATCAAAAGATAAAAATACTTCTGATAATTTTTTACCTAAAGACAATTCAATCAACTCAATTGATTTAGCTTGAGAGAATGGTGGCACTTGATCTTGTAACTTTGCCAACTCATCAGCCACATCTAATGGCAGGAGATCTCTACGTGTCGATAAGACTTGACCGAACTTCACAAAGATAGGGCCCAAGGCCTCTAAAGCCAATCGCAGACTTTCCCCACGCGTGTAACCTGTTGGAGTTGTCCAAGAGATAGCCGTCAAAATGACTTTGACCAAGCCAGGCTTAAGACTATCTCTGACTATCCTTAAAAGACCAAAACGCCAAATCGTGTAAAGGATCTTGAACAATCTAAAAAATTGTTTCACAAGGTCCTTTCTAGCAAGCGTTCTATACGCTTCTCGATGCGTTCAACATCATCGCGTAAACGTCTTATTTCTTCTTTATGGCGCACTAATTCTTCTCTTTTTACAAGCGTTGGTTTTTCATGAATTAAGTATTCTAAAACGCTAGTACCAACATCCTGAAGTACATTTTGCCCAAATTGCTTACTTTGCTGGGCCGCTTGCATGATTCTATGCGCCATAGGATCACCAACGAGCTTCGACAAGTCTTCCTCAGCTTCCCAACGCAGCTGGCCTGCCAAGGTTGATACAGCCTGAGCAAGGTCCACATCTCCTGATACTTTTACATGCTTTACAGCAGCGTCTTTACCACCGGCAATATAAGCATTAAAAACATCGGGGCCAATCGTTAATGTGACATTTGGCTCGCTGGGCGATTTATCCGCCAAAGCAAAAAGTCCCTGATCAGTCACGACCAAGGACATCTCAACCACTGGTAAAACTAATTTGATTGTTTTATTTTTTTGCTTGTGTAAAAGATCACTGGCCCAAGATTCTTGGGCCAGTAAATAATTTAAAGCATGTACGATTGTTTTCAGATTAGACCAACTGTTGAATACCGGCTAATACCCAACCACCTTGACCATTAACAGGCTTGGTTAAATTCCAAACCTCAACGAAAGACTCAGCTGGGCCATCCGCTTGCTCACGAATCATTCCTGAGAAACGAACGCTGGCCAAATAAATATCCTGTAGTGACTCAATACCTAATAAATCAGCTTCAAGGGTTAATACTTCGGTGCGATTTTGCTCAGTTGCACGAGCCTGAAGATCTTGATTAAGTTCTGCAAACATTTCTGGAGTTGCAAACTCTCTCAACTTTTCCAAGTCGCCGCGATCCCAAGCCTCTTGTAAATGCACGAAGTGTTTTTTTGCATTGAGCAAGAAAGAATCTTGATCAAAGTCTTTGATTGCAACTTCGGCAACAGCTGCCTCAACAACTGGCGCTGCTGCTGATGAACTCACAGTCACTGGTTCTTGACGATCAAAGCGCTGTTGGTTATCCCATGGTGCTCCACCAGCAGGGCTTGCCTTGTAACTTGCTTGTCCGTTATTAGCGAAACGCTTGAATAACCAAAGACCGATCATCGCAACTGCGGCAATCATTAAAAAGCCCATCAAAAACGATGCTGCTGCTTCACCTAAACCAAAATGTGACAACAACCATCCAAGACCCAATCCAGCAGCCAAACCACCTAGAATGCCACCCATACCAAAACCTTTTTTAGGTTGTGCCGCAGCAGGGGCCGCAGCTGGCTTAGCAGCAGAAGCAGGGGCAGCAGTTGGTGCTTGCGCAGGTTGTGCTGGAGCAGCTTGTTGTTTTTGAGTGACGCTTTGTGATTGTTTACCAACGCTCTTAGATCCACCCATGCGCTTAGCGTCGGCATCAAATGATGCGCCCATCAACACAAATGAAGATAGAACCAAATAAACAAAACTTTTCTTAAACATCTTTAACCTCTCAAAAAATCGATAAGTATCAGTATTTATAACCAATATGCAACGCAACAATACCACCAGTAAGGGAGTGGTATTCAACCTTGTCAAATCCCACACTTTCCATCATGGTTTTTAAAGTTTCTTGATCAGGATGCATTCTGATTG
>JACCDW010352687.1_pt1 | contig 10396 bp, 12 predicted proteins | sample 7449781 | NCBI WGS metagenome assembly JACCDW01 (sample SAMN15323449, study PRJNA562643) | freshwater metagenome | isolation source: river surface water | place: USA:Blue River Watershed | collected 2017-08-18 | reverse complement strand
GTTGTTGCTCATTCGCTGCTCTCTTTCTTTAACACGCGTTGTGTGGCTGCCATGACTTCTTTGAGCAGCGCTCGAATTTGTTCTGGGCTCAAGCCTGATTGCTCAGGCGAGATCTGAATCTCTACACCGGGCTGCACATAGAGGTGTGTTTTCACCTCGATGCTGCCTGGCGTTCTTGTGTCTGCCAGAGGCGACCCCTCGACCTCCCCGTCCATGACTTTGCGGATGCGCTCCAAAGGAACCCGCGCATCGGCCAGTTTTTTCACCCGCAACAACTGCTCCAGATGCGAGGGCAAGTAATGCGCTGCGCGGGTTTCGCCAACGGGGCGATCTACCAAGCCCAGCTGTATGTAGTAGCGGATGGTCCTTTTGGGGAGGTCCGTTAGCTGGGTTAATTCGTCTACGGTGTAGGTCTTGGGGAGCATAGGGAATTAAAGGGTTTCTGATATTGTAACAGTTTAACTGTCTCAACTGCTGTCTCAATAATCTTGGTCATTTCGTCTTGTTACTGCGTACATCCTAGATTTTGTGTGAACGGTCTGATGGCAGGTAACTGCCGACGTTCTCAAGGGAAGAGAAATGACCATAGGCGCGCTGCACCCCATCTTTTAACTAGACGGCATCCCTGTCAAATCCAGAGATGATGGGGTGATGAAGGTCAAGGCGGACTATTTGGCTCTAGGCATTGACATCACAGACAACAAACACTTGTTAGGTCTGTGGATTGCGCAAAGGGAGTGTGCCAAGTTTTGACCGCAATTGGTCACCGGGCTCAAAAACCGTGAGTTAGAAAAAACCTTAATCGCTTGCGTGAAAGGCTTGAAGGGTTTCACAAAGCTGTTAATTCGGCCTATCCCAAGACGGTAGACCAGCTGTGCGCGCGCACAAGGTGCACCACAGTTTGGTCTATGTTAGTTGGAAGATGCGCAAGGCTTGGGAGTTGATCGAAGATGAATACATGCAGGAGCCTCGGATTTGGCGAAGCGAGGGCACTCATTACACAATAGCGCATTCTCTTCAAAAACTGCATACACATCAACGCTTGGAAAAAATTACGACCAGCATCAGGCATGTGGCAACCCAAGAACGGTCCGGAAAATGACTTGTTCGTGAGTTTATTCCCTACCACCCTAGCACCGCAAAATGTCAAACAGCGATTGAGCGTGTAATGAAATACGACTACACCGCACACTCACATTAACACTGGATCTACCTTGACGCGGCATATCGTGGTCTGGACAATAGATTCGTAAGATTTTTGGCATGATGAACAAATTGAAGTAAGTTATTGATATTCACAATTCAAAAGAATGAGTAAAAAATGTCCTATTCAATAGTGGATGAACATTTTAATTTTTTTAGCTCTACCAAACCTGGTGATTGGCATGGTTCATCGCCAAGGAAATGGGCTACTTGGGTAAGTAATCGACTGGATGTAGTGGAGGACCGCCCTTGCATCAACTGTTCATCCCTGCCAACTAGCTCAATTAGCAGAACAGAGCTTTTTGCGATCATCCAAAATAATGAAGTTGATACATTAACATGTTGTGCTGCCATCTTGGCATGGGGTGGAATGAATAGAAAACATGGCGTAATGTTGTTCTCCAAGAGTAGACGGTGGATAGAAATTTCAGAAACAATTCGAAGAGGCGAATTGAGTCGCATGGATGCTTATAAAAGATTCGCAGAATTACGCGCGAAGGGTGAGATGCCAGGAATGCGCCCTGCATACTTTACAAAATTGATTTTTTTCCTTATGCCCATGGGGTTGAAAAAAGGTTACATAATGGACCAATGGACATCGGCCTCTGTTAATTTACTCTTCAGTCAAAGACTAGTACAAACTTACATTCAAAAAACTGTAATTAGCAACGGTTGTCTAAAAATCAGTGAGACCGTTCTAGATAAAAATACTGAGAACGATTACGAAAAGTACTGTCAAGCAGTTGAGTATTTGGCCTACAAACTTGGAGGCGTTTCACCTGATTACGCCGAGCAAATGATGTTCTCTGAAGGGCGAGGTCAAGGTGAATGGAGGAATTATTTGAAATCTAAACGATTTAGTTGATTATGAAAATGGGCTCACGCTATGAGCTTTGATTTATTTAAAATTTCGTAAGTTTCAATGATTTTTTATATATGTTTTTCTTACGTTCACATAGTGATTGCTGAGAAAGGTAGCAAAATGTTTATTATTGACTATTTGCGTAAGCGGCTCTCGGAACACGGTGATTTCGAGGCTTTTCAACCAAAGGAGTAGCAATGTCAGGGAAATTGGAATTCAAACTTGTCGTCACGGAGGATGGGCAAGAGGTGTTGAGTAAGCTTCTTTCATATGAAGCGATTTCAAATATAGTCTCAACTGCAAGCGATAACAAGGATAATGAAGATTTGTTCTTGCTAGCAGCTCGTCATCCTGCCAGTAACGTGCGTGAATATGTAGCGTACAAGGACCGCATGTCTGATGCGGTAGTGAAAATTCTCGCTGCTGATAAGTCTATTAGCGTTTTGCGTAATTTGGTCCGCTCCCAAAAATTTAAAGAGCACGCAACAATCGAAGATCTCGAGAAGTTGTTGTTCTTAGATACTGAGATCGCTCAAGCTATCGCTGGTGATATTGACTCTTACTCGGAAGCAGACACAACAAGGTTGGCGGAGATAGTGGCTGCTCACCCAGATCCTGCAGTTGTTGCGACCTTAGCTGGCAGTTACAGTACACCAAAGAAAATTTTGAAATCTTTGCTCAAGCACTATGATCCATATGTTGTGAGTGAAGCAAAAGGACGCCTCGAAAATTAATCTAAAGTTCAATAAGTGAGCGTTTGTGAATGAACAAACTAAATCATCCCAGACTTTCAGAAGATCGAGTTGTTAACAAGAAATGAAAACTTATTTCACTAGTATGCAACGTTTGATTGAGCGCCTTGATTTATCATTCATACTATTGTCCAACAACTAAATGTTGTTTGTATTGAGATACGAAAATGTCACGCTTGTCCTACATTGCAAACTTGAGACCTCGCTGTTCCTCTTAGATAAGGTTATTTACCAAAAATGATTAAATTTAATGGCTGCTGGGAAGATCGCGATAATAGGTTAATTTGTAGATGGTTCGTGGCATGGGACGAAATTGATGGCATCTTGGTTGGGTGCGTAGGAGGATACTCTGGCGGAGGATGTTTTCAATTAGAAAAGTTTGTAAATGAATTAGATAAATTTCATATTGAGTCAGACGCTGACCTAACGCACACCTTTTCTGATTTGATTGTTCAATCCGCAGAGGATTGCCAGGATATTTTATTATCTTTCCACGATGATAATGCTTGGATTGATTCTGAAAATCTTATTCTTAAGCATAAAAATATAGAGCATTTCGTCAAACGTGGAGACATGCTTTATTGGGGAGACAACCTTCCAATTGAATTTAATACTCTTTTTCAAAAAATCGGACTTACATCAAATTTTAAATAACTTAACGAGTTCAAATGGCAAAGAAAAAAACACAATTTAATATGATACTAGATGCCAAATTTAAAATTGCTGTTTCAGAAGATAAGTTTGACAACTTAATTTCTGAAATATCTGAGGGCAAGGCTTGTTTATCAGTTTCAATTCCTTATGATGATGGCATTGATCTTATGATGTCACTTTATTCAGATCAAGTAAAAGAAGGTTGCATGAGTATTTCGAACCTTTCTAGAGAATTCGCTGAAGTAGTTATTAGTGGATATGTAATAAGAGATTTGGATCCGAAATTTGATGCTGATTTTATCGTTGCATTGAATAAAAAGCAATCATTAAAAATTAACTGCACTGCCGTTTGCGATAATGATGTGAATAATTATTATATTGATGGCAATGATGAAGCGCACGTGTGTATAGGTAAATGTTCACCAATTAAATAATCATTTTCGAATATAAACGATTGAGTGCTGCAAAGAATCAAGGAAATTTAAAAAATTAGATCTATTTGGAAAATCAATTTTAATTGGTAGCTGTACTTGTATTAAAGACTCCGCTTATGCTTACTATTGTCCAACAAGAAAATTTACAAAACATTGCCGCTGGAAGTCTAAGGGAGCGAGTTTTCCTTATTCCTGATGGCCGGCAGGTTGTTGCCTCTGTATCCATAAAAAAGTTTAGCAGGGGCTTACAACAATGGGGATATTTGCAGTTTAAGTTCGACAAGAAATCTCAAGTTATATATATAGGAAAAGTTACATCTGATAATAGACTTGATTCGCTGCGAATTGGTTGGGAGCTTGCCAAGACGAGAAAAGTAATTGAAAGAAAGGGTTTCACCTGGCTTTCGGATCAAAAATAAAAATCACCCTCCAATTATTTTTGGAATTCGTTTGAAAGTTAGTCATAATAAGCGTTATCTTGAAATATTAGAAATTAGGATCAATATATGCCGCAGCTTCGTACCCTGACAAAGTCTAGATTCAAACTAGCTGTGGAATGCCCTACTAAGCTTTTCTATACAGGCAAAAAAACATACCGTAATCTTATGGAGGGAAACAGCTTTCTGCATTTGTTGTCCGAAGGGGGGTACCAAGTGGGTGAGTTGGCAAAAATGCAATTTACCGGAGGCGTTGAAGTTTTAGAGAGTGATAACAAAAAGGCATTGCAAAGGACAGCCGAATTACTCGAATGTGAAAATGTGGTTATTTTTGAAGCGGCTTTAGCATTTGATGATTTTTTTGTGCGTATCGATATATTGATAAAGCAAGGCTCACAATTTGAACTGATAGAAGTTAAGGCAAAGTCATATGACTCAAATAAAACAAAAATTGCTGGCGCCAGAGTTGATATTCATTCCAGCTTTCGACCCTATATTGAAGATATAACTTTTCAACATTGGGTGCTATCGAAGGCCCTGCCGCAAGCCAGAATTAATTCTTTTTTGATGATGCCTGATAAATCCATCAGAGCGAGAGTTGACAAACTCAATCAAAAATTTAAGTTGGTAAGAAATGGGCAACATCACAAGGTAGTCAACGATTTCGACTCAAAGCTCAAAGCGCTTGATGAAGAGCTGCTGGTAAAAGTCAATGTTGATGAGTTTGTCAAGCTGATCTATTTGAATGGGGTAGGTTCCGGAGCTGTCAAAACGCCTTTTCACCAAGCTATTTATCAGTGGGCTAAAGCATTTAAGGAAGATCAAAAAATACCTCCTCAACCAGGAAGTAAGTGCGCAAAATGTGAGTTCAAAGCGGCAAATGACGATTTTCTTAAAAGTGGTCTAGCTGAATGCTGGAGCGAAGCTTTTGGATTATCACCAACAGAGTTAAAAAAAGGTACAGTTCTAGACCTACACGACTATCGTAACAAAGATCATTTAATTCATGAAGGGCGGTTTCGTTTGTCTGCTTTGCTTGAAAATGATATTCAAATAAATAATGCTGGTAAAAAAATGAGCTTGGGTCTGAGGCAATGGATGCAAGCACATGGAATACCTCAAAGCGAGGATCGAGGTGGATATTGCCTGTCAGAAACACATATGCGTGATGAAATACTTGCTTGGTGTTATCCCTTTCATTTTATAGATTTTGAAACTAGCTCAGTCGCAGTGCCTTTTCACAAAGGTATGCGACCGTATGAACCAATTGCATTTCAATTTTCCCACCATGAAATGACAGAAGATGGTCGGGTTAGGCATGCCGGTCAGTTCTTGCTTGCGGAGGCAGGAGTGTTCCCTAACTTTGAGTTCGCTCGCCAGCTAAAAGCTCAACTGGAGCATGATTGTGGAACTGTCTTTATGTGGAGCCGACATGAAAACACAATTTTATCCAAAATTATTCTTCAACTTGAGGCGGCAGATCCTCCTCCTCATGATGCAATGGACCTCGTGAATTTTTTGCGTACCCTGACGCAAGGCGGGAGTCGTGAAATGTATGACCTTTGCAAGTTATCTAAAGAAGCTTATTACCATGAGAATACAAAAGGAAGTAGTTCAATTAAAAAAGTATTGCCTGCTATTTTACAAAGCTCAAAGTGGCTGAGAGAAACATACTCTAAACCTACTTACGGTTCTTTAGATGGGATTCCAAGTCTAAATTTTCACAATTTTTCATGGATTCCATCCGGTGAAAGAGACGACCGATCGCCTGATCCCTACGAACAGCTCCGTGGTTATGGTTCTGAAATGTTAGACGAGGAAGTGCTTCCAAGCGAGGACCCAGATGACCTAGTTATCTCAGAGGGTGGAGCAGCTGCAACAGCCTACGCTAGGCTTCAATTTGAAGAGCTCTCTCTTGAAAAAAGGTATAAAATTGAGTTAGGGTTATTGAGATACTGCGAGTTAGACACATTAGCCATGGTCATGATAGTACAGGGTTGGAAAGCAGAGCTAAACCTTTATTGATTAACTTAATCTCATCTTTTTTGAATTAAATTTATTTCACTATAGTCAACAGTTCTTTAAAAATTCTGATATGAGCAAAAAAAATAAAACACAAGATATTGTTTCAATGCAATTGCAGGATATTTTAACTCCTGAATTTGTACAGATTGATATGGTATTGAAGCGATTTAATATCTTTGAAGCTACTGATATGAAGCGCAGAGAGGTTAAGCATACAAAATTTTTAGCTCATTTATTGAATCCAAATGAACCACATGGACTTGGTATTAGATTTCTTGAGAATTTCATATTGAATCTTAACGCAGAAACTACACATAAAAAAATCAATCTTCTTGGCTTAGATTTACTAAATACTATTGTAATTTCAGAGGAAAGTCTTAAATTAAGCAAGAGTAAAAGCAATCAAATAGATTTGCTAGTCATAATTCCCGGCGCCAATTCCGAAACACAAAATACTCTTATTGCCATCGAGGCGAAAGTTGATTCAAAAGAATCCGTTAATCAACTTTCGACTTATCGCAACTTAATTGAATCTAAATATAGCTCGGAATTTGAAAAGCATTATTTTTTCTTGACAATGCGAGGCGATGATCCAAGCGACTCAGAATGGAGTGGCGTAATGTTTTCTAACGTTGTTACCCCAACAGTTCGAACATTGGTAAATTTTCATCGAGAGACAATATCAGATTACCTTATTTCTATTATCGAGGATTACGTTGAGGTAATTGAATCAGATCAAATTAAAGAAAGTGATGTAGACAAATTAGCAGAGCAAATTTCCGATGATGCCTACGCGATTATAAAACGCCTAAGCCCCAATGCTCCAATTAAAAGCCCAGAAAGAATTATCCAAAACAGATATTACGCCGCCATCGACTTTCTCAAATCCTATGATAATGATTGCAGAAAAACAATTCCTAAAGATTTTGAATTATTATTTAAATCATCCCAACAGTTGCGCTTTAAGCATGAAACTTCTTCTCGTCAATATTTGAGAGCTTCTTTTTTATCACATGAAAGTGAGAAATTCATTAAGCATATTTGCGAGCATGCAAATCTTAAATGGGTTGAAAGTTTGCGAAATCTAGCATTTGAGTTTGTTCTTGTGCGCGACCCTAACGATGCAAAATTAGTTAATATATCTTTAAAGTTGACTCTTGGACCAACTAACGATTCATTTACAGGACGAGCAAGGCTGGTTAATCATCTGAAAAGTAAAATATTTCCATACTTATACCCAGATAAAGAACAACCTGATTCAAGTAACGAAAAAAATGTCTCTCCTTGTTATACAACTTTGATTACAGCGCGCGAGCTTTCTGCGTACACTAAAAAATCCCTGAACCCTCAACAAATTATTGAATATATAAATGATACACTCTGCGACAATTTTTTAGTCAATTTAGCAAAGATAATTGACGATGAAGTTATTGAATTCCGGAAATATTACCTAACAAGTTGATTAAATATTTTTCTTTGATTTTTCCAAGTACGGGTCATGACAAAACTCATCCCGCATGATCGCTTTTTCAAATTTAGATCTTTCAACTAACAGCTGGCTTTCAGTTAATTTTGTTGCTTTGATTATTTTTTTGCGAGTCGATTTCATGCTTTTTCGCGACTCATTACTTTTGCTCTTTGCATTAATATCATTCATGTTATTCTTTTTGAAGATAATTTATTTCGTAGATTTTTTCAAAAACATCAACAGTATCAAAATTAGCGCTCCCATCCTTTTAGGAGACTAGGATGTGGAAGTCGAAGTTCACGGAGAGCCAGGTTGTTGCGATTTTAGCGGAGGGTCACGCTGGTTTGCCAGTGCCTAATTTTTCTCAAAAACACGGCATCAGCAATACCTTGTATTGCAGGTGGAAGAGTAATTTTTTTAGTGTTTCTCAGGCTTCGATGTTTAACGAGCTCAATGCCGTCATTAAGTACGAGCCTCCCCGAAAGTTGTAACGACGCACTCAAAGCAAGCGGCGCTGGAATTGATGACAACCTCTCACTGCTTGTCAAAGACCAAGACCTTCCAGCCCATTGACATGGTGTTCATGTGTATTCAGCTGGACCAGGGGTTGAAGGTGCGAAAGTCTCAAGAAAATCAATAAATTTATTATCTCTAACATACATAACTGAAAATGGGCTCTGCAATGTGAGTGATATGTAAACACGCCTAGGTGATTTGAACTTGCGCCCATAAGCCTCTTAGCTCACCAACGCTGCCAGCGCCATCTGAGCGTTCAAAGCGTTGAGTCCAGAATTCGAGCCTACTACTTCCACCGCGATGTTCCTGCGCCAAGTCTTGATGCCAATCCGAACTTGACCTTCCTCAGTTTCGGCTAAGTGCTCCACGTCGTACTGCGGAATCAGTTCATCCTCAGCATCTATTGACCGCACGGTCGTGCGAAAGCTGCTGGCAAGCGCTGTAGACAACTCCCAAGCGTTTATGGCTGCGCTATCAGACTGCTGACGCAGCTTTCGGGCTACAGCCACTACTTCAACCCGAGGTAGCCCATTCACCTCAGGCACATCTTCGGAGATGTCCCCACCAGCCTCCACACGAGCAATCACTCCGTCGTAGATGTTCACGCGATTAAGGCTGTCCATGCTTGTAGCAAACGAACGCCGTGCCATCTCTAAGAACAAGTCGTGTAACTGTTCGCGAACAGATTTTTCGGCCGTGGCGCTAGGTTCAGTCATTTGAATTTCCTTGCGATCAGTTAGGCGGCGAAATAGCGGAGGCCTTAGACAGCGCTTCTCGCAGTTCGTCTACTGCAGCTCGGTGCTGCATGACCAGAGCCAGGTTCAAACCAGTGCTCATTTCGGCAAAGTGCAGCATGTTGTCGTTGGGCGTGTTATTGATGATCTGGCTGATCTCATCGCCAGACTGCCCTGCATTTTGTCCAGCAAACTGAGCGGCGTTCATCAATGGCTGCATATGGTTGTAGTACTTGGCAATCATCACGGCGCTGGTACGCACCTGACTTTGCATCTGTTCTGCCGTTAGACCTTTTGCAACCATTTGTGTGATCGCATAGTGACGCAGGCTGTACAAGGTGCGCTCTTCGCCGGTAATCGGACAGTCCAACAGATTTAGTTCAACGAGCAGTTGCTTAAATTGCTTGCTGAGTTGATTGGGCTGAGTGCCATCCCGCATCCGAAAAATCAATAGCGCCGGTTTCTCTTCCAACACTTGGTACAGCGTTTTTTCTGCGAATTCAGGAGTGAACTGTCGAATCTTCTCCAGCAACAGCCAGCAGCTGCGGTGCAAGACTGCTCCCATGGGTTTGCCTTTTTTGACAGTCTTGCCGCGTTGAATGTGAGCGTATAGAACGGGCTCACCGCCGACCTTGTGTACTTCCAGGTGTCTCCATTCCAAAAACTCCATTTCTGTACCTGGACGCATTCCAGTTGCTGCTACGAAGGGAATGTAAACAGCCAGCAGTTCGCGAATCATCCTGCTGCGCTCTAGACGCGCATCATTGACCCAGCCTGGCAAATGACTGCAAATAGTCTCTACGTCTTTCACAGAGAAATCTGGACGACGCCCCCCTGCTTCTCCAGTATTTTTCAAAACGGGACGCTGCAGGGTAGTCATGAACCCCTTCTCCACAGCGTAGTCAAAAACCAGGTTCAGCGCAGCGTTGTGATTGCTTTGTGCGCTCTGGCTCAGTTCTTTGCCAACCTTTTGCCTGCGCCACTCACAAAAGTCATTGAAAACCTCTGTAGTGACGCGGTCCACGTTGTAGTTGCCGAAGAAGGGAATCAGGTAATTTTTGATAGTGGCGAGGTAGTCGTTATTGCTGCCGCGCTTGGTGCCATCTGCCGCAATCTTGGCTTCCAACTCACGCTGCACGATTTCGGCTACAGCACGGAATCGTTTACTCAATACTGGGTGCCCGGAACGCGCCAGGATGCGGGCTTCCATCCACTTTTCTTCTGCGATTGCGCGAGCTTTTTCCACATCGGAAGTACCTGTTGCTTTGCGCAGCCAACGACCAATGGCTTCAACTTTGTAGTGGGCTTGCC
>JACCDW011445820.1_pt1 | contig 10399 bp, 6 predicted proteins | sample 7449781 | NCBI WGS metagenome assembly JACCDW01 (sample SAMN15323449, study PRJNA562643) | freshwater metagenome | isolation source: river surface water | place: USA:Blue River Watershed | collected 2017-08-18 | reverse complement strand
TGAGCCTTTTTAGCTTGCCAAGCACGTTGAGTTGTCTTCAAACCGTCAATAGTAGTTTGAATCTTTGCATTTGCTGCTTGTAGAGCATTAATTTTAATAGTTTCTTCTGTTATAGCGTCCTTGGTTAGCTTGATTTGCTCTTTTAAGGACTCTGCCTTCTCAGAAAGAATAGTAATTCCTAGCAACTGTTCAATAATTGCACGTTGCTCGTTCTGTTTCATAGACAAGAACGGTTCTGTATAGGTGTTGAGAGCCACAATATGCTTAAACATATCGTGACTCATACCTAGAAGATCGTCAACTGTCTTTTGTGTATCGCGAGAATCGCCTTGACTTTCGTCTGTAAGCTCTTGTTCTTCTTCGTCAATGTAGAACTTTAAAATATTAGGAGAACGACCTCGTTCAATTCTATAATCTACACCGTCTTTTTCAAAGTGCAGTGTAACTAACATGCCTTTGTTGTTAGTTTTATTGATAAGGTTGTTCTTTTTAATGTTAGTTAATGCTTGGCCGTACAGTGCATAACTCAGTGCATTAATAATTGTGGTCTTGCCTGTACCGTTACGAGAACCAGTATCGTCACCTCCTTGATCTAAGTTTTCGCCAAGCACTAATGTTAGCTGTTCCTTGTTAAAGTTAACAGCTTGAGTCTGGTTACCCACACTCATGAAGTTTTTTACAGTGAGGTCTTTGATTTTAATAGTCATTATAACCCGTGATAGATTTCTAGCAATGTCTTTTTGCTGTAGTTTTCTGTTGTATCAAGAGCAGAAATTTCTCCTGCAACAATTTGATCAACAGATTCAAAACCGCTAATGTCTAAGTTGGTAGAAATTTCTTCTACCTGCTTTTGAGGAATAAGGGTTATTTCTCTACAGCTATATTGAGACATAAAGGTTTCTTTAATAAAGTTAGCTTCTTCGTAGCTAATTGGAATATCTAGTGTAACACGTAGATACATTTTAGATTTAATAATCTCGTCAGTTTTGTCTAATAGACGAGAAAGCGAAACAGTCCTATATTTTGGACAGTTATCCCAATTGATGTACTGTGGCTCACCGTCATTTTCCTTGTCTAAGATCATCATTCCGCGTTCATCGTCCCATGCGTCTGCATAGTTGTGAGGAAAAGCATTGCCGATATAGTGTATTGCACCCTGCTTTTGACGCTTGTGGAAGTGTCCGCTAAACACATACTTTTGATTCTTAAAATGTTCAGCTTTAAGGTCGCCGTGATCTGGCATCTGCACCATTGCGTTCATGTAGAAGTGCGGAAGCTCAAAGTGTCCAAACATATATTTGGTTTTAATCTTTTCAATATTCTTCCACTCGTCGCCTACTAGCCAAGGAACAAGTGCAACATCTTCACTAACCATAATCTTGTCAACAAACGTAATGCCGGGGATATGGCGACCAAACGCAGTTGATGCAATATCGCGCTTGTCTTTATAGTACATGTCGTGATTACCAACAAACATGTAGAAATTGTCAAAAGCCGCACCTAGTTTTTCCATACTACGAATAGTAGCATCCATTGTTGCTAGATTGAGGCTGTTTCTATTGTGGTGCCAGTCGCCGCAAAAAATTCCAGTCTCACAACCGTTGGCTTTTGCGGTTTCAATAAACCAATCTACGAATTCTTCACAATCATCATTGTGAACTTTTGAATTGCCTTTTAATCCAAAATGGATGTCTGTAAAAACTGCTGCCTTTTTAAACAAGATTTATACTCCGTGCATTTAGTAAGTGTATGACCGATTGTAACAAAAGTCAAGTCTATTTTTCTGAATCCCAGTTGTTACTTTCAGCATAACGTTTTTGAGCTGCTTCCCATTCGCCAGCATGCTGTCTTGTAAATGACGGATTCAAATCGTTCATTTCAAGGATATCATCGCGGATGTTTTGATTGCGCTTTTCGATATTAATAACTCGCACAAAACTGTTGGTAACAGCGGCAGTGTAGTATGCAAATGGGTTGTTAGATTTTGATTCGTCGAATTGCAATCCAATTTGTGTTAGCTGTAAAATAGCCTGTCCGCGCATTTCGTCGTTGTAAGTATAGCCACGAACATTTCCTCTTGTTGCGTATCTTTCACACAACTTCATCCACATCATTGCTAGCTTTTTAGTTGCCTGTCCGTGTTCTTTAGAGAACTTTCCGTTAACCATGCCACCTATCCAGTGACTTTTTCCAACACAAATAAGTTCGTCATTATCGTCAAACTTCCAATGTTGGAACGGAGGAAAGTTTAATTTAACCTTGCCGTCTGCAATGCTTTTTGGATTTTTCTTTCTACCGCTTTCGTCGGGGATATGATCAAACGTCATAATCCTAAAGACTAAATCACCTTTATCAACTTTTTTATAATCAATATCGCAATCTGTTTGCTTTACTTTTTCGCCTGCTGCTCGTCGAGATTCATAGTTCTCTTGGCTTAGCTTCTTAGCCCTATTTCGCTTTGCTTCAGCAATGGTTCTTACATTAATTTTATCGACACTAGGCAGAATTAAGTCATAATCGCTATACTCGGGAGCGACATAACTACAATAAGTATTCTTAGACTTATGTATTTCTGCTAGAATGTCTTTGTTATTCAAATAGTTTTTTGTTTTCATTAAAATCTCCAGCCATTCTTAATATTATAATATACACACTTAATTTTGTCAACTAAATACTTACAGGAGAACATCTATGGGATTATTCAGCGGTTTTAGTATAGGCGGTGCAATTAGCAGTGCAGTATCAAACTTCTCTAGCGTTTCTGGTATTATTGGAAGCGTTACAGGCGGGTTAAATTCAACGCTAGGAAAATTTAACAGCCAGTTTGGCGGCGTACTTGCTGGCACAAATATCGGTAACACTATTAACAAAGCAGCAAGAGTAGCAAGCATAGTCGATAGTCTGTTAGGCAATAGCGGAAGACTTAGCGATGTAGGCCGTGCATTCCGCAGTGTAGGTAACGCAGCCCAAGGGGTATTCATTGGTGCAAATCCAACAGATCGTTCGTGGACACCGGCAATCGCAAGAGAAGATGCTGTATCTAATCGAACTGACACATCATCTGCAGGAGATTGGAGAGTTAGTTTAAGTGTTCCAACTGAAATAGCAGATAGTCCTGTTTTTGCTTCGTTACTAGGCGAAAGTCGCACAGGTGGTAGAATGGTATTCCCCTTTAACCCAACAATACTGTTGGGACACACAGCGTCTTATGCAACAATAGCTCCTACACATACTAATTATCCGTTCAACGCCTACCAGAATAGCAAACCTGATCAAATAACTATAACAGGTGAATTTTATAGTGAGAATGAAGCAGATGCTCTTTACTGGGTAGCCTGTATTCACTTTTTAAGAACAATGACCAAGATGTTTTATGGTAACGGCGACTATGTTGGAAATCCTCCGCTAGTTTCACATCTTAATGGTTACGGCAAATACGTGTTAAATGACGTTCCGGTTGTTATAACTAACTTCACAGTTGATCTACCAAATGATGTAGACTACATTCCAGTAGTAGTGCCTGGCGATCCAGCACCAAACTACGTTCCGACTAAGTCTCAGATCACTGTAACTTGTGTACCAAATTATGCAAGACGTGCAGTTTCAAGATTTGATTTGAAGAAATTCGCTAATGGCGGATTTATAAGAGGCAAGGAAGGATTCCTATAATGTCAAGAAGTAAAGCATACGGACCTTATGGTAACACTAATATTACTGACAGCGGCTATCTTGATATCCTAAGAATTAGACCAGTGCCTGCTGCGTCAGATGACATATTATATGAGATAACTCCGTCGTATACACATCGTCCAGATTTATTAGCTTATGATCTTTACGGCGAAAAAGAATTATGGTGGATTTTTACGCAGAGAAATCTTGATGTTATAAAAGATCCAATATACGATTTTGTTGCAGGAACAAAGATTTATCTACCTCAAGGGCAGAGATTAAAACAATTTTTAGGAAAATAAAATGGCTTTGAGTTTAGGTTCTATTGTAAGTGATACTACAAGCACGATAGTAAATGGTGTTACGACTGCACTTAATACCTTAACCACTAATACGTTTTCAAACGCATCAAATTTTACTACAGGCGTTAACGCTGTTGCTAGAAACCTATCTCAAGGATCTTTAGCCAATCCTCTTAACAGTTCTTTAAATGTTGGCGGCATAGCAAATCAATTACTTGGCGACTTTAATCCTATCTCAAAATTTGCTAATCAAGCAGCAGGCGTTCTCGGAGCAATAAACAAAGTAACTGGATCATCAGGCATTAATGTCCAAGGATTGATTGCAGGAAAACTTTCGTCATCTGGTTTAGGTTCTTTTGCAGCATCAATAGAAAGTTTAGGTTCGCTCGGAGCAACAGTTGCACGTAGATCGTCTATAGGTGCTTTTAATCAAGTAACAGTAGTAAACAGATCTAATCAAGAATTAGCAGGCATTGCACAAATTCAAGAAGCAAGAAAATTCATGGAATCGCAAAAACCCATGGATACTATGGGTGCTGCAAATTATAATGGTGGTCCTTCATATATTGTAAACTCTACTGGAAGAATAGAAAATCCTTTAAGAGCATCTAATTCTTTCAATTACATTATCACACTGGGAATTCTCGATGCACAGCAATTAAACAACCCAACTTCTTATAGAAAGAATGGTGCTAGTTTTAAAAAGGTTTTAATTAGATCAGGCGGCGGCGAGCGCAAAGTAGGATATGCTAATAGAATACGAACATTTGCGGAAGGCAACGAAGACGCTGAATATTTTATTGACGATCTTGAGATAAACGCAGTTATTGCACCAAATCCTAACACAAGCGTTGCACTAGGTACAAACGTAACTTTTAAAATTATAGAACCATATAGCATGGGCAAAATTATCGAATCCATGATGGTTGGCGCACAAGAGTGCGGATACGGAAGTTACACAGAAGCACCATTCTGTATTAAGATTGAATTCTTAGGCTGGGATGAACGTGGGGAACGAGATGTAGATCTACAGCCTCCTGCATATATTCCAATAAGAATTAATAAAATGGAATTTAATGTAGGTCAACAGGGATCAGTTTATCAATGTACTGCTGTTCCTTATAGCGAATCGGCATTGGGTGATGTTGCTAACAAGACTAAAGTTGCAATAAGTCCTAACGGTAATACTGTACACGCAGTTCTTGAAAAAGGAAAAGAGTCTGTAACGTATACAATTAACGGTCAAATTGAAACATTAGAAAATAAAAAGATTATCAAAGGCTATGACAGATACCTTATTGTTTTCCCAAAAAACAGACAGGATTTAATGAAAGCAGTTGAAGGTGGCAATGTTGATATTAGTAACATTCGAGCAACAGTTAATGCAGAAGACCAAGAAAGAATTCGTCTTGGTGTAGGACAGCCTGTGCAAAACAACAATCCTAATGCTCGCGAAGCGTCAATTCCCACAATATCAGCAGCCTCAGCGCCTAACCAATATCTCTATTTGAAAGCATGGGCAGAAGATCCTGCAAACGTTAACGAGTTTGGCATGAGTGCGATCAATGCTGATTCACGCGATGGCGGTGATAGACCCCATGCTCCTGCAGGAACTGTTCATAACACCCAAACACAAACAACACAAAGAAATTCACCTTCAGCATCTCCTGCTGAACAGTCTAGAAAATTTAACTTTACAGAAGGCTGTAATATAACAGACATAATTACGGAAGTTCTTATGAGCAGCACTTATGTTAAAGAACTTCCGCAAACTCCTGACCAAAACGGATTTAAAAAGTGGTTTAGAATTGAAACAATGGTCTTCTTAGAGCCTAGCACCGGCGACGAGATTGAAGGACAAATTGGAAGACCTCGCAAAGTGTATGTTTATGCAGTCCATCCGTACTGGACAAGACAAGAGAGGCATAATCAAAATTGTCAAGGAACTACCGGCCAGGAAGATTTAAAGAAACACGTAAAGAAAGAATACAACTATTACTATACTGGTAAGAATGAAGATATATTAAATTTTGATATTAATTTTAATAATGCATTTTTCCAAAATATTAGAGCTGACGCCGCACAGAACTCGTCAGTAACTACAGGTCAGGCAACAACATCTACGGGCCCAACTCCTGGTACTAAGGTTCAAGGAGAAGCGCAACGTTCCGATTGCCGACAAAATCGTGAACCACAAAGTACAACGCAAATGACCTCAAACAATAGGTCACCGTCAAGCGGCGGCACAAGAATTGCAACAGTTGACGATCGTGTAAAAAGAAACCTAGCTGAACAATTCCATAGCAGATTAGTTAACAGTCCTGTTGATATGGTAACAGCTGAAATGGACATTTGGGGAGACCCTTATTATATCCCTTCTGACGTAGGAAATTATAGTGCTCCGCCCGGTCAGCCATCAGTTACTGGCGATGGCACCATGGCTTATATGCGTGATGAAGTTTATGTTATTGTAAGATTTTTAACTCCGTTGGATTACTTAATAAATCGCGCCACTATGGGATTTGCTTCAGAAGTTCCTATGTTTAGTGGCTTATATCAAGTAATTGCAACTATAAGCACTTTTAGTAATGGACAATTTAAACAAAAAATAAAAATGATTAGAATGCCTAATCAGAATCCAAACGAAGGAGCATCTACTAGCAGCGGAACACTTACATTGGGTCAACTTGACCAAGCTATTGGTTCAGATCCGTCTCGTAACGCTAATCCTAATCCGCAAAATAGTCCTACAAAGGCCCCTGAAGTTAGTGCTAGCCAAGTATTAACAAGAGTTCAAAACACTAACGCAGAAACTGGGAACAGTGCTTCGTACTCTCAAACACGATTAATGACCGATCAAGTACCAACAGGGACTGAGAAAATAGTTACCAATGCAATTTCTAGTATTGCTAGCGCACTACCGGCAGAAGCACTAGCATCATTGCCAATTGACACAGCATCGAGATTAGGTATTAATGCTAATCTAACAACAACTATATTCCCACTAAAATTACCTTCTAATTACATTGGTAATTTACCAGCATCTCTTAGTGCTATACAAGCAGCAAATGCTGCTCAAGCATTGTCACGCAGCGGTTTAAATGGCCCTACTGGAGCATTACCATTTAATGTTCCTCGCGCAGCAGGACTACCGCCACTGCCAGGAATTGCAGCATCTGTCACACAGGCTGTGAACGATGCAGCTCAAGCAGTTAATCGCGTTCAATCTGCAGTCAATACAGCAGTTTCTGGATTAAGTACACAAGCTAGAGCCGTCGGCATTAGACCGCCCATGATCTAACGGAGTAATTATGACAGTTAAAATTACACAACAAGACAAAGCAGTATTAACTTTATGTTCTAAAAAAGAAGCAAAGAGCTATAACACTGTCTACGGCGGTGGTGAAGTAAACCTTGTTGAAAAAACCGTTGCAGAAGTCATGATATGGCAAGACGATATTCTAAAGCAAAGACGCAATTGGTCTTCGGCAGTTGGCAAATATCAGATGCTTAAAGAAATTGTTAAAGAAGAATCTGAAAAGTTTAAACTTGATTCAACACAAACAAGGTATACAGCCGACGTACAAGATGCAATGATGATAAAGCGTTTAACACGCTATAGAAAATATGCTCAATTTAAATCAAAAAGTCTTGGCGGTTCTGAAAGAGAAAATGCAGAAAAGTTTTGTATTGAGCTAGCAAAAGAGTTTGCTAGTATTCCAGTGCCTTATGATATGACAGGACACAAGGGTCGTTCTGTGCGTAAAGGACAATCATATTATGCAGGCGACGGAACAAACAAAGCTCACCACAATCCAGACACTTTTGTACAAGAATTAATTGACATAAGAACAAACGGTGCCGGCGCAGATATTAAGACAGTAGAAACTGATAATGGATCAGTTGTTGGTAGTAATGCTAGTTCACCGACTGGTGAAAGTCCTAGAGCGCAAATGGAAAATTTTGCAACAGGTGGAGGAACACACGATGGTCGTCGTGTAACCGGTAATAACACAACTGCACAAAGACAAGCAAACGGACTACCTACACCTGAAAACGTTTATGTCTATGAAGTTATTGATCCTTTAGATGATCGATATGATTTTAGAACAGGCAAAAAAGTAACAGACATAACACTGTACGGCACATCGTCAGTTGCAGCATACAATCAAGCTAACAGCGATAATGCTGCTAACACTCCTGCATCTCAAGCAGGAGTTGCATCAGCAGAAGGTGTTAAGGATCTTGATAATCAATCAATTGAAGAATTAAGAGAATTAATGGGAAGCAGAGACAGGGTAGCTACTCAACCAGGAAGATATTCTGATGTGTTTAGCGATCCTTATGATCCTGCACAGCTTCTTTCAATTCCAGGACGTTTACCGCCAGCTCCAATACCAGGATCTGCACCAGTAAGATCAATACCAAGAGACGGTTTATCTGGTAAACCAGAGCAAAATAAGACATTGCCAGAACCATCAATATTGACCGGTGCTGCTGTTGCTGCTGGAGCATTAGCTATACAAAAATCTTTACAGCCTAATCAAGAAACTTCTAAGCCAACACAAGAACAAACACAGAAGAGAGATTTTACTGTAAAACTACAGCAAGATTTAAACAAAGCTAAACGAGATATTGCATCATTAATTAGATCAATGAATCAAATAGTTGAAGGTCAAGGAGAAATTTACGGCAATCAACTTAGGGCAGAATTAACTTCTGCACAAACTACTCTCACAAATGCTAAAGCAACGTTAGCTGCTGCTCAAGCAGGCGGCAATCCTAATACAATTAAACAAGCCGAAGCGGCTGTGTTTTCTGCTCAAGCAAGAGTAACTAATTTACAGTCTAAATTGAATTTAGGCAATCCCTATGGACTAACTACTTCTGAAAAACAGCGTAGAGCTAGAGAAGATTCTAGATATATCCAATATCAGTCTGATTTAACAGTGTTGGTGCAAAATACAGTACCGAATATTGTTTCTCAAGCTAGAAGCTTAGGAATTGACCTAACACAATCAAAGATGACAGCACAATTAACAGCAGTTCCTCCTATAGTAAAATTTGAATAAGGATTTTTAATGTCAGTAGCACAAACCTATACGAGAACAAGAGTTTCTGATACGCAGATTAAAGACGTCGGCCCTTATGAAGCCGTTGTAATCAGTCACCTTGATCCAATAAACATGGGTACGTTAGAAGTTGAACTTATTAAAAATACTGAATCTGGTTCTACACCTGAAAGAAGCGGACAGCTAGTAACAGTAAGATATCTAAGTCCTTTTTATGGCGTCACTCCTGTTAAGGGATTAACCCCTAATGATGGTTTTCAATACACACAAAAAAGCTACGGCATGTGGATGATTCCACCGGATGTAGGAACTCGTGTACTTGTAATTTTTGCAGAAGGCAATACTGCATACGGATATTGGATAGGATGTATTCAAGAACAGGGCATGAATTTTATGGTCCCCGGAGCCGGCCAAGCCGCTACATCAGTAACTACAGCAGCAACGCCTGAAAATTTAAAGGGAGCAAAATTACCTGTTGGTGAATATAACAAACTTATTGAAACAGGTGCAAAAGTTGACCCTACACTATTTGAAAAACCATACAATAAGGACTTTACTGAAGTATTAGAAGTACAGGGTCTTATCGGTGACGAAGCTAGAGGAACAACAACTTCTAGTGCAAGACGCGAAGCACCGTCAATGGTATTTGGTATTTCAACACCAGGACCTTTAGACAAGCGCAACCAACATCCTACAACAAAATATGGTTCTGACACAGAATCTGCAGATTATCCGTTTAGCAGACTAGGCGGAACTAGCTTTGTAATGGACGACGGTGACGATAAATTTATTAGAGCTACACATGCTGCTGATGGACCACCTATCTATATTAACAGGGAAGGCGGCGAAACCGGCGGCGACGAAACTATTCCTCAAAATGAATTAGTAAGATTAAGAACTAGAACCGGTCATCAAATATTATTACACAATAGTGAAGACTTAATCTACATTGCTAATAGTAGAGGAACAGCTTGGATAGAATTAACATCAGACGGAAAAATTGACATTTATGCGTATGATAGTATCAGTGTCACATCAGCAAATGATATAAACTTAACAGCTGAAAGAGATTTCAACGTAGATGCTGGCAGAAATATTAACATGCGAGCACAGGCAAGATTCTCTGACGGTAAAGAATCTGATAACGGTCTTGAAAGTGGTCGAGTTCAAATTGAAAGCAAATACAATATGAACTTTGAAGTTGGTAAAGACTTAAAAACTACAGTTCATAATAACCATCATCTAGCAGTTGATCAGTCAATGAAGGTTTTAACAAAGGCTGATTTTAATTTAAAAAGCGAAACAAACGTCTACATAAACACTAGTCAAAATTTTCATGTGAAATCCGGTCACAGC
>JACCDW010733393.1_pt1 | contig 10399 bp, 4 predicted proteins | sample 7449781 | NCBI WGS metagenome assembly JACCDW01 (sample SAMN15323449, study PRJNA562643) | freshwater metagenome | isolation source: river surface water | place: USA:Blue River Watershed | collected 2017-08-18 | reverse complement strand
TGAGCAAGTGGCTGCAGGAAAAGCAGATGACCGCCTTCGAGGTCACCTACCAGGGCAAGAAAAAGAACCTGCAGGAGTGGGCCAAAGGCGTGTCGCTGCGTGACCGGGCGCGGCTGGGTGCGGACGAGCGCATCAACTTCCGCGACGTGGTGAACGTCATTTCGGGCCTGGTGCTGGGCCAGCGTTTCGTCGATCTCTCACCGGAATACCCCACCTTCTCGGTGCTGGTCACCGAGGCCAACCGCAAGCAACTGATCGGCAACGCGCTGCGCGCACTGGCCGGTGGTACTCGCACCAAGGACGCGCTCGCCGTGCTCGATGCGCTGGAGTTGCTTGATGGCGACCGTGTCGACCCGGCCAACTCCCGCTACGCGCAGGAGGTGTTGAATCGCCTCAAGGCCAAGGGCCACGGTCAAGTGCTCAACCGCAGCGAACTGCTGTCGGGTACCTCGGACGTCGAGTATTTCGCGCCGATCAAGTACCGACTGGAACCCGACCTGCTGGTCACCGTGCTGGGCGGCCTCGTCTACTCCGGCGACATCGTGCTGTCGATCACCGGCGACAAGATCGACTCCGGCAAACTGACCCAGCTGGCAGAACGCTCGCTGGAGGAACTCAAGCAGTTCAAGCACGTCGAGGCGCCCAAGGAGATCAACCTCGCGGTGCTGCGTGCCTTGTTCGAATTGTTCGACCTGCCTTCTGGCCTGGCCCAGAAGGCCAGTCAGGGTGATACCGAGCCGGTCATCAAACTGCAGGAGAAAGTCAGTGCGCTGGTGCCGCGTGTGCTCAAGGCCGGCTCCGACCTGCAGCAAGGCAAGCTCGGTTTTTGGGGCCAGAACCTGCTGCGCGAAGAAGAATCCAAAGACTGGCACGCCCGGCTCGATTCGCTGAAGAAGTTCACCGAGTCGCTGGCGCCTTACAACACCGTCGGCAAGCTCAAGAATCTGCGCGTCACACAGGAAGACCTGGACGGCCAGAAGAAGAATCTGGAGATCCTGGCCGCCGTCGAGCGTCTGCTCGAACTGGTGGTGGAGTTGGGCAGCACGGCGTCCTACCTCTCGCAGGCCGAGATGGTGTTGCCCGCCGAGCACCCGTGGGTGAAGCAGGCCGAGACCGCCCGCAAGGCGCTACAGGAGAAGCTGAGCCAGGACCGCACAGCCGAGCACGGCGCCGAATACCGGCAGACGCTCAACCAGCTCAAGAAGGACTACATCACCGCCTACATCGCCAGCCACAGCAAGGCGCGGCTGGGCGTGGCCGAGGACAAGACCCGCAACGCCTTGCGCAAAGACGACCGCCTGCTGGCGCTACGCGTGTTGGCCGGCGTGTCGCTGATGCCCACCAGCCAACTCACTGCCTTCGAGGAGTCACTCAACGGCCTCAAGAGCTGTTCGTCGCTGGACGAGCCCACGCTGACGACAGCGGCGGTATGCCCGCACTGCCAGTTCCGCCCGTCCGCCGAGCAGTTGGAGCTGATCCCGGCGGCCAACCGTCTGCACAAGCTGGACGACGACCTGGATCAGTTGGTGGCCAACTGGCAGCAGACCCTGCTGGAGAACCTGGAAGACCCGTTCACGCAGGACAGCCTGGGCCTGTTGCCGCCCGCGTCCAAGAAACTGATCGACGCCTTCCTGGCCTCGCGCAAGCTGCCGGACCCGATGACCACCGAGTTCGCCAATGCCGTGCAAGAGGCGCTGTCGGGGCTGGAGAAGATCGCGGTCAAGGGCGACGAGATCAAACATGCGCTGCTGCAAGGCGGCTCGCCGGCGACGCCGGACGACCTGCGCAAGCGCTTCGACACGTTCATGAACGAGCGCTGCAAGGGCAAAGACGCCACCAAGCTGCGCTTCGTGATCGAGTGACACGACGTGATCGCCCGACCATGAAAAGAAGAATTTGAGGAACGAACGGATGAACGACTTACTGCACGGCCAAAAGACTGGCTCGACCGGCCCGGTGGAATGCTTTGGCCAGACATTCCCCAGCGAACACGCGCGGCGCGAGCACTTCACCAAGCTGCTGGCCGAGAAGCTGAGAGATCCGGCGTTCCGCAAGATCGAAGGCTTCCCGCAGGGTACGGACGAGGCCATCTTGGCGATGTCGGACCCGCCGTACTACACCGCGTGCCCGAATCCCTTCCTCGAAGACTTCGTGCGTCACTACGGCAAGCCATACGACCCGAGCGTGAAGTACAGCCGCGAGCCGCAGACGATCGACGTCTCGGTCGGCAAGACCGATCCGCTCTACAAGGCGCACTCGTATCACACCAAGGTTCCACATCTTGCGATCGTGCCGTCCATCCTGCACTACACGGAACCGGGCGACGTCGTGCTCGACGGCTTTGGCGGCTCCGGGATGACCGGTGTTGCGGCTCAGTGGTGCGGATCGGCGCCCTCAGCCTATCGGCATGAGCTGGAAACCGAATGGAAGAAGCAAGGCAAAGCCGCGCCAAAGTGGGGATCTCGGCGCGTCATTCTTAACGACCTGTCTCCAGCCGCCACCTTCATCGCAGCCAACTACAACCTGCCGTTTGACATCGAAGCATTCGCAAAAGCGGGGCAGGACCTGCTCAAGGAGGTCGAACGTGAAATTGGATGGATGTACGAGACCATTCACACGGATGGCAAGACAAAGGGGCTGATCGAATACACCGTCTGGAGTCAGATTTATACATGCCCCGAATGCACGGGCGAGGTTAATTTTCTCGACGAGGCTCTTGATGAGGAGAGTAAGCGGGTAAGGGAATCATTCCCGTGCCCTCATTGTGCAACAGAGCTAACCAAGCAACGAATGGAGCGCCTCTTCGTCTCGCAGATTGATCCCGCCACAGGGGAGGCTATCAAGACGCCGAAACGAAAGCCTGTACTTATTAGTTATCGCGTTGGTAAGTCGAGGCACGAGAAATCGCCCGACAAGAGTGATCTCGATGTGCTGGAAAAAATCGAGAAAATGGGCATTCCTTCTGATCTCCCGACGATGGTGCTTCCCACCATGCACATGACGCATGAGCGGGCTCGGATGGACTACTCCGGGATTACTCACATGCACCACTTTTTCCTCCCCCGGGCTGCTTTCGCAATGTCGCTGCTTTGGCGGAAGGCAAAGAGTCATCACGACGGTCGTATTCGTGGAATGCTTTTGTTCTTCGTCGAACAGGCTGTGTGGGGCCTTTCTGTTCTGAATCGGTATCAACCAATTCAACAGGGTCGACCCGGCGGATCGCAAGTTAATCGGCAGTTGACTGGGGTCTATTACGTAGCCGCTCAGCACGCCGAATGCAGTCCTCAATACAACCTCGGCGGCAAACTTGATCGTCTCGTAAAGGCTTTTCGCAACTATCGAACCGGAACCGGAAACGCAGTTATTAATCTCGGCTCTGCTGCCTCAATTCCGCTGTCCGCGTCCTCGGTTGACTACATTTTTACTGATCCACCCTTTGGCGAGAATATCTACTACGCCGATTTGAACTACATGATTGAGTCATGGCATCAGGTGACTACTGATGCCCGGCCGGAAGCGATCATCGACAGGCATAAGAAAAAGGGCCTACCCGAATATCAGCATTTGATGCAGCGCTGCTTTGCCGAGTACTACCGTGTCTTGAAGCCTGGTCGTTGGATGACCGTAGTGTTCTCGAATAGCAAGGCTGCGGTGTGGAATGCCATCCAGGTGGCATTACAGCAGGCCGGATTTGTGGTGGCCGAGGTAACGGCACTCGATAAGGTGCAAGGCAGCTACCGCCAAGTGACTTCAGCTACCGCGGTGAAGCAAGACCTGGTGATCTCTGCATACAAGCCAAATGGAGGCTTGGAGGACCGGTTCAATCGTGATGGCCCGACCGTGGATTCGGCATGGGACTTCGTGCAAACCCACTTAAGGCAATTACCGGCTGTCAAAGTTACCTCGGGCTATCCGCAGGAGCTGTTGAACATCGTAGAGCGCGATCCACGTCGCATCTACGACCGCATGGCGTCGTGGTTCATCCGACACGGCACGATGGTGCCGATCTCGACGCCGGAGTTTCTGGCTGAGTTGCCTGTTCGTTTCCGCGAGATGGATGGCATGGTGTTCCTGCCCGACCAACTGGTCGAGTACGAGAAGGCGCGGTCGCGCATACCGCAGGTGAAGCAGGCAGAGTTGTTCGTTTCCGATGAGCGCAGTGCCATCGACTGGCTGACCAACTTCCTGCTCAAGCGCCCATCAACTCGGTCGGAGATTCACCCCGAGTACATCCCGCAGATCGGTTCGGCCAAGCGAAAGGGCGAGATCATTCCGGAGTTGGACCAGCTGCTTGAGGACAACTTCTTGCGCTACGACGGTACCGGCGAGGTGCCGAGCCAAATCCACAGCTACCTCTCGACCAACCACAAGGATCTGCGCGGGCTGGAGAAGAACAGTCCAGCGCTTGTAGCCAAGGCGAAAGATCGCTGGTACGTGCCCGACCCGAACAAGGCGCAGGACCTGGAGAAAAAGCGCGAGAAGGCGCTGCTCAAGGAATTCGAGGCCTATCGGTCGTTCACCGGTCGCAAGATTAAGGAGTCGCGTCTGGAGGTGCTGCGTGCTGGCTTCCGCGCTGCGTGGGCCGCTAAGGATTACAAGTCCATCATCAGTATCGCCAACAAGCTGCCAGAGGAAACGCTGCAAGAGGACGAGAAACTGCTCACCCTCTATGACCTCGCGCTGACCCGTACCGAAGACGGGATCTGAGCATGGCCGGCGGCGGGTTCACCATTGGCGACTGGTGTTGGTTTATCCGGCAGGCATCGCCCTGCCGGGTGATCGAGCGCCAGGACGTGTGGGGCGAGGTGGCCTACCGCGTTTGGCTGCCAGCCAAGGACGCTGTTGTGCGCGCTCGGGCGGTGGACTTGGCCTCGCTGGAGAGTGTGCGCCCGAGCGTGGAGCAGATCTTGCACACCACGGCAGCTGCCAAGCTACTGGATGCGCTGGAGGACAACCTGCTGTTGGCGCCCATCCAGTCCAGCGTGGTGCCGCTGCCGCACCAGCTTTATGCACTGAACCGCGCCATCAGTCGCGACCGTATCCGCTACCTGCTGGCCGATGAGGTGGGTCTCGGCAAGACCATCGAGGCCGGCTTGGTGCTGCGCGAATTGAAATTGCGCGGCCGAGTGAAGCGCATCCTGGTGGTGGCGCCCAAGGGTCTCGTGCGCCAGTGGCAGGCCGAAATGCGCCTGCACTTCGGCGAGAAGTTCCAGTTCATCGAACCGTCCGAACTGGCTGCCTTCCGGCAGTGGCGTAGTGGCGGCGCGGGCGAGGAAGAGAACCTGTGGCGCATGCACGACCAGGTGATCTGCTCGCTGGATTCGGTGAAGCCGCTGGAAGGCCGGCGCGGCTGGAGCCTGGAGCAACTCAACACCTACAACCGCGAGCGCTTCGAGGACCTGATCTCAGCGTCGTGGGATCTGGTCATCATCGACGAAGCCCACCGCATGGGCGGCAGCACCGAGCAGGTGGCCCGCTATAAGCTGGGCGCGGCGCTGGCCGAAGCGTCGCCCTATCTCTTACTGCTGTCGGCCACGCCGCACCAAGGCAAGACCGACCAGTTCATGCGCTTGATGCAGTTGCTGGATCGGGAAGCCTTTCCGGACGAAGGCAGCGTCAGCCGCGACCGAGTGCGGCCCTTCGTGATCCGCACCGAGAAGCGCGCATCGATCAACGCCGAAGGTCAGCCGCTGTTCAAGCCGCGTGTCACCCGGCTGCAAGCTGTGGCATGGCAAGCGCGGCACGGGTCGCAGCAGCGCCTGTACGAGGCGGTGACCGACTATGTGCGCCACGGCTACAACCAGGCATTGGCATCCAAGCAGCGCCACATCGGTTTCTTGATGATCCTGATGCAGCGGCTGGTGACGTCCAGTACGGCAGCCATCCGCACCACGCTGGAGAAGCGCCAGGCCATGCTTGATGCGCCACAGCCCCAAGCGAATCTCTTTGAGAACACCAGCCAGGACGAGTGGGCCGACCTCGATGGCCAGTCCCAGGTGGATCTGGCCATGCAGTCCAGTGGCTGGGAGCTGGAGAAGTCCGAAGTCGAGATGTTGCTTGAGCTGGCACGGGAAACCGAGGCCGCCGGCACCGATGCCAAGGCCGAGGCACTGCTGGAGCTGATCTACAAGCTGCAGCAAGAGGAAGGCGACCCGGCGCTGAAGGTACTGATCTTCACCGAGTTCGTGCCGACACAAGCGATGCTGGCCGACTACTTGGAGAGCCGTGGTTTCTCGGTAGCGACGCTCAACGGCAGCATGGACCTGGAAGCGCGCACGCGGGCACAACAGGTGTTCTCCAAGGATGTGCGCGTGCTGATTTCGACGGATGCCGGTGGTGAAGGTCTGAACCTGCAGTTCTGCCATGTCATCGTCAACTTCGACATGCCGTGGAACCCGATGCGGATCGAGCAGCGCATTGGCCGGGTGGACCGCATCGGACAGAAGCACGTTGTTCGCGCCATCAACTTCGTGCTCGAAGACACTGTGGAGCATCGAGTGCGCCAGGTGTTGGAGGCAAAGCTCGATGTCATCGCGCAGGAGTTTGGCGTCGACAAGGCGGCTGACGTGATGGATTCGGTCGAGGCCGACCCGATCTTCGACGAGCTGTTCGTGCATGGTCTGCAGAACCCGGATGCCATCGAACAGGAGTGCGACTCGGTGGTGTCGCAGCTGCGAACCACCTTGGCGGAGTCGAAGAAGAACAGCGATCTGCTCACCACAGAGCACGATTTGGACGCCGACGATGCCCGCAAGTGGCGCGACCACCCGGCGCAGTTTTGGCTGGAGCGCGCCATCACCAGCGGGTTGGCTGCGCGCGGTGGCTCGGCAGCGAAAGTTGGCAAGGCGTGGCGAGTGAAGTGGGCGGACGGCAGCGAGTCAGCACAAGCCTGTTTTGACGCCCGCACGGCGGACGAGAACCCGGAGTTGGAATGGGTCACGATGGAAGACCCGCGCGCCCGCGCCATCATCAGCGAACTGCCGCGCTTTGTTGCCGGCCAGCCGCTGCCTGTGATCCGAGTAACCGGCTTGCCGGAGTCGGTTCGCGGCATCTGGTCGCTATGGGAAATCAGCCTGGCGGCAGAAGGTTTGAGCCGGAAGCGTTTTCTGCCGGTGTTCATCAACGAGGAAGGTCGCCCCTTCGTACCAACCGCGAAACGCGTATGGGACCTGCTGCTAACCGAAACCGTGGATGTGCATGCCGTGACCGGCGCCGAGGAGTCGGTGAAGTGGTTCGAGGCATCGCATGCGGCTGCCAGCACCCAGGGTGAACGGATCTTCACCGAATTGCAGACAGAACACCGCGCCCGGCTGAAGGAAGAACGCGAACGTGCGGTGTATGCGTTCGAGGCCCGAGGCCAGGCCATTGGACGAATCGGCCTGCCCGCCGTGCGTGAGCATCGGCGCAAGCGACTCCAGCAGGAACACGACGCACGCATGGCCGCTCTGGACGACATGGAGGCCAGCGTGCCGGATTTGAATGCCGTGATGATGGTGCGCGTCTCCGGCGATGTGATGCCCGGAGGACAGGTGGGATGAGCCAGTGGTCAGAACGCATTCTCAGCCACTTCACGGCCGATCTCACCCGGCTGTGGGTGGCGTGCGACCCCGACGATGTGCTGCTGGACGAAAAGCTCTTGTCCGAACTGCGCAGCCGGGGTTTCGAAGTCATGCTGTACGAAGACCCATTCGCCTTTCGGGCGGAATACGAGGAACGCTATCGCGCAGCCTGGGATCGCGGTGAGGCGGGGCCAGCGCCCTCGCTGGTTCTACATCTGCGCAGCGCCGACGCGAATGAATTGCCGTGGGACATCGTGCACCACGGACGTGTGGTCCGGCTCAGTCTTGCGGAGCTTTTCCCCAGGCTGGCATACAGCGCGGTACAGCAAGTCGAGCCGGATCACTTTGCCGGGCTGTTTCATGCCCACCAGACCGAATTGCAGTCAGCGCGCGGCGAGAACGAGTCCAAGGACTTCATTCTCGAGCACGTCTACCAACTGACGCCGAGATCCATTCGCAACCTGGTCGACTTCTGGCGCGAGCTGCTGCGCATGCACTTTGCCAACCGCTCGTTGCCACCGCTGTTTGCCGAGCACGCGGCAGGCATCATCCAGGGTAAAGGCTTGTTCGCGGGCCTGCCCGTCGCCACATGGCTGGCATCCAAGAGCGCGCTGCTGCGCGTGGTGCAGGATGCGTGGTATCGCTACCTGACGACTCTGGGGCTGGATGGCACGCGTACAGGGGAGCCGCCACCACCAGACTACGTCGCCAAGATCGAGATTCCGTTCGACCACTCCGATGTGCAGGTGCTGGTCGATTCCATGTTCCTCGACGGCAGCTTGCATCCGCTCGCGGTGCACAGTGTTCCGGCGGGGATGCCGAGTTGGATCAAGGCCGGCATTGTTCAGGACCCGGCGGCGTTGCAGGCTTTGGTGCTCAAAGGCATCGATGGTCTGATCGAAGCGACACCAACGGCGGCCTCTTCGCACAAGGACTGGAGCGAGTTCGCCAAACGCTACGGTGAGATCCTGGCCCGCACGCATGGTCTGCCAGGCACGGAAGGCAGCGAACACCTGCCGGTGATTCGGGAACGGATCAAGACCTTGCAGGCGCAATCAGACGAGGGGCTGCGGGCCTGGGTCGCAGCCAAGCATTACGCCGACCTGATCCTGCAGCCGGTAACCAAAGGCCCGGTGATGGTGCACCACGTGCCGCGCTTCTTGCGCCATCGGCGGTCCGCAGGGGAAGCCAAGGTGGCTCTACTGGTATTCGACGGGCTGGCCTTCGACCAGTGGGTGCAGATCCGCGAGCGCCTGATCGCCACCACGAAACGTTTCGCGTTCGACGAGGGAACCGCGTTTGCATGGCTGCCGACTGTGACATCGGTGTCGCGCCAGGCGCTGTTCTCCGGCCTGAAACCGCGTGAGTTCGACGACTCCATCGACCGAACGGACAAGGAGGAATCCTTGTGGAAGACGTTCTGGCAGAACGAAGGCGTCAATTCGAATGAGGTGATGTATCGACGCGCGCTGCGTCAGACCCATCAGCTCGACGCACTGGAAGCGGATTTGATCGACCGGCGCCCGAAGGTGGTGGGCCTGGTCATCGATGAGGTGGACGATCGGCTCCACAAGGAGCGATCCAAGAAGGACGTGGCGATGTGGATCGGCAACTGGTTGAAGACTGGTTTCGTCGACCGACTGTTCTCGCTGCTGCTGGACAAGGGATATCACATCTATCTCACGGCGGACCACGGCAATGTGGAGTCCACCGGCGTCGGCAGACCCAGCCAGGGCGTTATTGCCGAGACGCGGGGCGAGCGAGTGCGGGTTTATCGGAGCGAACCGTTGCTAGCCGATTCCGTAGCGGTCTATCCCAACACGGTGAAGTTGGACATCGCTGGACTACCCGCGAACTTTATGCCCCTATTCGCAGGCGGACGAACCGCCTTTGTGCCGGAAGGCGAGCAGGTGGTGGTCCACGGCGGGGTGTCGGTCGAAGAACTGATTGTGCCCTTTGTGAAAGTTAGCTATTCAGGAGATGGGGCATGACCACAAAGGTGCCACTTATTGGCTTTGATCGGTATGTAGACATTGACTGGTGTCGAAGTGCCCTTGATGCCGCTGCGACTCAAAGCTCCGTTGAGGTTGTCAGGGATCAGGTTGCCTCGATGCTGCCGGGTGTTGAGTCACAGCGAAAGACACTAGATGTTCTCAAGCGCTTGAGTACCAAGCCGTTTGAGCACTTGGCTGATTTCATCAGCAGAGGCATCGCCATTTACAAGAGGCTGGGGCAAGACACGGTGCTGCCGCTGGTTTGGGGTGCGGCCATCGCCAGCTATCCATTTTTTGGAAAGACCTCTGAAACGGCAGGTCGGCTGCTTGCGCTGCAGGGGGATTGTTCGATCAAAGAGCTTCAGCGTCGTATGGCAGAGCAGTACGGCGATCGCAGTGGCATCGAGAGGGCTGTAACCAGGGTGATCCAGACGCAGACCAGCTGGCAAGCCTTAACTCGGGATGAAACGGCCAAACGTATAGTCAAACGTCAAGCGGTCTTGATTCAGGACGAGGAACTCACGGCGTGGTTAATCGAAGCTGCGGTGCGATACGCCGGCAAGTCCATTTCAGTGCCCAGTCTGCAGTCGCTGCCTGTGCTGTTCCCATTCACACTGACCCGACCTCTGGCCTATCTGGCCTCGAACAGTCCAGACCTTGTCCTTCGGTCGGAAGGACCGAGCAGTCAATTCGTCGAGTTGAAACGCCGGTAAGGACATCTAAGGCTACGCTGAACAAGGCATCCAAATTTACCGTGCTGCACTAAATTGCACGGTTTTTCGGGCCGGGCGCCCCCCGCACCGGCCATTTGGGCCGTTCGCGTGGCCTTGAGGCCCCGCTTTTGGC
>JACCDW010325099.1_pt1 | contig 10404 bp, 9 predicted proteins | sample 7449781 | NCBI WGS metagenome assembly JACCDW01 (sample SAMN15323449, study PRJNA562643) | freshwater metagenome | isolation source: river surface water | place: USA:Blue River Watershed | collected 2017-08-18 | reverse complement strand
ATGGCTTTCGGGCACTGCAGCGTATAGCTCTGGCAATTACAAAGCAGCTGTACAGACTTGGGAGAAATTAGCAAAACAGATACCAGTAGATACCGATGAAGCACGCGCCATCCAGGGGTCGATTGCTGAAGCTCGCTCTAAGGGTGGACTTTCTTCGCAAGCTACTGCTTCAGTAGCGGGTAAATCGATTAGTGGCAAGATTGAATTATCGCCAGACCTGAAGTCTAAGATTAAGCCGGGTGATATTGTGATGGTCATTGCTCGCAAGCCTGGTGAGCGTATGCCGGTAGCAGTTTTAAAAGTAGCTGCTAGTGATTTCCCAATGAGCTTTACCTTGAATGATTCTTTGGCAATGAATCCAAGCGCACCGCTTTCTCAGTTGTCTGAGGCGAGTATCGAAGTGCGCATCTCCAAAACTGGAATGGCTAAACCAGAGGCAGGAGACTTAATCTCATCAGCCCAGACGGTGAAAGTTGGCGCTAGCAATGTTCGCCTGCTGATCGATCAAGTGCGCCAATAGTCCCAGACTGTTTTAGCCTCTACCTACAAATGGCATGTTGGTGGCCATAATGGTCATAGATAGAATATTGCTTTCTAGTGGGAGTTGGGCCATATGAAGTACAGCTTCTCCTACGTGATCAACATCCATGCGCGGCTCCACTTTGATGGATTGATCGGCTTGCATAATGCCAGCAGCCATACGTTCAGTCATTTCGGTCGCGGCATTGCCGATATCAATTTGACCGCAGGCAATATTAAATGGACGTCCATCCAAAGCAATCGTTTTAGTTAACCCGCTGATCGCATGCTTTGTTGCGGTATATGGCGCAGACATGGGTCGTGGCGCATGCGCAGAGATAGAGCCATTATTAATAATTCTGCCGCCTTGAGGGGATTGCGCTTTCATCATGCGAATCGCTTCCTGTGAACATAGGAATGCGCCACAAAGATTGGCATTCACGACATTCATCCACTGTTCATAGCTAAGGTCTTCCATGGGAATGGCGGGAGCGCCCATGCCAGCGTTATTAAATAAAACATCTATGCGCCCAAACCGATCGCTTAGTGCGGTAAATAACTTTTTGACCTCATCAGGTTTGCCAACATCACAAGATACGGCAAGACAGTTACTTTGATCACCGCCAATATCAGCAATAGCCTTTTCTAATTTATCGAGACTGCGCCCCGTCAGTACTACGCAATAGCCCCCCTTAAGCAGGGCTTTGGCCGCAGCCTTGCCAATTCCAGTCCCTGCTCCGGTGACTAGGGCTACCTTAATTTTTGCAGAATTCTTCATGGTTTCTGGGGCATCTAAAAAGCCTCATCTTATCTTGATTTGTATGAATGGTTTTGAAACCTTTTCCTAATGCCATGCACGGGGCATAATGCAAAAAACATAAGAGGTTTCAATGAATTTCATCAAAAGGCAAATTTACAATCCATTGGCTTTGGCAGCATCCTTTATTGTGCTGCTGATTATTCTTTTTGGGGTCTTATGGATCTTGGTGCCACCACCACCAAAGTCTATCGAGCTAGCTACAGGATTTCCTACCGGTCTGTACTACCAATTTGGAGAGCGTTTAAAAGCGGAGTTATCTCAAGATGGTGTTGATCTTAAAGTGCGCTCTACTGGCGGAACTATCGATAACTTGGCTATCCTAAATGATCCAAAATCTGGAGTAGATTTTGCGATGGTGCAAGGTGGGGTCGCTAACATTAGCGAATACCCTAATTTGGTTTCGATAGCAGGCATGTTTTACGAGCCAATTTGGGTTTGGTATCGCGAAGGCGCCTTTAAAAGTGATGGTGGTCAACTAAAGATATTGAGCCAGCTAAAAGGAAAAAGAGTCTCTATTGGCAATGAAGGAAGTGGCACCCTATCACTCACCAAGGATTTATTACAGATTAGTGGTATTACTGACAAGGAAATAGATGCGCAGAAGCTTAAGCCAGATGAAGCGATTGCAAAGTTAAGTGCTGGTGAGTTGGATGCTGTATTTATTGTGGCAGCAGCAGAAGCGCCAATTTTGAGAAAGTTTTACGCTATTCCTGGTATTCGTTTGATGAACTTTGATCAGGCGGATGCTTACACTCGAAATCTTCCCTATTTATCCAAGGTTACTGTGCCCAGAGGATTATTGAGTATTCAATACGATCAACCACGTCAGGATATTCAGGTGATGGCCGCCACTGCGACTTTGGTAGCCCATAACAATGTGAGCCCCGCACTAATATCCCTTTTGCTTGGCGCTTCATACGATATTTTGAAGTCATATTCACGCCTGCAAAAGACCGGTGAGTTTCCATCGGGTACTGGATTGGATTTTCCTTTGGATGTGGATGCGGAGATTTATCTAAAAGATGGCCCTTCATTCCTGCATCGCCACCTTCCTTTTTGGACTGCAGTTTGGGCAGGGCGTTTTGTCAAGATTGTTATTCCGCTGTTAGTGATTTTGATCCCATTGTTTACTTACATCCCAACTGCGAAAAATTTCTTATTACGCTTGAAGTTGGCTCAGGTGTATGAGGAGCTCAAAGTGATTGAGAAGAATGCTCAAAATCCAGCGCTTAAAGAGAAGAACTTTAAAGATCTGGAGGCTATTGAAAAGCGGGTTGGCAATATTAAGGTATCAATGTTGGATGCAAAAGAGCTATATGACCTTAAAGGGCATGTGGGTGAAGTGCGCGGGCGCTTAAATCTCGTTCATTGATATCAAATGCTGGCTAACAGTTAAAACCTTATTGTGATAACTGCCCTAAAATAAGCGAATGACCATCGCCAGCCTTGCGCCTCCACTCACTCCTCTTAAGCAGATTGACCAAGCCCTGCGTGATGATGGCTTTGTGGTTGTATCTGCTGATACTGTTGCTCAATTTAGCCATATTGATCTAGCCAATCTCCAAAGTCTTGCAAAGTTTTGGAGGGATTTGCCGCGCGATCCATACTTAAAAGATGGTGGTCGATATCGTTTCCGTCGCCATGCTAGTTATGAAATTAAGGGCAATGAATTAACCCTGGTTCCACATCGCGCGCACTGGCAATCCCTTGATTACAACGCGCTTCACGGCGGTATCGAGCGTTGGTTTGAGCCCATTCAGAAAGAGCTAATAAGTAATCCTGAATGGCAAGCTGTCTTGCTCGGACTTGCACACATTTTAAATGGCTTAAAACAAGTCAACACTTGGTTTGTTGAAGCACATCAATTTCGGATTGATACAACTGATGGTATCGGTCGTCCGACACCTGAGGGCGCTCATCGTGATGGCGTAGATTTCGTAGCAGTCTTCTTGTTGGATCGTTCAGGTATCAAAGGTGGTGAGACGAGAATATTTGATGCCTCTGGTTCTGCTGGCCTACGCTTTACTCTCACACAGCCTTGGTCTTTGCTATTAATGAATGATCAACGCATGATTCATGAATCAACACCCATTCAGCCATTGGCGGATTACGGATACCGAGATACATTAGTCTTAACCTACCGCTCTAACGGTTTCCAAGATTCTCCTAATCGCAGCCAGCAATAAGCCTCTTTTAAACGTGACGGATATCTATCGCATCGCTTGTGCCGCCGGATTTTCTGGCGATCGAACTGATGTTGCTAAGCCCTTAGTTGAGGAGCTTTTAAAATACGGCGGATCAAAATGTCTTATTTTCGAAAGTCTAGCCGAAAGAACCTTAGCACTTGCGCAATTAGAACGACGTCAAAATTCGGAGCTAGGTTATGAACCCTTACTCTTGGAGATGCTTGATCCAGTTTTGGTGGATTGTATAAAGGGCGGCATCCCAATTATTGGTAATTTTGGCGCCGCTAACCCAGAAGGTGCAGCAAGACTCATCACTGCAATTGCAAAACAAAAAGGCTTGCCAGATATTCGAATTGCAATCGTTAAGGGCGATGATATTTCGGCATTAGAGTTACGAAAAAATATTGAAAATGCATTGTCTCCGCCGGATCAAATCATTTTTTCGCAAAGTGAATTAATCAGTGCAAATGTTTATATCGGGGCGAAAGAGATTGCTGATGCTCTGCTTGCAGGAGCTCAAGTAGTGGTGACGGGGCGAGTATCAGATCCCTCTCTGACAGTTGGCCCCCTAATGGCCCACTTCAAAAAAGACTGGAATGATTGGACTTTCTTGGGGGCTGCCACCATGGCTGGCCACCTTTTAGAATGTGGTGCTCAGGTGACCGGCGGATATTTTGCAGATCCCGGAATAAAAGAGGTGCCAGGTTTGGCTACAGTCGGTTTTCCAATAGTTGAGTTTGATGCTCAAGGAAATATTTGCGTGACAAAACCATCTGGCACTGGCGGCTTAGTGAATCGCATGACTGTAACTGAGCAACTTTTGTATGAGTTGCATGATCCGGCACAGTATTTCACCCCCGATGTTGTGGCAGATATTAGTCAGGCAAAGATTGCCGATTTGGGCGGTGATCGTGTAATGGTTACCGGCATTAAAGGACATCCAAAACCCCCTACCTTAAAAGCTAATCTATGTATTAATGGTGGATGGTTGGGTGAGGCTGAAATTTCTTACGCTGGGTTCAATGCGCTTAAGCGTGCGCAATTGGCAGCTCAGATTATTAAAGAGCGCTTATCGGATTTGAATTTACGTATCGATTTTATTGGTTCATCAAGCATCTTTGCTAGTGATACGGGGGAGGGGCCTCAATTTAAATCTACATTAAGTTTTGAGGATATCCGGCTTCGGATTGCTGCTGCTCATCAGGATCGAGCCCAAGCGCAGAGGGTGTGTAGGGAGGTAACCGCTCTCTATACCTGTGGACCTGCAGGCGGAGGTGGCGTTCGAGTCAATCTAAAGCCACGTTTAAATACTATTACATGCCTTATTCCACGTGAATCGGTAGCCGCATATTATGAATTCTTTCGGGCCTAATCATCATGATTAAAACCATGCCCCTTTACAAACTTGCTCATGCCAGAACGGGTGACAAAGGAAATCGATCCAATGTTAGTGTGATTGCATATCGCCCTGAAGACTTTTCTATATTGCAAAGAGAGTTAACTGAGGAAAAGGTTAAGAGTCATTTTGGTTTTCGCAACCCTAGTGCAGTTAAGCGCTATGAGTTACCTAATTTAATGGCTTTTAATTTTGTAATTGATGATGTACTCGATGGTGGAGTCAATCTCTCCTTGAATCTCGATTCCCATGGCAAGAGCCTTTCATACTGGCTCTTAGCAATGGAAATTAATATTGACGCGTAATTTTTAGCAAAGAATTACTCTGGCTCCATCCCTGCCTCTTTAATGGCTTTAGCCCATTTAACGGTTTCTAATTTGATTTTCTGTCCCAGGGCCTCAGGAGTTCCAGGCTGGGATTCAAAGCCCATGGCAGAAAAACGCTCAACCAAATCTTTTGATTTGGCAGCCTCATTAATTGCTTTATTCAGTTTGATTACTGCATCTTTTGGCATGCCGGCAGGACCAAAGGCTGCAAAGAAGGCGATCAACTCATAGCCCTTAATTCCGAGGGCTTCATTAACGGTTGGCAATTCAGGGATGGCTGGTGAGCGCTTTAGCGAAGTTACTGCAAGACCGCGTATTTTGCCTGCTTGTACTTGAGGTAGGGTAACTGCAAAGTCAGCGGTAAACATATTTACTTGACCGCCAATTAAGTCTGTCATTGCATTGGGGCCACTCTTATAAGAGACCCCAGTCATTTTGATGCCCGCAACGCTTGATAGCATTTCTGAGGAAACGCGCTGTGAGGTGCTTGCATAAGCAAAAGTCATTTTTCCGGGATCCGCTTTAGCTAGGGCAACAAAGCCGTTTAAAGATTTTGCTGGGACATCGTTATTGATGGCAACAATCAAGGGCACTGATCCAAAGTAACCAATTGGTGTGAAAGCAGTATCTTGGTTGTAGGGAAGGTTCCTTACTAAGCTCTTAAGAGCAGCATTAGTACTGTTTGTTCCAAACAGTAAGGTATAGCCATCCGCCGGCGCTTTCGCAACCAGATCTGCCCCGATCATTCCATTAGCTCCTGGGCGATTCTCAATGACTACTGGTTGTCCAAGTGATTCAGTCATCTTGGCAGCAAAGGCTCTCCCAATTTGGTCGGTTGCGCTTCCTGGGGCAAATGGAACAATCGCCTTAATGGGTTTTGATGGGTAGTTATCGGCAACCGCAAGGGGGCTTATAAGGCCCATAAAAAGGCTAGCGCCAATTGACAATAGTTTTCTTACAAATGACTTGTAGATCATGCTGTCTCCTTATGTTTTTAGTAGTGTAACGGGTCTATATTGTTCTGGGCGAGTAGAATGAGTTCACGTTTGTACTGACTATTTATGCGCTTCCGTTCAGCTGGTTATACCCCTCTTATGCTCTTGGCACAAACCTGTGCCTTATTAGGCTTTGCTTGCTACGCGGTGGTGCTAACCGCCCTTCAAGAGGAATGGCACCTCAGTAATTTGCAATCAGGCTTAATCGCCAGCGCCTTTTTCTTTGGCTACATGCTGGCGGTTCCATTGGCAACTGCCTTGACCGATCGAGTTGATGCGCGCAAGGTTTACTTAGTTGGCGGTCTTACTGCTACTTGCGGTCTTCTTGGTATGGGTCTGTTGGCATATAACTTTTGGACAGCACTATTGTTTATGGCATTAAATGGAGCTGGCCTTGCTGGAACCTATATGCCGGGCCTCAAAATTTTGTCAGACCGGATTAAGTCTGGGGAGTTAACGCGACATATTGCTTTTTACACAGCCTTCTTTGGGATTGGCACAGGGTTTTCTTATTTATGTTCCGGTTGGATTTTGAGTGCGCTAGGTTGGCATTATGTATTTAGCTTAATTGCTTTAGGCCCGTTGACTGCATTTTTGATTGTCTTGATATTTATTCCGGCATTGCAGCATGAAAAGTGGAAGGGGCCAATCAATATACGTCTGCACGACATCTTTCCGGTGGATAAATGGAAACTTGTTTTGAAAGATAAAAATGCCTCTGGATTTATTTTTGGCTATACGGCTCATACATTAGAACTGTTTGCCTCAAGAAGTTGGATTGTTGCCTTCTTCGCTTTTTGTGCAGTGGCATCAGGAGAATCCTTTTTTCTAGCGGCCACAACCTTGGCTGGAGTGATTAATTTCTTTGGTGTGCCTGCATCTATATTGGGTAATGAAATTGCTTTAAAAGTAGGGCGTCAAAAGTGGGTTTGTATAGTGATGCTGACTAGCGCTGTATTGGGTATTGCATTCGCTTGTTCAACGGGGCAATCATGGTGGTTGATCGTCGCTCTTGCTATTGGACATGCCATTTTCATCATGGCGGATTCATCAACCCTTACCGCAGGCTTAGTCATTAGTGCGCAGGAAAATATTAAGGGCGCAGCAATGGGTTTACATTCGCTCATGGGATTTGGCGGTGGTTTATTAGGCCCCGCAATATTTGGTTTCGTTCTGGATATATCGGGTTCACGCTCTTCTCAAATGGCTTGGGTTTGGGCATATGTTGCCGTGGTGATATGGGGCGTGTTGTTTGTGATTTACGAGCGTCGAAGAGGCTGGGGTAGCGCAGCGCGTTCATGAGTAATTGAATGAATAAATCGAATTCTTTAGTTTGCTATCACTGCTCAAGCCAGATCCTTCCAGGTGATTTAATTGAAGCAGAATTGGGTGGTGAGATTAGACCATTTTGCTGTCCAGGTTGTATGGCTATTGCGCAAACTATTCACGGTGAGGGCTTAGAGGTTTTCTATGCGAGACGTTCACAGGCTGGTGACAAGCCGGCAGCCTATCTTGCAAGTAATGAAATTCCAGAAAAACTGAAGCCTTACGATGACCCATCTTTGCGTGGTCGCTTTACTCGACCATCCGGAGATGAGGGCAGCTTAGAGACTACTTTACGCCTAGAAAAAATACGTTGTGCAGCTTGTGTTTGGTTATGTGAGCAACATTTGCGTCGTAACGCGGGTGTTCAGGATGTGCAAATTAACTATGTCACCCAAAAGGTGATGGTACGTTTTTCACCAGTTAAAACAAGCTTGGCGCGATTACTATTTGAAATTGAGCGCATCGGATACGAGGCTTGGCCTTTCGAGCCATCCCTATCGCTTGATAGAGAAAAAGTTGAGAGGCGTAAATTACTGATGCGCTTAGGTGTTGCGATGCTCGGCATGATGCAAGTCATGATGTATGCATGGCCAACCTATACTGGCGCTGACATTACTCCCGAGTTTGAGTTGTTGATGGGTTGGGCAAGTTGGGCTCTCACTGTCCCAGTCATTGTTTATTCGGCTGGGCCGATATTTCAAGCATCTTGGCAGAGTTTGCGTTCAGTCAAGCAAACACATATGCTTGGGATGGATGTTCCGATCGCCTTGGCTTTGGGTATGGCTTTTATTGCGGGCACCATTAATTTAGTATTGGGGTCCGGTAAAAGCTATTTTGATTCCATCACGATGTTCGTAGCATTTATCTTGGCTGCAAGGTATGTTGAATTATTGGCTAGGCAAGATGCGCAGAGTGGAGCCGAGGCTTTAGCAAAGCAATTACCTGCCACCTGTGAGCGCGCAATACATTACCCTGCATCGCAAGATATTGAAGTTGTACCGGTAGTTAATTGCAACCCTGGTGAAGTATTGCGAGTATCCCCTGGCGAAGTGGTTCCTGCAGATGGTGTCTTAATTGAAAATATAAGCGCATTAGACGAATCATTGCTAACCGGTGAATCAAAGCCGGTGGAAAAGAAAATTGGTGATCGCGTATATGCAGGAACACACAATATTCTCAATCCATTATTTATGCGTATTGAGGCAGTGGGGCAATCCACTCGCATTGCAGGTATTGCGGCCCTGCTGGATCAGGCTTTACTTGCAAAGCCAGTCATGGTGAGCCTTGCAGAAAAGTGGACGGCATACTTTGTTAGCTTTTTATTGCTAAGTGCATTTGCTTCCTCGGCTATTTGGCTTTACTTTGATCCTAGTCGCGCATGGACAGTTTTAGTTTCAGTTCTTGTTGCTAGTTGTCCTTGTGCCTTATCGCTAGCAGTACCTACTGCTATGGCAGCTGCTCAAGGTGCTGTGACTAAACTGGGCTTATTGATTGTGCGTGGACACGTGATGGAGGGTTTGGTAAAGGCAACAGATTTAGTGCTGGATAAAACCGGCACCTTAACAATGGGCCAGCCAGAGCTACAAGAAATTATCAATTTGCGCTCCGGTTATCGCCGTGAGAATGCTTTAGCATTGGCAGCAGCATTGGAGGTTGGACAGAGGCATCCACTAGCACTTTCTTTGCTGCGTGCCGCAGAAGCTGAAAAACTCACGCTACCTTTATTAAGTGAGCCGGTCATTAATCTTTTGGGTAGAGGTCTAAGTTCAGGGTCCTATCGACTGGGAAGCGCATTATGGTTGGGCGTAGATCAGGGCGCTCAACAGGGGCAATATGGTCAAGTGCATTTAGCTGATGAACAAGGTTTGATCGCCAGTTTTATTTTCTTGGATACGCCAAGGGTGGGGCTAGAGCAATTCTTAAAGGTGGTGAGGTCTAAAAATATTGCCGTTCATTTAGTTTCAGGGGATGATCGTGAGACGGTTGCTTGGTGGGCTCATCATGTTGGTATTGAGCACTATCAAGGTGGCTGCACTCCCGAGGATAAATATGATTACATTGAGCGCTTACAAAAAGAAGGGCGCTTTGTATGGGCTATTGGCGATGGAGTAAATGATGCTCCTCTGCTTGCTCGAGCTGATATCTCCATTGCGGTGGGTGCGGGTGCGCCGTTAGCTGCAGCCGGAGCTGATGCCATTCTTACTGCTGCCTCATTGGAGTCTTTGGCAAAAACATTGTTGCTGGCAGACAAAACCCAAACAATTATTAAAGAGAATTTATTGTGGGCCTTAATCTACAACCTGCTGGCCATTCCAGCGGCGATGATGGGCTGGGTCAATCCTTGGGTCGCAGGAATCGGCATGTCACTCTCCTCGCTTGCGGTGACATTAAATGCCTGGCGTTTGCGAAAGGCTTAGACTATAGGGATGGAAAGCCTCTATCTCCTAGTCCCTCTGTCACTAGTCCTCATTGGTCTATTGGTTTGGATTTTGAACTGGTCAATTAAGAGCGGGCAGTTTGATGATTTAGATGGTCCAGGCGAGGCTATTTTGATGGATGATGATACTCCAAAGACAAAATAAGTTAGTGATTACTATCAAATAAAGTCATATTTTTATTGAGATTTAGAAAATATCCCATTTTCTTTCTCCGCCTCCTGAATTTGCCCCACCCTTTTTGATGTAGATCAAACCCCCTTAGTGGTCTTAATTTGATAATCAATCCAGTCTATTTGGATTATGTCGCTGTTTGGTCACAAAAAAGGAGAAACCATGGGACTTACCGTGGGGAGTAATCAAGATAACTTCAACTACAAGGTTATCAGCCAATTTGCCAT
>JACCDW010287864.1_pt1 | contig 10404 bp, 3 predicted proteins | sample 7449781 | NCBI WGS metagenome assembly JACCDW01 (sample SAMN15323449, study PRJNA562643) | freshwater metagenome | isolation source: river surface water | place: USA:Blue River Watershed | collected 2017-08-18 | reverse complement strand
GTTTGTGTTGGCTGCAGAGCTTGAAACATTAATATTATTTTTCCAATAAAAAACTTTTCCATTATTAAAGAATTTATAAACTTGTTCTATAACTTCAAATCCTGTTTTTTCTGAATTTATTCCGTTGGAAAAAACCAGCTGGCCACTTTGTTTTGAGGAAGTAATCCATATTAAACGGATCTCCCCAAAGTTCTGCGTTTGGTTGGAGAGATTTTACCCATTCTTTTGCAAACTTTATAAAATGTTGAGCTAAAAGAACAAGTTTTACTTTAGTATCAGAAGAATTATTTTTTACTCCAATTAAAAATCCTTTGTTTGCTTCTTCAAATCCATCAAAACCGCTACCGTAGTCAGAGAAGTCTACATCAATAATCGAAACAAAGTCTTTATTATTAAAATCAACTACTTCTCCCTCGCCTGTTGCAGCAGCGGTTCCACCACTATAGGACACTCTATAACCTTGATATCTTTTTGATTTAGCGATATCATCCGTATAATGAAAGTTGTTCTGAGCAACTAGTGTTGAGTCTTGGTCTACGGCAAGGATGTCTGTTCGAGAAAATATCTTTGAAGAATATTTCATTGCATTGAATGGAGAATTAACATTTGATATAGTCAGATAATTTTCTGTTACATCAGATATACTTCTTTCTATTCTGGCTGTTCTGTTTTCACTTCTAACTATTGCATTTTTTACAACACCGGTACCTTGCATTCTTACTGAAAATGGAGCTTCCCAATTAACAGAATAAGTTGAATTTGTTTCTGTCACCCTAGTTACAGAAAATTCATTTTTTAATGAAAAGTCATAATTTCTTACTAACTGTGTGTCGCCAAGATATCTTGAAGGAATTTTTTTATTATCACTTATTGATGAATTGTATTCAGATTCATCGACTAACATGTAAGGATAATGAACTAAAGAAAAATCTATTTCTACTGAATTAACTTTTGAGTGCGCATCTAGGCCAACAGTTCTAGCTAAAGTTATTTGATTTTTTGCAGCAGTTGAAAGTTTGTATACAGAATATGGTGAGGTGTTATTTGTATAAAAATATTGATCACTACCAAGTGATCCAAAGTTTAAAAACTCAACATTTGGGTTTGTGCATTCTATATAGAAGGTTACATTTGAGTAATCTCTATTCACTATAGATGAATTAACAGAAGAATTTTGATTAAAATCTAAATCAAATACGCTTGCTATTGATGTTGATATTTGTCTACAGAATTTTGTTTGAGCTGTAGATGCGTTAGCGTCTGTTGTTATTTCTGTTTTTTCAGAAAAATTATAACTTTGTTTTTCCTGCTCTGTTAAAACCGTTATTTTATTATTTATCTTTCTTCCATTAATCGTCCAAGAAGTTCTCCAAGGAGAGACACTCCATAAAACTGATGACTGCGATTGAATCGTAGTAGAAGATACATTTTTATTTTTAATACTTTCTAATACTATATTATAGAATAACTTTACTGGACCTTCAGTAATGGAATTAATAGAAGAAGAAGAAAATACTAAACCGTTTCTTTCTCCTCTATTTGAAACAGATGTTCCTATTAATGAATTTACATAAGAGTCATTTAAATATACGCCTATTGCATTTGAGCACAAATATGCTCCACTTGGCATTTGTGTTACTGAGGTGGTAGTGTTCTGATCTGATGCATAGCTTTTCTTGAGAATTATCGAATAGTTACTCGTGCCATCTTGCACGTATGCAATAGTCGAAGCTGAAGCGCTGGTCCAGTCTGAAGTGTTATTGAATGATTTTATCTGTGATAGTTGTGAGTCAAGTGGACTTTTCCTAATTCCAAATACACCATAGGTTTCATTTCCTGTTGTATGAGAATATTCTGACATGTTCCAGCCATTAAAATTTGATTTACCATTCTGATAGCTGGTGTTTAATTTTAACAATCCTGCAGATTTATTTGTTGCGGTATAATTAACTCCGAACAACGACAGTCCAGATGAGCTAGTAGAACTTGTGTCAAGATTTGAACAGTCAATAAAAACCGAAGTTCCAGAAGACATCAAGCTTCTTATTGCTAAATATTCTTCCTGCAAAATTGTAGAAGTTGGACACCAAAAAAGTATGTCATAATTATAACTTAATATGTTTGGATCAGAAAGAGAAATTTCCCAATATGAAGCCAAGTTTTTATCAGTTACATTTGGAGAAGCTGGATTTTGTATAACCAACCTTTGACTATTTATGTTAAATTGTTCTAAATTACTAAAAACATAAGGGTACTGCGATCTTGATTCTGCAGCTCTTTTAATTACTGCAGCTCGTATAATAGGTGAAGTTCTTCCTTGGATAAGACCATAGTCATAATTTACCTTTGCAACTAGTCTCCAGTTAAATGACTGAAAGGTTCTTGGGTCTTGAAAAGCTTTTCTTGGAACATATGCTTTCCAACCTGGTTCATCATTTTTATGTTTTAAAATATTATTTTCTTTATGAGAAAACATTTGAACAGCATACACTCTTCTGTCTTCAGAAGAGAAGTCTACTACTTCTGCTTCTTCTTGCACCTGTTCATATAGGTTAACTGAGTTTATAGTTTCTTTAAAACCTAAAAATTGATTTTTTGCTATGCCATCAGAACTTATTTCATATTTATCATATACTAGAGCAATCCCATTAGGATTTGTGTCTTCTAATAAGACTATAATTCTATAAAAAGAAGTACCATCTATAATGTCTCCACTATTTGGAGAATATTTTTCAAGCATGATTTTATATTTAGGAACACTATTTTCGTTTTGATACTTCAAACCATTTTTGTCAACAACTTTTATATTTAGTGCGTCTGCATCTTCAATCATTAAAGATGTGTTTATTTTTGTAAAAATTGGAAGGTTATTTTTTTGTATTGTAAAATGATTACTAACATAATAACTGTGCGCAAATATTTTTTGCGATAAATTATCTATAGAAGCAGTGAAATTTAGTCCGTCGTTTGATCTTAGATCCAGTACCTTATCGCTAATTGAAACTTCTGGACTAGGAAGAATAGGAGAATGCTTCAGCTGAGACTTGTATGGATCTGCTGCCGCGTATCTTAATACGCCGAACTCATCGGAATACATTATTGAGTCGGTTTCTGCTAGCGAGGCAGGGACCGTTGCTTCTGCAATGTTTTGAGAAAAGTCAACAACACTAAGAGAATTTGCTGGAGTTATATCTTCAGATGAATACCACCCGAAGATTTACTGCACCTTGTGGTACAACACTTCCTTTTTTGATTGCATTCTCTTTTTTGTTATCTGTTTTATTCTCAAAAATTCTCATTTTATTCCTCTTCAAAATCTTTATGAAGATTATCAAAGCTAGTTATTGTATTTGGCGTGCTTCCAAAATAGCCCAACTGATACTGAGTAAATCTATCTATTGGATACCATTTTGGCGTGTTCCAAGGTGTTGCTGCGTCCAAGTCATAATACTCAGAACCCGTAATATTGTCAACTTTAAATTTAAAATCTTCTCTATATGACTCATAATCTGATGATTCATTTGAAGTTGGTATATATACAGACTCTTGATTATCTGATTGGACTGAGTCATACTTTTCATACCAATAAACTATGTCTCCTGATATAGTAACAGGATTTGCCGATATAGATGAATTGCCTTGAGTATCAACTACGGCAAACCAGTATCCAGGAGTTGCATCATTCTGCGCAATAAATGGACCGATTTTAAATCTTCCGTTCTGATCTGAGACCACATATCCAGAATTTAACGATTGACCTGGGGTAGCAGAGCTAGTATTGTAATTAGCAGCTAGGGCAGAATAAACGCTTCTCGCCTTTCTCCAGTAAACGGTAACATTAGACGATGTCTCCCCAATAATATTTATTATTTCTTTTCCGTCGGCTGTTATTATTTTCTTGTCTAGGTCAGCATAAAGTGGAGAAATTTGTGATTCTGACTGCTTTACATAATAGTTTACAGTAGCAGATATTCCATATGTATCACTATTTTGATGAGCATTGGCGTTGCTGTTTTGTAGACCGTTTATATAAACTGATCTTAACTCTGTTTTTGAAACAGAAGGTCCACTACTCTTTATGACTGCTTTTCCAAGTCCATCTAAATTAGTAGTAACATACTGTGGAGTAGCAGATGAGTATTGACCACTTATTTCAAAGGTTTGATTTGGTTTTGGATTTCCATTTTGATCTTTTGAAATAATTGATAATACAGCAAAATCTATTTGATCATCAAGTATTTCTTTTGGAGATAGGTACGCATCTACACTTTGGGAATCATAGCTGTCATGAGAAAGATATAGGTAACCCTCTGGAAGGGGATTATATACTGGATTAAGATAAACGTTTTCTATCTCAAAATCTTTGTCATATAAAGATGATTCATAATAAACATCTACTGTGTATGGATTATTTGGAGTAGAAAGAAGAGTAACACTTGTTTCGTATTGTTCTGTTAGATTGTTGTACACAAAATTATCTACATTAAATACGTTTCTTACTCTATACTCAACTCTGTATTCTCTCCCCACTACAAATGGAGTTTCTTCAGGTATAGAAACTAATTTAATTTCATTAGTAGAAGAGCTTTCTCCTTCAATTATATATTCTCCAGTGTAAGTATCGTAAATAGATACATCAAAAACATCTTTGTATGCTAAAAACAAAGAGTATCCATTTGTGGCTGTTATATATTCAAAATTATAGTAAGAAAGATTACTTGGAGTTGCCTCTTCATAAAATGAAACTTGAGAATACTCAGCGGTTGCTCCATTTGAGATGACTTTTACAATTATTGGTGACCCAGACCTAGAAACGTCATTAATACTAAAGCTATATTCTCCTGAGGCGTGGTGAGACTTTTGCTCTGCGTAAATATAACCTTCGGTTGCTGCGTAATTAGGGGAGCTTTGATAATAATACCATCCAGACCTCAGTGACGGTATAAGGTATCTTTCTGCTTCTATATCATATTTGGCGTTAAACTGGATTGAACTTAACTTATACTTACCCTGTTGGCTGTCATAATAATTCAAGTTTAAATTCCCTAACTGATCATAGGTATTTTCTTGCCAGACAAGAACATCATTTTCGTTATTTATAATCTCTATTGATTTAATAATTAAATTCTTATCTTGAGAATAAGCTGACAACCCGACTTCTTCTCTACTAAAATCAAAAGTTCCAATTAAATTATTTTGTACATTATTTAATTGTTCTATCCCATCGTTTGGCGTTGACAGTACAACGCCATTGTTTGATATCTTATAGTTAATTGTTGAATTATAATTAGACTCAAAACTCTCCCAAACATTATATTCAAAAGGATAAATATCGGTGTCTTTAACAGAAACCATTAAATGTTGAGGTGTTGACGAATAAGGCCACTTAATTGATTTAAAATAATAATTATAAGTAGAACCACCAGTTACATCTATGTAATGGTCGTGCAGATTTGGTGTTGCAAAATCTGGATTAATCATACTTATAATTAAGTTTGGAGAAGATGGTATCAGCTCATATTGATCATCTTGCCTATTGTAAGAAACTCCTCCATAATTTAAATATGGTGGAGTAGAATTGTTAACATCATAATTATCTACTACTACGTTTTCAACATAAACATATTCAGGAGTAGAACCAACCGGTAAAATAAACTTTGACTTTATATCAGAAGGGTTGATAATAACATTATTTTTTTCATTAAATAATGGACTTTCATTAATCTTTTGATTAACAGAACTAGATCTAATTTTCCTTGTATTTACTAAACGTCTCTTTGCATTATCGTATATGTTAGAGGCCAACTTTAAAGAAAGGTCTTGATAGGAGGGAGTTGAGGTATTCTTTATGACTAATGTATTCGAGTTTGTAACATAGGTATTTGGTGTTGAATTTTCTAACTTTATCCAACCATAGTTTGCTGTGCTGCCACTTGAGTTAACAAATGCGCCATATGTTATGGTGGCAGACTCTACGTACGCTGCAGGTATTTGGTTTATCGTATAGCTTTGGGTTGCTGATGGCCTCAACACATTGTAATAAGGTGTTGAATTACTCATAAACCTTATTGTTGGATCAGAGTAATTAGATGGGGTAAATATATTTTTTACAACATATTCTGGTGATGCGCTAGCGTTGGGTCCATATATATTTTTTAACCTGTCGACAACTGAAGCGGTATAGGTTGTTGGTGTTCCAATCTGTCCATGAGGTCTAAGTCTTAAGTTTATAGTATAGTTTAATGTTGCTGTACCGTGGTCATAATAGTTTTCATAGTAAGAAACATACGAATCGTAATAAAAGCTAATTGGTTCATACGCTAACTCTGTCTCGTCGGACTTTACTCCCTTTACTTTAAAAGTAAAATATTTATCTGCTATTTGTCTATCTAAGATTTCTAATACCACTTTTGCATCGTCAAAGTCTCCAACTCCAGGTTGGTAATGTTGAGGCGACGCATCATTAACATCCGTTGTTTGAGGGATGCTAGATACGCCTTCTTGTTTTTTACCTGCGTAATCCCAGTATGACTCTCTCCACTTTCCATAGCCTACATTAACAGCAAACCTATTATTCATCTCCTCAACAAAAGAAAACATTCTTGGAAGTGGATTGCCATCTGTGTCAAAATATGGGGTTGTTTTTTGTAAATCTGATATTTCAATTATTTCTGGAGTTGCTCCAATATAGTTAGAATCTGGAGTGGCACCATAAGCTCTCCACATATCAAGTTCTCTTCTAAGAGTTCTTTGAAGGCCAAGCTTACTTACTGATGGTGGATTTAAATAAACGTCTAATATTCTTTTTTTAAAATTAGAGTTTGACTCTAAATAAAGTCTAGTCAACCCAACTCTTAAACCAAATTCATCAAATGAATTATAAATTTGTCCCACTATTTGATCAACAACATTTTGATCAACCATTAGTTTATCAAAAGTTCTTAAAGAATATAAAGTTCTAGAAAGAAAATCATAATAAAATGAATAATCAGTTGGATTTGATTTTATTAAATCTTCATAAGAAGAAACTCTTGCAAGTTCTATTCCGTCTCCTCTAACCTTCACAAAACCAGGATCAACCGGAGTGGAAATATATATCCAAGATATTTCTCTTGTATCTGCGCTAGATATATAAGAATCTAACTCAACTGAATCTATTAATCTATCTATCTGATCTAGATCGTCTGAAAAAATTGAACTAACTATTTTTCCAGCTTGACTTATTGGTGTAGCAGTTTCTGGGGTAGACCTCTCCAAAGAATCGGAATACATCTTTGTCCAAGAAGGAAATCTTGAAAGAACATTTCTTGCATGGTCTGATATGTTTGGAATTGATGGCTCATTAATTTCAACTTGAATTAACAACAAAAAATCAGCAGATGATATATCTGAGCTTACATTAAACTCTAATTCAAATTTTGCGTATCTTTCAGATGACCTTAAGAATAAAACGTTGTTTTTACTGTCCGTATAAGCTACTTGTTTCCATTCAGAATCAGAAGTATTTTCTTTGCCTGAAGTAAATATTTTAACAGAAAACTGTGGATCTTCTAATCCTGGAAGATTTGCAAAAGAATGTTTGAATCCGCAATATGTTTATTGCCGATTTTGTATCAACGAACCTAGGTAGCGACAAAGTCGACGACGGCGTAAGAACTCTGTAAGGAGTTGCGCTTTGGACTAGGTCATAAAAATAGTACGCATTGTCTTCTTGATTAAAATCAAAAACAAAATACTTACCAAAATCTTGATCTTCAATTATTTCGCCGAAATCAGTCACACTAATAGCGCTTGATATAGTTGGAGTTGCTCCTTCTATAATTTGGTTGCCAGTAAAGGTATAATCTTCTAGAACATTGTTTCCATAAATAGTTCTATAAGTAGAATAATTAGTATAAAACCTATTTGAATACAGATCAAATGAATCAGAAACCCATTTGTTTCCGAGTAATTGTAAAATCTGTATTAACTAAAGCTAAAAAATAGGTTTTCATTTTTTATATATATATTCCTATACTGAATCAAGCCATATTGAGTACTCAGAGGTAACGCCATTGTCTGGATGAACAAACATAAGATGCTGACATGGTCTACTCATTGAAGAGAAATACTCTTGCGCGTAAGTGTTATTACTTTCTGGAGAGCCAGATATTCTTAATAGACCACTACCAATAGTAACCTTTACTTGCTGGTGATAATGCCCCATGAAAACATCTTCAAAATTTTCTGGTATAGCACCGTCTTTCCATCCCATTATCTTTTTGTAATATGCATGGAATGCGGTAGGTGATGGCATTTGGTCACCGTGAATCAAAAGACTTGAGTAGTTTCCAATATTATCTACAGCATAGAAGCTTCTTTCTCCGCGACCGTCTGGAATGTTGAAAGTAACTCTGGGCTCGTCTTTAAATATTAACTGAACTATCTTGTAAAGAAGTCTATCCATATTTGTTTCTGGATCGTGTTGCTTTCTAGCTCTACCGCCTACTGCACCGTGGTTTCCAATAACTCCAGTAACATGAATATGTTCAAAATTTTCTAAAGCTGTTCTAATAAACTTAGTTAAAATTTCTGGACCATAAACGCCAACTTGTCTGTAAAGACCTGCATCTAAAAGGTGACTTTGGCCAGGAAATATTTCTTCTCCTTCAACTATGTCACCCAATAACCAAACGTGAAGATTGTCTACGTTATGGTGAGCTCTCTGTATGTTGACGATCTCAATCATCTTTTCAGTGTACTGCTCTATTCTTTTTGCTAGTACATCTGAATTATATGTAGAGGTTACTTTTCCTAGCTGCCAATCTGCAAAGACTGCAACTGCTGTTTCGGGTGTTGATCTTTTTTTTGTAAGAACTGGCTTTGTAACTTTTGGTAATTGAAAATTACTGAACGCATCAAAAGCAGCTTGATAAACCAAGTGTGAAGCTTCTTCTTTTATGTTCTTATGCTTGTCTACAAGTCTTGCTAATCTTTTATTTTCTGATCTTAAGAAATCTACAGTAGAGCCCGGCATTGAGGGAATGCTTGAAGCAATCTCTGGATAATCTTCGTACTGATCTTCAAAAGAATCTTCTTCAGAAATTACCGAGAAATACGATGACGCATTGTCTTCATCGACCTCTCTTGCGTTGACACTGTCGGTCATTACGCTACCAGGAACGCTATCATCACCATTCATCAAGGCCTTGGCATGAGCCATGTTTTTTGCTTTTACAATAGACTTGTTGGTGACAAGAAAGTACTTTTCTTTCATGTATATCACTTTCTGTTTAATAAGTTATGGATGACATTATAACAGAAAATACTGACACAGATCCAGCTACCATATACTGTCTGTCGTCGTTTATCCTAAAAATACCTTTTGGTACTTCTTGCCCATTAACAGAAACGCTTAGTACATTAACTGATTTTATTAAGTCAGATGCAGATCTAACTATTGCCTCAATATCTCCATTAGATATACTATCACCAATTGTCTTTGAATTCAAATAAGATCTCAAGAAAAGAGAAACTTGGTTTTCAACTCCAGTTGCTGTAGAGGAATTAATGCCTGATGGAAGAACAATACTAACGGCAATGTGAACAGGTGACCTTTCTGCGATTCTTACATTTAATTTTATTCCAACAGGCTTTGCTTCAGATAATGAATTAAAAATATTTGCTACTAAGTTTGTAGATATTCTTTGGGATTCCGGCACCACTATAATATCGCAAGAACCAAGACCATAGCTAGACTCCCTAACTCTGACATCTCTAACCCCTTGCACTCCCAAAGCTCTCAGTCTTAATGATTCTGTAGTACCAAATGAGTTGGCCTTTATTGCTTTGACTATTCTCTTTCTGTACATGTCATCAGATTCCATGTTAACCATAGAATAAATTTCTTTTGTATTTGTACAATAAACTATAACTCCGCCTGGTGCTATAAAGTTATGCTTTGTTAAGGTGCCTTTTGATGCAGTAAAGTCAGTGCTGCTGAAGTTTGGTATAACCCTTCCAAATGCTCTAGTTGTGCCAGCGATAATTGTTGCGCTGTCTACCAACTTATATTGATATTGAACCGTTGAAAAGTCTGTTACATCATTGTATATTAAAGTATCTTTTGGTATAACTATATTGGATGGGTTTGGGGCATCTATGTAAAAGGAGATATTGAAGCTAGCTCTTTCTTGTTGCAGGTCTTCTGAAATAGATCTACGAAATACTCCATATAAATCACCTATTAAATCTAATGATCTTCCGGATGCAGTAGAAAGAGACGTTTGTTCTACGCTAAATTTAATTGCTTCGTATAAGTCTCCTATTTCTACAGCCATAGCTTCAGCTAGCGCTCTAGCAACTGATCCAGGATATGTGGCGGTTATGCCAGCATTTTGCTGAAGGGACGATAAGATCTTTGAT
>JACCDW011195081.1_pt1 | contig 10405 bp, 11 predicted proteins | sample 7449781 | NCBI WGS metagenome assembly JACCDW01 (sample SAMN15323449, study PRJNA562643) | freshwater metagenome | isolation source: river surface water | place: USA:Blue River Watershed | collected 2017-08-18 | reverse complement strand
TCATTGTAGAGAGAGGTACAGTAAACGATAAGTGGAAAACATCTCTTTTGATTTCTGCTTTGATCACCTTTATTGCGGCAGTGCATTATTTCTACATGCGCGGTGTATGGTTAGACACTCACGAGTCCCCTACACAATTCCGCTACATTGACTGGACACTAACCGTTCCGTTAATGTGTATTGAATATTTCTTGATTTTAAAGCCTGCAGGCGCTAAAACAGGAATGTTAACACGCTTAATCTTCGGATCTGTAGTTATGCTAGTAGCAGGTTACATTGGAGAAGCAGTAGTTCCAGCTCAAAACGTAATGTGGGGAATCATCTCAACTTTAGGATGGGCATTAATCATTTATGAAATCTACATGGGAGAAGCTTCAAAATTAGCTGCGGCTTCTACGAATGCAGACGTTCAAACAGGTTTCAAAGTAATGCGTTGGTTCACTTTAGTAGGTTGGGCAATCTATCCAATCGGCTACATGATGTTACCAGGCAACTTGTTATCTGGTTTCACAGGAAACATCGACTTAGCATACAATATTGCAGATGCAATCAACAAAATTGGTTTTGGCCTTGTTGTTTGGAACATCGCAAAAGGTGCTACAGCAGCAGAAGCGAAATAATAGTTGTCTCGGCAATAAGAGGGGGGCGGTCATCGATCGCCCCCTTTTTTTATGGCCAAAATTTAGTTAGCTTAGTACCTGTAAACCTGTTAACTATGCTCTCTCCTAAGCGCGTTTCCGATTCGGAAACCACGATTACCGAATTAATGATCCCTGCCTTCGCAAACTTCAGCGGAAAAATCCACGGAGGCACTTTACTATCATTAATGGACAAAGTCGCCTACGTATGCGCAGCGAAACACAGCGGAAATTACTGCGTTACGGTGGCTGTGGAAGGAGTAGAATTCTTTAATCCAGTTGAAGTGGGAGATCTTGTATCCATTAAAGCCTCCGTGAACTATGTAGGCAGAACAACCATGATTATTGGGATGCGCATTGAATCCTTAAAGCCAAAAACCGGTGTTGTCACCCACACCAATTCCTGTTACTTTACCATGGCTGCCAAGAACGACGACGGCCAGTTAACCGAAGTGCCTGGTCTTATATTAGAGAACGAAACCCAAACACGTCGTTTTGCAGAGGGCAAATTGCTTCGCAAACTTTCTTTGGAAAAACGCGAATTGTTGAAATCCGATCTTAAAAACATCTATTCCGGAGACATTCGTAAGATGTGCGATGGAGAGAAATGTGAATTGACTTACTAATATGAAAAAGACTCTCCTATTACTTTGCTTTGCACTGAATCTTGTTGCTCAAGATGTCATTATCAAAACAACAAAAGGAGCTATTTCTGGCACCTTAAACCCTAAAACTAACGTTCAAAAATTCCTTGGAATCCCCTTTGCGAAACCTCCTGTGGGAGATTTACGATGGAAAGCACCTGTGCCCATGGAGTCGTGGTCCGGCATAAAAGCGGCTAAAGCCTTTGGTCCTAGCCCTATGCAAGCTAAGCCCGCTCCTTTTGCTTTTTGGTCTTCCGAATTCCTCATTCCTGAATCTCCTATTAGCGAAGATTGCTTGTATTTAAACGTGTGGGCACCTCGGTCGAATAAAGGCAAAAAGGCCGTTTTGGTCTATATTTATGGCGGCGGATTTCGCAGCGGTGGTGCCGCTTGTCCTATTTATGATGGGGAAAATATGGCTCAAAAAGACATCGTTTTCGTTAGTATAAATTACCGGGTAGGAATTTTTGGATTCTTAGCTCACCCAGAATTAAGTTCGGAGGCTTCGTATGGAGCGTCCGGAAATTATGCCTTATTGGACATGATTGCGGGATTGAAATGGATTAAGGAAAACATCGCTTTGTTCGATGGAGATCCCAATCAGGTTACCATTGCAGGACAATCCGCTGGTGCCTTTGCGGTAAACTTCTTGTGCGCTTCACCCTTAGCAAAAGGTCTGTTTCAAGGGGCAATCGCAGAAAGTGGTGCTAGCATGCTTCCTAGTCCTTTGAGACCAGCGATCACAAAAGCCCAAGCGGAAAATAATGGTCTTGAGTGGGCGACGAAGTTAGGTGCTAAGTCTCTAGCAGAATTGCGCGCCATGTCCGCAGAAGCCATTCAAAAAGCGGGTGGAAATGCTTCTCCTTATTCAGACGGCTACGTTTTACCCTTAGCGATGCCAGATATTTACGCCAAAGGACTTCAAAACGATGTCCCTATTTTAGTGGGTTGGAATTCAGAAGATAGATTGAGCTCAAAAGCGGCAGAACCAGAAGTATTCAAGGCGACGCTTGAGAAGCGTTTTGGTTCTCGTGGGGCTGAGGTTTTGGCTGCTTATGGGCCTAATGGATCTTTGGATTTAGGACGTGACGAGAGTTTTGGAGTACAAGTGCACACCTGGGCAAAGACCCAAAATCTACGCGGAAAGGCTCCTGTTTACGTTTATAACTTCAACCGAGCAGTGCCAGGTTATGATGAATCCACTCGTTTTGGCGCCTTTCATACAGGAGAGGTTCCGTATGCCTATGCTAATTTACATACCGTAAATCGCCCATTTGAAGCAGTAGACAAAGTTTTAAGCCAAAAAATGTCGTCCTATTGGGTCAATTTCACGAAGACGGGGAATCCGAATGGAGCTGGTTTAGAGGTTTGGCCTACGTTTAATTCCACTGATCAAAAAGTACAGATCTTGGACAAAGTCATCGAAACCAAAGAATTACCCACGCGTAAAGCATTAGAATTACTCGAAAATTTAAACTAAACCTATCACCTATGAAAAAGTACACCTTTTTAACCCTGATGTTTGCCTTAATGGCATTCTGCAGCTATGCAAAACCTACTGGTACTTACAAAATCGTCGTCGAAGGCTTCGACTGGGGCGCTGGAGTGAACAAAGTCATTCTAGCCTTGAATGATACCACTTCTAAAGTGAATGCAGCAGACTATATCGTTTATGCCAGCCGAAAATTAAGCACGGGTCCTATCGCAGACGCAGATCCTAAACGCGAAATTGTTACCGCCTACGTTTCAGATGAAAATGGCGCGCGTGTTCGTACCGGCAAAAATATCACTCTTGTATTAGCGGTAGGACCACAATTGCCTATTAGCTCCCCTTTTCAATACCTACGAAGCAAGGGGAATGTGTGGGTGGATTATTCCTTAACCATCGTGCAGCCTAAAACAGGGCAGATTTGGGATACCTCTACTGGCAAAATCATGCCATTGATTGATCAATTTGACTTAACGGGTAAATACGTTTATAACGATAAATTGACGATGTCCTACGCGACTTTTACTCCCAAAGTGAAGAAGGACAAAGCACCTTTAATCATTTGGCTTCATGGCGGTGGCGAAGGTGGAACGGATCCAACTGTTCCTTTGTTAGGAAACAAAGCCGCAAACTATGCTGCAGAAGGCATACAATCCATTTTCGAAGGAGCCTATGTCTTATCTCCACAATGCCCAGGCGCTTGGATGCACAATGCACAAGGAGTGGGAACGCAAGGTAAAGACAATGATATCTACAATGAAGGTTTAATGGCCTTAATTAAGGATTATGTCAAATCAAATCCAGGTATCGACCCTAGTCGCATTTATGTGGGCGGTTGTTCGAATGGAGGATACATGGCTTTGAAATTGATTTTCTTAAATCCAGATTATTTCGCGGCGGGATACATTAGTGCTTTGGCCTATAAATCAGAATACATCTCAGATAGCGATATTCAGAAGATTAAAAACGTGCCTATTTGGTTTGTTCACTCCAAAGACGACAGAACCACCATCCCTGACATTACAGTGGTACCTGTGTTCGATCGTTTACGCAAGGCGGGTGCGAAAAACGTCCACTTCACCTATTATGATCACGTAACTGATATCACTAATTTCTACGGCGGGAAAGGATTCGAATACAACGGCCACTGGTCGTGGGTTTATCTTCATGAAAACCTGCCTAGAACGGATCTGGACGGATCACCAGTTCGAGTGAATGGCAAGCCGGTTACCATCATGGAATGGATGGCCGCACAGAAAAAAGGGAAATAAGTAAAAAGGACAGCTTTACGGCTGTCCTTTTTCTATCGCACAACTAGAAAATAAAAGATCAGTAAGAGAATTGCGATCGCTAACATGGCTTTCCAATGTATGCGTTGGTATTCCGGGTATTTGATCCACATAAACGCGACTAATACCAACGTACATAAATGAACAAACAATTTAGAACTTTCATATTCTTGCCCGCGATGTAGCAAAAAAATGCAAATGATTTGATCAACTAAAATGCCGGCGGCAATGCCGTACTTTTTCACGTAAAGACTTAAGTTGTTTTCCATGATAATTATTTTTTTGAATTAAATATTTCCCAAACAATAATCGAAATTTCTCTGAGCACGATTTTGGCATTCTAATAACTCCCATCCAGCATTAATCGCAGGAAGTAAACCTGAAACAAATCCTCCAATACCAGCAGCAAGTACGGCAAAAGTAGCATCCCGATAAAAGCTTTCCCTGCAATCAGATACATTTTGCATGTACATAATCACACATGTTTTTCTATCCCCAGAATCACCCAAAAGCATTTTAGAAGATTTTTCACCTATTTGATTTATCTCTATAACAACTTCATTTTCCAGCCAACTCTTATTCGTTAGAGACTGATTAATTGTGTAGTAATTTTGATTCAACCTATCATTCTTTTGGGCCCGATTAACCAACCGGTCAAATCCCAACTCATCAGATTTAATCGAGGAGAAATAGGCAAATAAATCACCTTTAAATTCCGATGAAATCAGCTCTTGATTCGCCTGAACTAATCCTTGATTAGCTAAAATAAAGTCTTGAATTTCTACAACATGTACAGAATTTCGCTTAATAAATTCTTGCTGACTTTCTCTTTCTGTATTGAGTAATTCATTCTGAGATTTCTCATTCATACACGAAGAAAAAATCACTATACAACAAATTACACCTAATAATAAGGCATTTTTCATTTTCAACTATTTAAACTATTTCTCCTACTCTTTTATGGATTTTCGGATTCGACCATATCAGATTAAAATAATAGAACAATAGTAAGCTAGGGATAACTCGAGCTACTAAAAATGTAAGCGTAAACTACTAATTTGAACTTATTCTTTGATTTTGAATAATAGAGGTCAGATGTAACCTTGGTTTTCAAATGTAGTAATATTCTAAGCATAAATCAGTAATTTTCAGATTAATACCTCTCATAAATTCAAAACAATGAAATTCACAAAACACCTCCTCCTCCTCTTTTGCCTCCTATTCGTAGGCGAAATCAGTGCGCAAGCGCCCAAAATTGTAGCGGGCATCAATGTCGATCGAGTTAAACGATTAGAAAAATTTGTTCAATCCGAAATAGATAAAGGGAACATTCCCGGAGCCGTAACGATGATTATTCACAATGGCCAGGTTGTTCACCAGGGAGCTTTGGGATACAAAAACGTGGCCACTAAAGCACCCATGACGACGGACGATTTATTCTACATTCAGTCCATGACGAAGCCTATTATTTCGACAGCGTTTATGATGCTGTACGAAGAAGGCTATTTCAAACTAGACGATCCCGTGTCGAAATACCTACCAGAATTCAAAAACTTCCGTGTAGTTAGAAGTGTAAACGACGGACCAAATGACCCGACTGACAGCTTAAAATCAGAAATCACCATTACCCAATTATTAAGCCACAGTGGCGGCTTAACACATGGTTTGAATCAAAATCCAGTGGAGATTCGCTTTAGAAAAGGGTATTTTAGACCTGAAATCAAGACGATTCAAGAGCGGGTGGCAAACATCACCAAATTCCCTTTATTAGCACAACCGGGCACACAGTGGAACTATAGCGCCGGTCCAGATGTGCTGTGCGTATTGATCGAAAAGTTCTCAGGAATGAGTGTAAATGAGTTTGTAAAGTCGCGCATATTAAATCCTTTGGAAATGAAACACACCGGATATAATGTACCTAAATCGGAACAAGCTAAAATAGTAGCCTTACACACGAAAGGAAATAATGGTTCCATTTCGGTAGCTGCCTCTCAGCCTGCCTTTGAGAATGTGACGGTTTGGAGTGGCGTGAATGGCTTGTTTTCTACAGTAGCAGATTATGCTACTTTCTGCCAAATGATGCTGGCCGGCGGAACCTACAAAGGCAAACAATACTTGAGCCGCAAGACAGTAGATTTAATGACATCTAACCATACTGGGGACTTATTTCAATTGAATCCAGGAACTGGATGGGGCCTAGGATTTGCTGTCGTTACCGATGGACCTGCGTCTAAAACTCCTGCCTCTAAAGGTCTATACTATTGGGCTGGAGCGAACAACACCCATTTCTTCATCGACCCTAAAGAGAAACTGATTGCTTTGTTTATGACCCAAGAAAGCAATTTCACCTGGGAATACCATGATAGTTTACGTCAAATGGTGTACCAGACTTTGGCAGATTAATACAGAAAGCCGGGCATCGTCCCGGCTTTTTTTCTAATTTTGTATATGAGCAGAACACCTTTGAACAGGACGCATTGGATTAAAGACAGTGACATCGAATGGGAAATCCTAGATGATTTTTGCAAACGCAAAATCATGGCCTATACTGATGGTCTAATGATCGTAAAAGTGCATTTCAAAAAAGGAGGAGTGGGTGCGATTCACCAACATATACATACCCAAGGTTCGTTTGTGGAAAGTGGGGTTTTTGAAGTGATCATAGGCGATGAAAAGAAGATCCTGAAACAAGGTGACGTGTTCTTCATTCCTCCCTCAATTGACCATGGTGTAGTCGATCTTGAAGAAGGAGTGTTAGTGGATTCATTTAATCCCATCCGCGCAGATTTTATCCAATGAAAATAATCGTCATAGGTGGTGGTGCCGCTGGATTTTTCGCTGCTATTTCTGCCAAAGAGCATAATCCTGAGGCCGAAGTAACCATCCTGGAGAAAACCTCCAAGTTTTTAGGAAAGGTCAAAATTTCCGGAGGTGGTCGATGCAATGTGACCAACGCAACATTTAATTCCCGTTTGCTTTCAGAGAATTATCCCCGTGGGGAGAAATTCCTCCGTAAGGCTTTTGAGGTCTTTAATGCTTCCTCGATGGTCGAATGGCTAGAAACTCGAGGTGTAGCTTTGAAGACCTACCCCGATAACTGCATTTTTCCCCTATCAAACGACTCCCAAACCATTATCGATTGCTTTCTATCCGAAGCACGGCGCTTGCACATTAACCTGCATAGCAGTCAATCAGTGGAAGAGATAAAACCTACGTCAAAAGGTTTTAGGATCCATTGTCGGGACACGGAATATGACGCTGACCGCGTCATTGTGACGACGGGTGGTCAACCTAAGATGTCTGGATTGATTTGGCTAGAAGACATAGGTCATCAGATAATACCGCCAGTCCCATCCCTATTTACATTCAATATGCCGCAAGAACCCATTCGGGATTTGATGGGAATCGTGGTGGAGAAAGCACGTGTTCGGATTGAGGGCCAAAAACTGCTAGGCCAAGGACCTCTTTTAGTGACGCATTGGGGAATGAGTGGTCCAGCCATTCTGCAACTCTCGGCATGGGGAGCCCGGATTTTAGCAGAGAAAGAATACCGTTGTGCTATCCTGGTGAATTGGTTAGACGAGACAAAAGAAGAAGAATTGCGGATGCAAATCGCGCAAGTCATGAAAGAGCACGGTGCAAAAATGATGGCCAATTTAAATCCCTTTGCGATGCCGAATCGGCTTTGGGTCTACTTACTAGAAAAGAATGAAATCAAGGCCAGCCTCCGCTGGAATGAATTAGGCGGAAAAGCGCTCAATAAATTAATCAACACCTTGATTAATGACCGTTATGTGGTCCAAGGGAAAACAACCTTTAAGGAAGAGTTTGTGACCGCTGGCGGAGTAGACTTACAAGATATCAACGTCCAAACCATGGAAAGCAAAAAATGTCCAGGACTCTTCTTTGCAGGAGAAATCATGGACATCGATGGTATCACCGGGGGATTCAATTTTCAAGCCGCTTGGACAACGGGATTTATTGCGGGAAAGAGCGCAGGATTACTGTAGAATATCTTTGATAATCTTCAAATGATGATCTGTATGCATCTCTAAAAAAGGAATGACATCTTTCTTTTTCGTATCCCCAAAATAAGGATGAGAAAAAAAATGCCCCGCTCCTATCGAATCTATTTCCATCACTTTAGCACGACATTGTTCAATATGGTTTAAAAGTGATTCTGCCGAAAACGTATCTGGCGTAACGAACTTAGGTGCTCTCGATTTACCTCTCGGGATTTTCCCGCGCCAAAAAATCAAATACTTAATGGGTTTAAAACTCCATTTGTATTTCGATGGATCCGATCGCTTAACTCCTTCAATCACAGAAGAAATCACTAATAAGCTATGTTCGATTTGCCAGCCTACAGAGGAAGCAGAGACAGCCTCATTCCTAGCCTCGAGCTGCGGAATATAAGACGCTAACTCGTCTACAAGATTAATTAACTTTTGCATAGGGCAAGGTAGCGATTTTCTCGGTTTTGTAATAACCATTGGTGCCTAGGGAGCTTAAGATTCCAGCTTTGGCCAAATCCAAAAAGCCATCCTCCTCCTGAATTCCTGCTGGCAAATAGGCTTCCTGCAAAGATCCAATAACTAAAAATGTATTATTCAATTCAATAGGAATTACCTGTTCGAATTTCAACACATATTGTACTGGAGACTCCGCCACGAAAGGCGCAAGGCATCCCTCTTTGAATTCCGCTGTCAAACCCGTCATCTCGAATTCTGAAACCCCATCCGGGTATTTCGCACTCGTCTGATGCGCCTGTTTGTACATCGATTCCGTCACTAAATTCACGGTATAAAATCCCGTTTCCTGAATATTTTGAATGGTATGAGGCGCCGCAGATAAAGGACGATTAATAAACCCAATCAAAGCTGGATCTGCTCCTAAATGCACAATATTGCTAAACACAGCCAGATTAGAAACGCCTTTGCCGTTCACCGTTCCGATAAGCGATAAGCTTTTAAAGCCACTCAAGGAATTGATAAAATTAGCGCGGGTGAAACGGTCCCAGGTTTGGAGTTCAGAAAGTGAAAAATGTTTGCTCATATAGGAAGAAGTGACTTATATCACTTTTTATGGCCTAAAGATAGGCTACATTTGACTAAACAAATAATAACACCATGAAAACGCAAGAGATTTTTGTCGAAAATATTAAGTGTGGCGGATGTATGACAAGCATTAAAAATGCTTTGGAGAAAATAAAAGGGATCGTTAAAGTGGAAATCACCTTAGACGAAGAAAAGGTCAGCCTAACCGGCGATCATTATCAATTAAGCGAGGTCATCAAATCGTTAAATAGTATGGGCTACCCACAAAAAGGAGAAAACTCTGTGTTCAAACAAGCCAAGTCCTATGTCAGTTGCGCGATAGGTAAAATGAGCTAAAACAAAAAAGGCCCTTCTCGCAAAGGGCCTTTTAATTATCTAACAATTAAGCTAAAGAGCTCCGCATCTTGCTGTGGTTTCACGACACAGGTATTATCAAAGTGCATCGTCGCCGTTCCTGCCGCATCAAATGTAGGCCAAGCCGGAAGCCCTTTGTGACCTGGATTACCCGTTTTAGCAAAATTAATCCAAGACGAACTCATTCGGTCCGCTAAGACATAGGCGTCTTTTCCACCTCCGGTCATTTCCTCGCAACGCGCGATGTTATTGAAGCAGAACGGTAATTCCATGCAATGGAATGCTTTGTATTTACCATCCATCACGGGCGATTGCCATGTCATTAAGTACATGTAAACAGGAGCCGCTTTCAAGGCTGATTTCTCTTTCGCCTGAACCACCGCACCTGGACGGAACATCACGTCTACATCCATTAAATCAGATGGCTTTGTGTCATTCGGGTAGGCTTTTTTTACAGCCGCTTTGAACGCCTCCGCTTTATCGCCATAGGTTCTCTTGATATACGCGTCTACTTGTTCTGCTGTTGCATCGGACATTCCCGTCATGATAGAAGGCATGAATTCGTTCTTCACCGTTCCGATTAACAAAGGCACGTCTTTCGATAATTCGAATGCCTCTTTGGAGAACAATTGGTAAGGCAATAAGTCGCCATCCACTGATGGTCCCCAGCTAAGGCCAAAACCTATCACCGGCTTGCCTGCCGCTTTCATTTGAGCAGCCACGGTAGCTAATGCTTTCTTTCCAGCGTTTGCTAACACTGGATAAGGAATGCTTTGCAAGCTGTCCACTTTCGCTGCGGGAATGTTAAGCGCTTTCAAGACTTCGGCTGTGATGCTTTGGGTCGTTGCTTTGTCTAACATGTTAGCGCGGAAAGAACCACTTTGGTTAATCGCTTTGCTGAATAAACCTTTTGCTGAAGGCATCGCCATCAAGG
>JACCDW011194674.1_pt1 | contig 10407 bp, 9 predicted proteins | sample 7449781 | NCBI WGS metagenome assembly JACCDW01 (sample SAMN15323449, study PRJNA562643) | freshwater metagenome | isolation source: river surface water | place: USA:Blue River Watershed | collected 2017-08-18 | reverse complement strand
CGCGAACATCGTGTGCCCACTGCGCTCTACGATAATATCAGTCTAAGATGGCTAGCTGCTGCTAACGTGACTGCGCTGCGATTCTATACTCAATACTGTAAATTGCAGCATATACCCTTTATAGGCATATTAAGCGCATGGGAACAGGGCATTGATGTAATTAAGCGACTCACACCCTTTAACACATGGCTAATGACTACTACGGGAGAACATCGCAGTCAGATCAATTACAGTTTGAGCAGCAGCGCCAATCACGTGGATGTGGACATTGCAGTTAATATGAGCAAGCGTTTTGCTGCTACTGCATACGCTGAGGGGCTGTTTCCCATTGTTACAGAGCCCGCGGAAGACTCGAACCGTAACGAATAGAAAGGCGGTTGGAGTATGGTATTTTAGCCCACCATGAGTAGCGGGTATTTAAGGCCAATTATGTGCTATTAAGTGTGTATTAAGCTCTAATAAGTTTTATTTACAGTTCAATTAGCTGTGTATTGCACATATTTACAATCCAATTGTTGAGGATATTTTTGCATTTAACTGTGATAAAATTAATTTAAATGGGAAATAAATTGGTTTAATTTCAATATTAAATAATTGTTGGGGATATTTTTGCTAAGTATTATGAGGAGTATGCTATGAGCGAACAGAATAAAAATGATTTACCGCAGAATTATGTGCCCAAGGATGAGGCAGTAAAGCCCGCACCCTTAGACAGTGATCTCACAGCTGAAGAGGAAGAAATCCTCAAGCGTAAGATTGCAGAGCTACGCAAACGAGACCCATTTATATACCGTTAATATGCGACTAGTGTGTTTTGGAGATAGTTTTACTGCTACGGCAGGCATACCCGCTGAAGATATTCTGTCGGGTCGTCCTCCCAGCTGGATTGACTTATTGTGTGAGCGTTGGGGCTGTGAGGGCATTACACGGGGTATCAATGGAACGGGCCCTTTAGAGCTATTACATCAAATACAGAATTTTGGTGAATTTCTTCCTGGGGATCGTGTATTTTGTGCATTTAGTAAAGTGAATAGATTTTGTTTAAGTGCAGGCACACCCAGTATACATCATTATTCAGATCTACCCACTGATACTGCCCATGCTCAAATTAATGCTAAAAGTCTTGCAGCTAAGTGTGGATTACGGGAATTATCCGCAGCGGATTTATCACGAATTATTCAAGCACATCGTTGGTATGAATTATTTCTAAATAATGAATATCGTGAGCGAGCTCTACACTATGCAATATTCACTGCGTTGGATGGTATTGCAGCAGCTAATCCACAGGCAAAGTTTTATGTGAAATATTGTTTTATTCAGGATTATAATTTATATCGCGAGATGAATTTGCAGAGTAAATTCTTTAAATTATTAGACGGTGATATGTGCAGTATCTGCGGTGAACGGGAAGGCATGGATATTACCAATCATTTTACTGTGGACAGCGTGGGGGATTTTGTGAATTATCTAGATGGAGCAATGCAATGATAGTATGGGGCATCAGCAGCATGTATCACGATGCTGCGCTGTCAGTATTGGATAATAATAAAATCCTATTTGCGGGTCACAGCGAGCGTTACAGTCGTGAAAAGAACGACTCTTTTTTAAATCGCAAATTAATTAATGCAGGACTGGATGCAGGGTTTCCTGAAGTTATAGCACTACACGAAACTGCTTGGGCTAAACGTTTGCGCTGCTTATGGGGCAGAGATTGGCAGGGTTTACGCGAACCCACACAAGCTGATTGGATACGTCGTTTTTATCCAGAGCTGCGAGACGTACCCATTGTGAGTTATTGGCATCATCAAACACATGCGGCTGCAGGTGTGCTTACATCAAAGTTTGATGAGTGTGCTGTTATGGTAATTGATGCCATAGGCGAGTGGGATACTGCTAGTATTTGGGCATGGCGAGATGGTAAGCTAAAGAAGCTGCATCGTGTGCGTTTCCCTCACAGTTTGGGACTATTTTATAGTGCAGTAACACATCGCGTGGGTCTAAAGCCCAACGAAGATGAATACATACTTATGGGCATGGCTGCATATGGCAATCCTGATCGTGCTAGACAGTTAAGCAGCGAAATTGATCGCGACTATTTCAAATATAGTGCTAGCCCAATGGCTGGTGGTCGTGCTATACTAGCCAAGCACAATCTACAGCGGGGTTTACCCTCAGACAGTTTCCCAGGTGCGGATCACTTCGACCTAGCATGGGCTGCTCAGGATCAAGTGGAACGACGAGTAATCGCATATGCAAATTATGCAAAACAGTTAACAGGGTCAGACAATTTGGTGTTCATGGGAGGCGTAGCCCTCAACTGTGTAGCCAATAGTAAATTGTTTGACATATTCTCAAATGTTCACATCATGCCCAACCCGGGCGATGCGGGCAGCAGTTTGGGTGCAGCAGCTCTGCATGTTTATAACAGCACAGGCAAGCGTGTGGATTGGCGTGGTCCTTATTTGGGTCACAATATTCCGGGCGCTTATCCTGTGAGCAGAGCCCTAAACAGTTTGGCCGCAGGTGAGATATTTGGAATAGCAAATGGACGAGCTGAATTTGGTCCCAGAGCACTGGGTAACCGTAGTCTACTAGCAGATCCACGAGGAGGTGACATCAAAGAACGAATGAACGCCATTAAACAGCGTCAACAGTTCCGTCCATTTGCACCTGTTATACTAGAAGAACAAGCTGACAAGTACTTTGACATGCCCCAAAAAGGCCTAGCCAGTCCTTATATGCAGTTTGTGGCTCGCTGCAAATATCCGCAGGCTTTCCCTGCTATTATTCACGCAGACGGCACCAGCAGAGTGCAGACAGTAAATCAACGTCAACATCCAGGATTGTATATGCTGCTACGTGAGTTTTTCAAACGCACGGGCTGTCCAATGCTGGTGAATACTAGCCTTAACATCAAAGGCCAACCCATAGTTAATACCGTAGAAGATGCAGCAGCCTTTGCCAAATACTACGGCGTAAATGTACACACCCATGAATAAAATTTCCACAGTTAAAGAAAATCGTTGCCCAGTATGCAATTCTGAGCAAGGTCAAACCCATGCTATTGGCTGCGCTATGGGGGATATTCATTCAGATTCACTGTACTTAATTTCTAAACTAGAAGACATTCTCAAGCAGGGCGGCCCAGTAGAACAAGATGTTTGATGTTTACTACATTGGCGAGAATCCTCAGTTAAAAGCCACTTTGCCTTTTGCACGGTCGGTTACTCGCACCAGTGACATTAAACCTGATACTAAAATGTATTGGCTCATAGAGCCCAGTATTGAAGTAATAGACTACAGCGTGTTTGAGTATCGCCCACCTGATCACGATCAAAGCTATGAGCATGTTTGGAAATGGAACAGCAGTAATTACGGTGGTGTTAAGTTACTGCCTAAAGCTGTGACATCAGGTACCAAGCAGATCAATCGTGTGGTGTGTCGCAAGAGCTTTGATATATTAAACAGCTCTACCCCTGAGGATTATTTTGAAAACTATCCCTATGCTAGTCACGTGTGGTGTGTGGATCCGGAATATAAACTAAACAACAGTATTGAATGGGCACCAGATAACTTTGAGCCTAACTTCATACACAGTTTTCATTTGCGGGGACAACTAGAACACAAATATCCTCAAGCAGAAGGGGGTATTAAACTATATCCTAGAGATTGGCGTAACTGTACCACCAAGTATCACAACTTCTTAGATGCAGGTGTAGAATATCCGCTGTTGCGTGTCAAAGATGTTAATGATTATAGCCAGCGTGATAAGTTTGCAGATGAATATGTTTGGCTAATAGATGCAGATCACTGTATTAATCCTAATACACTAGATTGGGTTCCTAATCCTTTTGAACACAATTATATTCATGTGTTTCGTATGCCCTATCAGCTTACAGAAAAGTATCCGCAGGCAATGGGCGGCATAAGACTAGTACCACGAGATTGGCAAGCAGCTGAGTTAAAAATACATCCTGCATGTCCAGTCGGTGACGAAGAGTACGATGTATTCTACGTAGAAGAAGATCAGTTTAACAGCGAAACTTATAGCGAGTATGCTGCTAGATCTAAAACTAATTGGTTTTGGATTGTGGATCGCGATCATGACTTTAACGGCAAGCTATTATATGTGCCTGCAAGTCACGAACAGGAATACATTCACGTGTTTAAGATTCCTGGACATTTAGATGAACGTTATCCGTTGACTGTTACAGAACCTTGGGACAATCGCTGCGGCGGTGTGCGTCTTGTACACAAAAACTACGACATGACCAAGCACAAGTATCAAGCTGGTGTTGTACCAGTTAGATACGACATATTCTATACCAACGATGTTGCTAATTACGAGTCATATGCTCGTAAAAGTAGAACTAAAATGTTTTGGCTAGTGGACAGTGAACATGAACTCAGCGATGTGTTCAACTATGTGCCGCATCGCTATGACCAACGATATATTCATATTTTTAAAATACCAGGACAACTACAACACAAATATCCTTTGAGTATCACAAATGTAAGTGATAATCGCTGTGGTGGTGTTAAGTTAGTGCCTGTTAAGTATAATGAAACAGATGCAAAATACATATCTGGTTCTCCCACTGGCAACAAACAATATCCAATTCTTTATGTAGCTGACGCTAACGACTACAGTATTGTTACGCAGGACTGCTGGCTTATTGATAAAGAATATAAACTAGACAGCGATGTATCATGGGTACCACCTGACTTTCAGCGTAACATGATTCATACGTTTCATTTGGGTAATCAACTAAAACACAAATACCCGGAAGCAATGGGAGGTATTCGTTGGGTTCCAAAGGATTGGAGCAACGCAGAATTAGTAATTCACACTATAAGTCCGTTTAAAGATTTAGAGTTTGAAAAGTTTAGCAGCGAAGAAGAAGGTCGAGCTAACAGCAAAAACAATTGGTTCTGGGTTATAGATCCAAATGTTGATGTACTAGAAGATTTTAATTTTGACTTTATTCCAGAAACATGGGATGAAGGCAAAACTCATGTTTGGCAAAAATTAAATCCTATTACAGGTAGACAGTATGACTATGCCGGGGTCATGCTTTGTCCAAAAGTGGCACAGGCAAAAGGTCGCCCTAAGTACATTAGGGAGCCTGCTTGTGTACAAAAACAATATCCGGTTATAGTTCTTGATCCACAGCTCAGTATAACTGAACAACTTACACACACAGACAGTACTGTAATGAATTCTATGTACTGGGTTGTGGATCCTTTTACTCAAACTCACCCAGACTTTAAATTTGATTATTATCCCACACAATGGGACGCACAAAACGTTCATGTATTTGCGGATGAAGATGGTAACTATAGAAATATCAGACTGTATCCTAAAGGTACGTTTACAAAAGAATATTCACTAACTGAAATTGAAAACAACAGTTTTGATAAACTAAAGCAAATAAATACTGTAGGTAGTCTGCGTCCCAAATGGCCAGTTGTACATCTAAAAGATGTTACGAAGAAGGAACTGACCAATGCACTACAGGAATCGATGAATCGGGGAGTACCGTTCCTGTGGACCATTGACCCCGATGTTTGTGTCGAACAATGCATTTTGGATGCAGGCTACCTTCCTCAGATCACAAACATTGATAAGGTTCATGTTTGGCAGCGTGTAAATCCTCACACAGGCAAAACACACAGTTATGGTGGACTGCGATTATGGCCAACTAACATTAATGTTGATGCGTTGACCAGTGATGCAATAAGATTAAACAAGATAAAGAACTTGCAATATGTGAAGCAAACAGGCAGCACTATTAAACCCTATGACATTGTGTTCTTAAGTTATCACGAGCCTACTGCACAAAGCGCCTACGAGCGTCTTACAGCGCGATTCTCCGCAACCTGGATCAAAGATGTTCAAGGTATCTTTGATGCACATAAAGCTGCTGCTAGCAGCGTAAACAGTAAAATGTTTTGGGTTGTAGATGCTGATGCTGACATTGCTGATGACTTTGATTTTAGTTATATTCCTGATGTTTACGATCAAGAAGTAGTGCATGTATGGGCAAGTAAGAATCCTATTACAGGATTGGAATATGGTTACGGCGGCGTTAAACTGTTTAATACGGCGCAGGTGCGTGCAGCAACTAGTTGGGGATTAGACTTTACTACAGGTCTTAGCACTCGTTTTAAAGCAATGCCGCAGGTAAGTTGCGTTACGCGATTTAATACAGATTCCTATAGCACATGGCGTAGTGCCTTCCGTGAATGCGTCAAGTTAACATTAAAGGAAGATGCTGAAAGCAAAGATAGATTAGACGGCTGGTTACACCCTGTTCCTGATGCATTCTTTAGACATGATGCTAAACAGGGTGCAGAAGAAGGCCGCGCTTACGCATTAGCTAACAAAAACAATGTAGAAGCATTAGCGAAGATAAATGATTACGAGTGGTTATATGCGCGATACAATCAAACTAGATAATTGGCAGGCTGTATCTGATTTTGTTGATGCACATATAAGTATCAAGCCCAGCTACTTTGAGCGAGCTGTGCAGGGTAACTATCCTAAAGACGCATTTAGCAAAGGGCAGTTAGCCAGCAAAGCATGGTTGTTATCTAAATTAGATAGTAGCATAACAAATCATTTGCCATTTGATTCAGTTATCGCAGTTCTAGGCTGTTGGATTGGCACATTAGTTGAGCCTTTATTGGATGCAACAATGGTATCTAGAGTGTACGGCATTGATCTAGATCCTAGAGCAATTGAATTGGCAGAGAAGTTTAATCAGCATCTAGTACAGGATGATTGGAAGTTCAAAGGTGTAGTAGCTGATGCTTCTACCTTAACAACATCCAATATGGAATTTGAAACTGCTGGCGAACTAATAAGGGTTACACCTAAAGTAGTAATCAATACCAGTTGCGAGCACATGGACACTCATTGGTTTGAAACAGCTAATTCTGATCAATTGATTATTATGCAAACCAATGATAGTGAAGGATACGACGGTCATATCAACATTTGTAATGACCTGGCTGACCTCAATGCTAAATATCCTATGTCCACTATACTTTATCAAGGACAACTAACTATCCCTGCATACACAAGATTTATGCAGATTGGATACAAATAAGAGAACACAATGACTTTTAAGCCACCACACAGTTTCCCAATTAACACAGCAACTTCATGCCAATTCAAGTGGACATGGAGTACAGTATTTCTATCAGTGGGCACAAGTTCCAGCTGCCATCGTTGTAAAGGTTGGGACGTAAGTGAGATTATGGACGACTTCCATAACCATCCAGGTAAGCTAGAAGATAGAAAGCAAATGCTTGACGGTAAGTGGCCTGGAAATGGTTGTGAGTATTGTCGTGATATTGAAGTAGCAGGCGGTACCAGCGAACGAACTGCATATATTAATGATATGCAAGTGAGCCCACCAGAGCTTGATACTGATCCTACTGCGGTAAAAGTTACACCTAGAATCTTAGAAGTCTATTTCAACAATGTCTGTAATCAAAAGTGCGTTTACTGTTCTCCTTTCTTTAGTAGTCTAATTCAAAAGGAAGTTGAGAAGTTTGGGCCTTTAGAAAACGAATATGATCTAATGGGCTTTAAGGAAAAACCAGGCTACGAACAACGCAAAGATAAGTTTTGGATATGGATGGACAAGAATTCACAACACTTGTTACAATTTCAGATCCTAGGCGGCGAACCAATGTATCAAGATGAGTTTGAAGAATGCTTAGAGTTCTTTGAAAAGCGTAGTCATCCTAATCTAAATTGGAAGATCTTTAGCAATCTAAAACACCGTCATGATCTCTTTAAAAAGAAGATTGATCGTATCTCTGCTTTGATCAGAGAAGGTAAGCTCAAGAGCTTTGAAATTGTTTGCAGTATGGATTGCTGGGGACCACAAGCAGAATACAGTCGCTATGGTGTCAAGTTAGACGAATGGGAACAGAACTTTCAATATCTAGTTGACAATCATCTAGTAGATATCAGCGTACACTCAACTATCACTCCAGTGTCATTGCCAACTATGGCAGAATTCTATAGAAAGATTATGGCATGGAACACATATCGCATTGAGAAGCAGGGTGCTATGGGCTTAGTTGATACACAAATTAAAGTTGTTAACTTTGGTTGGAATATTGTAGTAACACCAACACACATGGATCCATGTATGCTAGGTGAATATGCTGCACCATTCTTTGACGAACTGCTATCAGTTATCCCCGATGATGATAATCGTAAGCTCTATCTAAAGGGCTTTAAGACTAAAGTAGTTAAGAGTCCTATTGATCCAGTTCGTTTGCATCGTTTAGCAAACTATCTAGATAAGATTGACTTTAGAAGAAAAACAAATTGGCGTTCATTATATCCTTGGCTTGAAGAAATTGTTAACTCATACATTCCAAACGAGCCTGTTCCTGAAGTCAACGCAACTCTAATTAAAAATATTTAAGATAAAAAAAGAGGGAACATTTCTGCTCCCTCCCTGTTTGACTTATACTTACTGTTTTATTAGAACAAGTAGTTCAAGTCTAGTTGTAGACGCTTGAAGTCTTGCTTGTTGACACCACGTTCAACATCAAAATATCTTGCATTTACCTTCCAACCGTCAGCGACAACGTAACCAGCAGTTAGGCCGTAGCCCTTGTGGTCACTTTGTGCGCCAGCAAAGTCGAAGTCATTCCATAGACCATATTGTGCATTTGCTTCTACCTTCTGTTGGAATACAGCTAGGTCCCATTCGCGGGCCTTCTTAGCAGAACCAAACTTAACACCATATGCTAGGGCTGTGTCGTTTGTCTTAGCCTTATCGTTGTTCATATAGTCAACAAATAATACTACTGGCTTATCAGCAACTAATGTACCAATTTCACCAAATGCCTGTTGAAGATTGTAGTCATCTGCTGAATTTTTTACTTGGTGATCGTGATAAGCGATACCGCCTCTAAAATTCAAACCAACTACTTTCTTTTCTAGGCCAACTTGTAGGCTTTGAACTTTTGAATCAGGTAATGTACCACCTTCAACTAGTTTAACTGATGAAGCGTTGGCAAATAAGCCTGAGTCATGATTAAACGCAACAGCTACACCTTCTGGTTTGATGTCACGGTCAAAAAATAGACTTGATGAAGTTGCCCAGGGCTGGTGCATCTTTCCAAGTTTTACTTTTACATGACTGACTGGTGCGTATTCAACATATGCTAAGTGTAGGTTTATGTCTTTCAGTCCAGCGTTTCCGCCAAAGTCTGTCCATCTGTCGTTGAAGGTACCTGTTGCAACACCAACAACAGCTTTTACCTTGTCGTTGACATTTGATTCAAGTACTACTTCTGCTTTCATTCGGTCCTTTTCACTCTTTGGTGCTGCACCTACTTCGACGCTGTCAAAACGATAACCAAAGTTACCCTTAACATTTACGTCACCTGCGTGTGCTGCTGTTGAAAGTGAACCTAACATAACTAATGTTAATAATGCTTTACGCATGTATTGTTTTCTCCTTGTTGTTATGCCTTTGCAGGCATATGCCACAGTTGTCTAACTACCAATGCCTAACTAGGTTATTCATTGTTCTTTAAAACGATCTGTTGAACGAGTTAAAAACAAAATTTAGCCTCCTGGGGCATATTATTATTTATAGTCTGGCCAACACCGATAACAGATATTTTAATATTTAGGTATAAATGTTGCACTATTGCTACAAAAAAAATGCCCCTTGCGGGGCATTAGATTGAGATGTTATTCTTTAAATACCTTATTTAAGATACTATTAGTTTCTTTCTCTAGATGTAGCCTTATTTTGTCCAAATCGATAACAATTTCAACTGATTCAATATCATCTTTAATACCTAATTGTTTTATGTACTTGTCAATATTTGTATAGCTAATATTTTTTTGATTTTCATTTACGCTATACGAATCGCCACTAACAGTATTAACTACAATTTTGTGTAAAAATTCTGTTGGTATATCAGAGGGTTCAATTTTACTTAGAATGCCTTTTACTATACCTGAATCATTTGATTTAGATTGTTTGCCAAGTAGGACAATTTTAGGCGGACCTTTTGGTTTCGCCACAATATTGTCCTCTTAGTTATTCAGCTTTTTCAGTTGCTCCAGCTTCTTCCATCAAATCAACTGACGCCTTTTTAGGCGGGCGACCAGGACCACGACGTGGTTCTAGTTCTGGATTCAAACGATATGCTTCTGCTTTCTTTGCTTCCGCATCACGAATCAATGCCTGTGCATCCTGTTCTAATAGTTCTGCCTGAATTAGCAAGTTACGAGCAACATCATTGGTTGGTGCTGGTGCGTCTCTTGTAATATCTGCATTAGGATTACGATTGGCAAGCATAGGATCTGTTTCGATTGGTCTTACCAAAGGATCAGGTTGCTGATAGCTTTCCGTTGTT
>JACCDW010215878.1_pt1 | contig 10409 bp, 9 predicted proteins | sample 7449781 | NCBI WGS metagenome assembly JACCDW01 (sample SAMN15323449, study PRJNA562643) | freshwater metagenome | isolation source: river surface water | place: USA:Blue River Watershed | collected 2017-08-18 | reverse complement strand
GCCGCCTATCAGGCCTATTTTGAGCACATGCCGTTGAGGTTGGGGCCCGATCCCGTCAACCCCAGCCAAATGCGCATTCACGACCGCATGGCTTGGGGTCGTTTGGCCGATGTGTGGACGCTGGACTGCCGCCAATACCGTGACCACCATGCCTGTCCCGACCCCAATCGGGGCGGGGGTCGTGTGGTGTTGGGCTGCGATGCGCTGGCCGACCCGACCCGCAGCATGTTGGGGCCTGCGCAAGAGCAATGGTTGAGCCAGGGCTTGCAAAGCAGCACCCGGCGTTGGAAGCTGGTGGCCCAGTCCACCCAAATGAGCTCAAGCGGGGTCAACACGCCGCTCGGTCGCAGTGCCTTCACGGATGGCTGGGATGGCTACCCGCAAGCCCGCGCCAAATTGCTCAACACCGTGGCACAAGCCGGTCTGCAAAACGTGGTCATGCTGGGCGGCGATGTGCACATGAACGTGGCGGCCCAGTTGCGGGTGCAGCCCAATGACGAGCGTTCGCCAGTGGTGGCCAGCGAGATCGTCACCACCTCTATCACTTCACGCGGCTTGGGTGAGAAATTGTTGGCCCAAATTCGTGACAGCAATCCAGATATCCTGCACGCCCGCTCAGACGAGCGCGGCTTTACTTTGCTGGAGGTCAAGCCCGATGCCATCCATGTCGAGTTCATGACCACCCCCAACCCGGCCAAGATCGACAGTGCGTTCAAGGCCCAAGCCCAGGTGGTGATCCGCTCGGGCGTAGCAGGTTTGCAAAAGGGGTGAGTGCCCAACATATGAATGGCAAGGGCTTAGAAGTGACTCCTAGGTATTTTTTTGGGCCTCGGGGCTAAAATCTGGGCATGACCACCAAAGCCCCAACACCCCCCAAAAAGTCGTTCAAGATTCAGATGCTGGCCGCCCGCGAGACGGCCATCATCCAGTCGGTGAACCGTTTGTTGGCCGAAAAAGGCTTTGACGCGATGACGGTGGACGAAGTGGCCGCCGAAGTGGGCATTGCCAAAGCCAGTTTGTACAAACACTTCACCAGCAAAGAAGAGTTGGCGTGCGCGGCCATGGTCACGGCCATGCGCAAAGCGCAAGAGTTTATTCAGTCGGTGCCCGCAGACGCGCCGCCCATTGAGCAACTCAAGTCGGTGACCCGTTGGACCATGAGCCTCAAGTTGCAAGGCCTGATGCCCTCATTGCCGAGCCAAAACTCCAGCTTGCGGGCCACCCTGATGGGCAGCAAAGACTACATGGATGGCCTGATGGAGGTCAGCGATGCCTTGGGCAACTGGATCGAAAAGGCACAGCAACAAGGGCAGATCAACCCCGCTTTGCCAGCCGTGGCCGTGCTTTACACGCTGTTTGCGCGGGCCTGCGATCCGGTCCTGGAGTTTTTAAAAATGGGTGAGCAGCACACCGATGAACAAATTTTGGACATGGTGATGAGCACCTGTTTCAACGGACTCAGCGCACGCTGAACTGCGACGCCTCACCCGGTTGCGCGGCCCGCAAAGCACGCAGCCAGACACAGCACAAAGCGCATAACCAGGCGCGCAGAACTTGGCGCTCATAACAAGGCGCCCAGAACAAGGCGCAAGCTGGGCGCCTTCCGCTGTTAGCGCACCAGCAACAGCGGCACTTTGCAGTTGGCCAACACCTGTGTGGCTACCGAGCCCATGATCAGGTTGCCAAAGCTGCCGTGACCGTGTGAGCCCATCACCACCAAGTCAAACTTGCCGCTGTCGGCCGTTTTTGAAATGATCTCGCCCGCATGGCCGACCTTGGCCAATGTCTTGGCGTTGACCTCGTGGCGCAGCAAAAATTTGCTCACCGGGCCGAGCACTTTTTCGGACTCTTCGCGCTGGTAACTCTCAACCACCTCTTTGCCCACGGCAGCGCGTGCGCGGGGCGGCAATTGTGCTTGCACCGTCAACAAGGTGTAGCTGTTGTTGGGGCTGAGCAACTCGGCATGGGTGCTCAAGTAGGCCAACATTTTCTTGGTGTAGTCGCTGCCATCAACGGCCAATAAGATTTTCATAAGAGCTCCTCCGTGCAATGCCATAAAGTTTCAATGTACTGAAACCCCATTCACATGGCTTGACGCAGATCATGAAATCGGTTGTTCAACGCGCACGACACATTGCGCCTGAAAAGTGATTTGCTCGTTTTTGTGTGCATAGCCAAGCGGGTTGGCCACCACACGGCAGCCCTGGTGGCGGTAGTCCACCGGGCAATGCAGGTGTCCATGCAGCCACAGTTGTGCCCGAGGCAACAGGGCATCCAGTGCGTTGCAAAACCCGGCCGTGCCCGGCACTTGGCCATAGCGCGGATCGGCGCTGCGCAAGCTGGGGGCAAAGTGCGTCACCACCACGGTGGGGCCGTCAAAGGGCGTGTCCAGGGCCGCGCTCAGCCAGGCTTGACTTTGCAGCGCTTGTTCGCGCACTTGCTCTGCCAGCCAAGGCGTGGCGGCGCGGGTGGTGCCGGTTTTGCGCAAATAGTAGTTGGCGGCTCTGAAGGCTTTTTCGCGGGCTTTGAGTTGCCGTGTGTACAAGCTGTTGGGGTGGCTGAAATGCGCCGGAATTTTTGCCGGCAGGCTTTGGCCTGCCATCGGGCCCAGCGCATCAAAATCTGTCCACAAAGTGCTGCCGACAAAGCGCACGCCGTTCATGTGCAGCACTTCGCTTTCTAGCCACACGATGCCCAGCCGCGCGCAGGTCTCGCGCAGTCGGTCGTGGGCTTCGTCAAAGTCCAGGCCGTCGTATTCGTGGTTGCCCGGCACAAACAACACCGGTGTCGGCCAGCCGCGCATTGGCGAAAAGCGGCCCAACCCAAAGTCGGTATCGCCCGATGCGGTGAGGGCCGAGTGGGCTTGGTACGAACCAATGTCGCCCGCCAGCACCAGCACATCGGCGCCGGGCGCGGGGGTGGGCACAAAGCCGGGGTTGGCTTCGAGGTGCAAGTCGGACAACAGCTGGATGTTCATGCGGGCGCTCCGCTGGCAAAAGCGGCTTTGGCCACTTGCAACAACTGCCCTCGCAGCCATTGGTGTGCGCTGTCGTGTTGCATGCGTCGGTGCCAAAGCGCCTCGACATGCACTGGCGGCACATCGAGTGGCAGTTCGCGTAATACCAATTGGTCGCTCATGCCGGTGGTGGGCACAAAGTGCCGGGGCAACACGGTGAGCAAGTCGGAGTTGACCACCACCTGACCCGCTGTAAAAAACTGGTTCACCGTGAGCACAATGCGCCGTTGCCGCCCGATGGAGGCCAGAGCCTCGTCCACAAAACCATAAGGCCGCCCAGAAAAGCTCACCAACAAATGCCGCGCGGCGCAATAGGCGTCGAGCGTCAGCGGTTGCTGGGCCAAGGGGTGGTCTTGCCGCATCACGCAAACATACTCGCCCGCATACAGGCGCTGGTGCTCAAAAGGCACGGCTTCGCCGGCTTGGACGCGGCCCGTCAAATCGGTCAGCACCGCTGGAAAGTAGCCCAGCGCAATGTCCGCCGTGCCCTCGTCCAAAAGCTTGCGCGGGTCGCGGGTGGTCAGCGGCAACACGCGCAACGAGACATTGGGCGCTTCGGTTTGCAGTTGCCGGGCCAGCTTGCCCATGAGCTCTGCGGCCGTGGCATCGGCCATCGACAAGATGAAGGTGTTGCTGGCGTCTTGCGGCACAAAGGTGCTGGGCGCAATGGCGTCTTGCAACTGGCGCAACGCTTCGCGCACGCTGGGCCACAAAGCCAGCGCGCGCGGCGTGGGCTCAACCCCGTTGCCTTGTCGGCGCACCAATTCATCCCCCAGTGCATCGCGCAGGCGCCGCAAGGCATTGCTGACGGCGGGTTGCGTGAGCGAGAGGTTGCGCGCGGCACGGGTCAGGCTGCGTTCGGCCATGACTTCGTCAAAGACCCGGAGCAGGTTCAGGTCCAGTGTGCGAAAAGAGGCGGGAATGGCGGGGGACATGGCAAGACTGTACATCTATCACCAACGTGAATGATAAACATCATAAATATAAAGTGGAGTCGCATGGGTAAAAACCCTATGATTCACCTCGTTGTTGATCTAAATGGCATCTGCAAGACCGATCAAATCCAACGAAGGGAATACAAAATGAATACGATTTTCGAAAAATCTCAATGGCGCGAACTGCCCGCAGCTGCGGTGGCAGGGGCCACTTCGTCCACCTCTGCCAAAGTGCTGTCCACGGTGTTGTTGACTGCCGGCGTCGCAGCCTTGGTGGTGATCACCGACCGCTTGATCGACGACTGGGCGGAAACCCATGTCATCGCGGCTTGGTTGGCCCTGTGGGTGGTGGCGGTGGTGGCCATCGCCGCACTGCGTGGCGTCACGCGCTGGCTGGCGCAAAACATGATGCGTGGCCTCGACGCGTGGTCGGCCCAAGTGGCACGCCGCCGCTCTGACGAACGGGTCTGGGCCATGGCTCAAACCGACAGCCGTTTGATGAACGAGTTGCAAACGGCCATGGACCGCGACGATGAACAGACCGTCCTGAGCGGATCAAGCCCCGACTTGAACACGTTGATGAGCCGTCGAGTGGCCCGTTTGGTCAAAAACCGCCTGCACTACATCTGAGGCGCAAGCCCCCCACCGTGGGGCGGCATCAAGGCTCTGGGGTGTCGGGCGCTTGCCTAGAGGCGAGGTAAATGCCCGGCAAAATGAGCCCCGCGCCCATCACGTGGTGCCAGCCCATCGATTCGCCCAATACGGCCCAAGCGGTCAAGCCGCCATACAAGGGCCCCAAGTACAAGCTGGCCGCTACGCGACTGGCCCCCAGCACTTTTTGACAAAAGCCATAGGCCCAATAGGCGCCAATCCCTGGCACCAAGCCGGCACACACCACCAGCCAAGTGGCTTGGGTGCTCCAAGCGGGGGTGCTGGGTTGCAGCCATTCCCACACCGCAAAAGGCAACAACACCAACACGCCGCCCATGCAAATGGCGGCCAAGCGCGCGGTGGCACCCAAGGGCGAGGGCCACTTTTTTTGCAGCAAAGCAAAGCCGGCCCATGACACCATGGCCAACACAATCCAACCGTCTCCTGCGACCCATTGCACTTGGCTGAGCGAACCCCATTGCCCTTTGACCACCACGTGGAACACACCCGACATGGCGATCACCACGCCAAGGCCTTGGCGCCAAGAAAAACGCTCGCCCAGCCACAGCACCGCGCCCAAAGCAATCAAGACCGGAGAGGCCGCGTAAATCAGCGCGATGTTCATGGCGGTGGTGGTTTGCGCGCCTTGGTAAACCCATGCCCCGCACACCAGCATGCCCAAGGCCCCCAACACCAGATAGTGCCCAGCTGCGCGCCAAGTGCTGCGCCGCTCACGCCAAAGCTCTTGGCGGGCAATGAACGCCAAAATCATGCCGGCCAAAGCCCAGCGTCCCAGCGCCAGCATGTGCGGCTCGGCCACGCCGGGCGCGGTGCGGGCCACGATGTAATTGACCGACCAAAGGGCTGGCGTGATCCAGAGCAGGGACAGCGCCAGGCGTTGGCGCGATTCGGGGGTTTTCAGCATGAGCAGGCAGACCAAAGAGGCCTGAATTTTGCGCTTCAGATGGGGCCGATCGGCCGCTGAGCCCATAAAAAAACCGCCCTGGCGTTGGCCCGGGCGGTTTTTAAGTGGAGCGCTTGGATGCTTGGGGCCTTGGCGCTCAAGCCGCCAGACGGGCTTCGAGCGCGGCTTTGGTGTCCAGCAAGGCTTGGGGCAAGTGGTAGCTCAGCTGTGCAAAGTGCTCGTCGTGCAGCTTGAATTCAGCTTGCCAAGCCGCCTTGTCGACGCTGGTGACGGCCTTGAATTGCTCGGCGCTGAAGTCCAGCCCAGTCCAAGTGATTTCGGCATAGCTTGGGGCCACGCCAAACATGGTTTCTTGGCCTTGGGCTTTGCCTTCCAAGCGGTCGATCATCCATTTCAAGACGCGCATGTTGTCGCCGTAGCCGGGCCAGACAAAAGAGCCGTCTTCGCCTTTGCGGAACCAGTTCACGCAGTACATAGCGGGCAATTTGTGGCCAGCAGCCTCGGCCTTGGCACCGGTGCTCAGCCAGTGTTGGAAGTAGTCGCTCATGTTGTAGCCGCAGAACGGCAGCATGGCGAACGGGTCGCGGCGCACCACGCCTTGCGCGCCAAAGGCGGCAGCGGTGGTCTCTGAGCCCATGGTCGCAGCCATGTAAACGCCTTCGGTCCAGTTGCGGGCTTCGGTCACCAAGGGCACGGTGGTCGAGCGTCGGCCGCCAAACATGAAGGCATCAATCGGCACACCGGCAGCGTCGTCCCAAGCGGGGTCGAGTGCGGGGTTGTTGGCCGCGGCCACGGTAAAGCGGGCATTGGGGTGAGCCGCTTTGGCGCCGGTTTCTTTGGCAATCTGGGGTGTCCAGTCCTTGCCTTGCCAGTCGATCAGATGGTCAGGCAATTTGCCGGTGTCTTTTTCCATGCCCTCCCACCACACATCGCCGTCATCGGTCAGGGCCACGTTGGTGAAGATCACGTCCTTGTGCAAGCTCAGCATGCAGTTGGGGTTGGTCTTCATGTTGGTGCCAGGGGCCACGCCAAAGTAACCCGCCTCGGGGTTGATCGCATACATCTTGCCGTCGGTGTGGGGCTTGACCCAAGCAATGTCGTCACCAATGGTGGTCACGCTCCAGCCCTCGAAGGCCTTGGGTGGCACCAACATCGAGAAGTTGGTCTTGCCGCAAGCGCTGGGGAACGCAGCCGCAATGTGGTACTTCTTGCCCTCGGGGTTGGTCACGCCCAAGATGAGCATGTGCTCGGCCAACCAGCCTTGTTCGCGGCCCATGTTGGAGGCGATGCGCAGCGCAAAGCACTTCTTGCCCAGCAACGCGTTGCCGCCGTAGCCTGAGCCATAAGACCAGATTTCGCGGGTCTCAGGGAAGTGCACGATGTATTTGGTGGTGGGGTTGCAAGGCCAGCTGGTGGTGTCTTTTTGACCTGCGGCCAAAGGGGCGCCCACGGTGTGCATGCAGGGCACAAATTCGCCATGGGTGCCCAGCACGTCAAACACGGCTTTGCCCATGCGTGTCATGATCTTTTGGTTCACCGCCACGTAGGCGCTGTCGGTCAGCTCGATGCCAATGTGGCTGATGTGCGAACCCAAGGGGCCCATCGAGAAAGGCACCACATACATCGTGCGGCCGGCCATGCAACCGTCAAACAGCGGGTTCAAGGTGCTGCGCATTTGCGCCGGTTCCATCCAGTTGTTAGTGGGGCCGGCGTCTTCTTTTTTGGCAGAGCAGATGTAGGTGCGGTCTTCCACGCGAGCCACATCCGAGGGGTCAGAGCAAGCCAAAAACGAGTTGGGGCGCTTGGCGGGGTTGAGCTTTTTGAAGGTGCCGGCTGCGACCAGCTCGGCGCACAGGCGGTCGTATTCTTCTTGAGAGCCGTCGCACCAGTAAATGTTGGCAGGCTTGCACAAGGCGGCCATTTCGGCGACCCAGGCGATCAGTTTCGCGTTCTTGACGTACGCGGGGGTGTTGAGGGACAAGCCCTGCATCACGGGTGAGTTCATGGGGAGGCTCCAAGTTTAAAAATCGTTTTTTTAAAAACCCAGCACTGGGACTTTGAAAAAACGGCTTCTGCGCTGAGATACTGCGGTTTGCGAAGTCGCGATGTAACCGCGCGGTAACCAAGGGTCTCGATTTTAGGGAGGCTGCCTGATCCGTGCCTGTCAAATGGGATCAAATTCCCTCTAAATCTATGCAAAAGAAGCATGACTTTATGCAGCAAGGTACAGCGAGCTTGACCCCCCGCCGAAACCGTCGTCGGCGTGCGCTGCTTTGGGTGGGCGTGTTGTCGGCTGTTCTGGCGTTGCCCTTGCAGGCCCAAACAAAGGTCAAGATTGCGGCCGCGAGCAATTTGAAGTTTGTACTTGCTGACCTGACGGAGCAATACAGGCAACAAACTGGCGTGGTCGTTGAGGTGAATTTGGGCGCCTCGGGCAATTTGGCTCGGCAGATCTTGCAAGGCTTGCCCGTCGAGCAATTCATCTCAGCCGACGAAGAACGGGTGGCCGAACTGGTCAAAGCCGGCCGCACGCTGGATGCTGGCGAGCGCTATGCCACGGGCCGGTTGGCTGTGGTGGTGCCTAAAAATTCAGCACTTCCATTGCGCCAAGGCTTGGCTGCGGTGGTGCGGGGTTTGCAACCCAGCGACAAATTTGCCTTGGCCAATCCGGCCTTGGCCCCCTACGGCTTGGCGGCCGAACAAGCCCTGAAAAGCGCCGGCGTGACCGAGTTGCAGTCGCGGCAAAAAGTGCTGGGTGACAACATTGGGCAAACCACGCAGTTTGTGGCGACAGGTGCTGCGCAAGCCGGCATCACGGCGCTGGCGCTGGCCAAGGCCCCAGAGATGGCCGACCTGCTGCAATGGGCGCCGCTGCCCGAGTCGATGCACGCACCCTTGCACCAAAGCATGGTTTTGCTCAATGGGGCCAGCCCTGCTGCCGTGGCTTGGCAGCGCTTTTTGCGCAGCCCCAAAGCGCAAGCGGTCTTTGTGCAGCATGGTTACGCCTTGCCGCAATAATCAAGGCTATTAAGCCCGTTTACATCGACGCTGTCAGATCTAACCTCAACCCAGCCCCTTCAACCTGCCCCAACGCAACCCAACCCACACATCTGCCCCATGGATTGGCCCGCTCTCAATGTCTCTTTGACCTTGGCCGCTTTGACCACACTGGTCTTGCTGCCGCTGGGCTTGGCCTTGGCCCGCTGGTTAGCGGTCACCGCATGGGCGGGCAGGCCTTTCATTGAGGCTTTGTTGCTGTTGCCCTTGTTGTTGCCACCGACCGTGATTGGCTTTTATTTTTTGGTGGCCTTTGGTCAAGGCAGTGCCTTTGGCGCTTGGCTGTTTGCCTCGGGCTGGCGCTTGGTGTTCACGCTCGAAGGCCTGTTGCTGGTGAGCGTGTTGGTCAACCTGCCTTTCATGGTGCAACCCATTCAGCGCGCATTTGCGGCGGTGCCCAACAGTTTGCGCGAAGCCGCCTGGGTGTCCGGGCTATCAGGCTGGCAAACCTTTTGGCGCATTGAGTTGCCGCTGGCATGGCCCGGCCTGTTGGCCGGCATGGCGCTCACCGTGGCCCACACGCTGGGCGAGTTTGGTGTGGTCTTGATGGTGGGCGGCAACATCGAGGGCGAAACGCGCACCTTGTCGGTCTCGCTTTACGACAAAGTGCAGGGCATGGACCTGCAATCGGCCCATGTCATGGCGTTGGCCTTGGTCGGCATTTCCTTGTTGGCACTGAGCCTGGTGCTGGCGTTTGACCGGGTGGGCCAGCGCGGCCGCGCCCTGCAGGAGCGCTGATGCACACGGGCTTGAATGTCAAGTTGCGCTCGGCCCACCCGATTCGGCTGGAGGCCGAATTTGACTGTGGCGCCGGCGAGTTGGTGGCGCTGGTGGGCCCATCGGGCAGCGGCAAGACCAGCATGCTCAGAGCCATTGCCGGGTTGTGGACGCCGCCCGATGTGCAGGGCGAAATCACGGTGGCAGGGCAGACTTGGCTGAACTCGCAGGCAGGTGTGCAATGGCGGCCGCAGCAGCGGCGGGCGGGCTTGGTGTTTCAACACTACGCCTTGTTTCCGCACATGAGCGCGCACGACAACGTGGCGCTGGCCGCAGGCCCGAACTGGATGCCACACGATGTCAACGCCTTGCTTGACCGCTTGGGCTTGCACGACTTGCGCCAGCGCAGGCCGTCGCAACTCTCGGGTGGGCAGCAGCAGCGTGTGGCTTTGGCCAGAGCGTTGGTGCGTGTCATGCCCCAGCCGGCCATGCAGCAGGCGCCGCACACCGAAACGCCTGAGGCCTGGCCAGGCGTGCTGTTGTTAGACGAGCCTTTTTCGGCGGTGGATGCCCCCACTCGCCAAACCCTGTACCGCGAGCTGGCCGCCTTGCGCCAACAGGTGTCGGTGCCCATGGTCTTGGTCACCCACGATTTAGCCGAAGCCCGACGCTTGGCCGACCGCGTGGTGATTGTGGACGCGGGACAGACCCTGCAAACGGGTCACCCTTCGCGCGTGTTTGCCAGCCCCCGCAATGCGCGGGTGGCCGAATTGGTGGGCATTCAAAACCACTTTGAAGGCCGTTTTTACAAAGACCAACCCGGATGGGCGCGCCTGCGCTGGACGCAACCGGGCGGAGGCCCTGAGGCCATCGATTTGTTGGTGGTCGACAAAAACAAAATTGACGACGACACACCCGTGACCTGGGTGCTCAACGGCGAGCAGGTCGATGTGCTGGCCGATGTGGGTGTTGCTGCAGAACCCGGCACCACGCGACTGCGTTGCCAATTGGCCGAGGTCTTGGCCTTGGGCGAAATCAGTTTGTGCACCCTCACACCCGAAGCCTTGCCTGCTCAGACCATCACCCTGAACCTGACGACCCGGCTGCT
>JACCDW011460621.1_pt1 | contig 10410 bp, 10 predicted proteins | sample 7449781 | NCBI WGS metagenome assembly JACCDW01 (sample SAMN15323449, study PRJNA562643) | freshwater metagenome | isolation source: river surface water | place: USA:Blue River Watershed | collected 2017-08-18 | reverse complement strand
ATGGAATTATTAATGTTAGTGCAATAGATCTTTTAACGGGGACATCTACTGAAGCTACCATCACTGGCTCTTCAAGTCTTACATCTGATGAAATAAGCAGAATGATTAATGAGGCTGAGGATTCTCAGGTAGAAGATGGTATCTTTAAGGAAGCTTCAAATTTGAAAGATGTTTTGCACGATAGGTTGGTTCAAGTAGAAACAATGCTTAGAGATTCCTCATATTTATTTGACGAAGAAATGCTTGATGATCTGAATGATCTTAAAATTTCGCTTGTCGAAGCTATAGAAGGAGAGAACAAGCTGGAAATGCTACATAGTTTGAACCAATCAGCTAAAGAGTCTATAAAACTTGCATCCAAAATCATTAATGAGGAGGCTGCAAGCAAGATTCACTAATCTGGAGGTTTATATGAAATTAATCACTCGTGCTTTAGCGTTGTTGAAAAAGTTCGTAGGTATTCCAGAAAAAAAAGAAAAATCTGTCTTCGTTCTTAGAGTTGACACTGTTTGTGACTATTGTAAGTGGGAAGGCAATTTTATGCAGACCCTCATCGTGGATGATTCAAACGATGCTTGCCCAAGATGTGGCAACACCGAATTGACTTATATCATAGGTGACTAATGCAGGGGCAGAGAGAATAATCTCTCTGCCTTTTTAACCCGATAATTAAATTATGTCTAAAGAATTATTCAATTACGATCAGAAAATTCGCAAGCAATATAAAATTGATATGGTTTGCGGAGTAGATGAGACAGGAAGAGGTCCCTGGTGTGGACCAATAGTTTCTGCAGCTGTTATTTTAAAGCCAGATATTATTATCCAAGGCTTGAATGATAGTAAAAAATTAAATGAAAAAACCAGACTAGCTATTGAGCAAGATATTAAAAGCAATGCTATTTGTTGGGGAATTGCAGAAATTACGCCCGAGGAAATTGATAAAAAGGGACTGACATGGGCAAACGAAATGGTAATGTATAACGCAGCTAAAAATGCTGTTGAAAGCATTGGCAAAACTCTTGAAGATATAAAATTATTTATTATTGATCAATCTCCTTGTAAAAAGCTTAGACCCCAACTTATGATGCCAAAAGCTGATGGAACTAGTGCTTGTGTTGCAGCTGCATCTGTTTTAGCCAAAAACTACAGAGATGCAAAGATCGAAGAGATAGCAAAACAATATCCTGAATATAAGTTTGAAGACCATAAAGGATATATTAATAAATTGCATGTAGATATGGTCAATAAATATGGATTAATTCCAAAAATACACAGAGCCTCTTATGTAGTAAGTGGCTATAATAAACCAAAACAAATAAATATGATGGATATGTTAAATGATGAAAACTGGGACAATTAATTTAGATAAACTTGGTATGACTGCAAGCTTAACTTGTGCCGTACACTGCATGGCTATGCCTTTGGTACTTACAGCTTTACCATCTGTAGGGTTTAGCTTTATTGCTTCGGAGGGTTTTGAAATTGCATTTTTTATCATATCTGCTATTTTAGCTATAAGCAGCATTTGCTGGGGCATTAAACAACATAAAAATAAAAATATTTTATTTTTATTAAGCATTGGATTAGCTCTTTCAACTCTTGGAAGATATGCACATGAGAATGATTGGGGCTTAAAGGGAGTAATAATCTTAGTGGCTGGTGGTCTTACAATTGCAGCTACCCATTGGATTAATAATAAATTGTGCGATAGTTGTAAAGTTTGTCATCATTAGGAGATTATTATGATTTCTAAAGTTCCAGACGATAGTGAGTTTTTAAGACATTTGAAATCTACAGCAGATTATGAATTGTATGATTTAGAATTCCAAAAGGTTGCAGTTGATCAGGCTGAAAGCCAGGTTATTGTTTTGTGTTCTGCAAACAATAAAACAGTTGGCATTGATATGAATGCCATTGAAGGCACAATGTACACATTTATAAAATCTGGTTGTTTTGAGAATTCTCATGTTAAAAATATTTACCAGATGTATGTTGAAACTATGACTATGGTCAAATTTGTTTTGCAAGAAGTGGTAATTGAAGGCAAATCTGGTGATATGGTTTATTCTAGAATAAAATGGGTTGATCATAAAGACAGAGTAATTTATCAATTATGTTCTGCTGGTGATGGGTTGGTATTATCAGCTTTAACAGAATCAGATCTTAAAATAACTAAAAAAGCGCTGGATGATTTAGATGACTATGGTGATTTTGAAGAACAATTTGATGCATACGAAGAAGAATAAAAAAACCTCCCTTTCGGGAGGTTTTTTGTTTTGTATCTTCTGGATAAAGATTACTTAACCCAGTTGATGAACGAGAAGTCTACAGTAAGAATACCAGTTGAGACCTGGAAGTCAGACTTGGTAACAACTGAGTAGTCAAGGTTCAAGCCAGAACCTTGAAGAAGGTCTTCCCATGTACCTGCTGTTGAAGAACTTGGGTTCCAGATCTGAAGTTGGAAGCCAACTGCAGTTGGGTCGTTCAACTGGTCTGCAGCTGTTCTAACTTCACCTGGTTGCTGCCAAGTAAGTTCATAGTGGTTACCATTGTTTCCACCATCAGTTGTAAGGTCAACGTTGATAGCTTCCCATTTATGCTGTGGAGTTGAATAGTCATTAAAGTCGTAGTCAACTGGGACAGAAAGGTCACTAAGTTCAACAGCGGCCTTACCACTTCCCTGAACTCTAATACCAGTTACACCGATAAATGGGAACTGTGTACCGAAGTTGTATGGGTTGTTTGCTTCGTTAGACTTAAGTGGGTTATGTGTTGATTCAAGGTCAGGATGAACATACTGTGCAGTATCACCCCAGCCAACTTCAGAACCAGCAATAAAGTACTTTCTATCTGTTTGAACTGTTACTTCAAGGGTAGCTTCCATGATGTAGTAGATGATACCACCAATTCTACATCTAAAGTCGTAGAAACGAGCAACTCTTGTAGGACCAGCAACAGAAGGATCAAGTGGTGAGCCTGGTACGCTATCAACTGGGAAGTTGGTAACGATAAACGCCTGTGAAGATGGTCTACCATCGGAAAGGAAGTTTGCCTGGATGTTAGCTTGCTCTTGTGTAATACTTACTCTAGCAGAGGTAATCAATGGAATAGCGGTGGATGTTTCATCGAGTGCTCTTTGGATGTAAGTGTTAAGAAGACCTCTACCGTCAAGGCCGTTTTCTGCAGCTCCACCAACGAGGATTGGAAGAGAAACACTGATCTCTTCGAAGATTCCACCGATGTCCATGATACGGGACTTAGCAGTACCTTGAACATAGTTCTTAGGTGTTGCTTCCATCTGGCGGTTTCTATTTGCGCGTTCAACAATATACTTCTGGCCACCGAGCTCGAGAAGTTTGTAAACGCCGTATAACTTGTTATTTACTGGCATTGGATATTTTCTCCTTATAAAACATTAGTTTTGCAGTGAATTTTGCATTTTAACTGACCGCAAAAATAATTAAAACACGAAAACAAAGGTTCAAATTTCTTCTTCTGGAAAATATATCAATTTTCCTTGTGGGTTTGTTTGATTTGGCGACGTTATGGTTATAAATTTTGATTTTCGAACTATCATTCTTGACGAAAGTGGTTGTTCAGTCACTTGGAATAATGGAACTCTACTATAAAATTTAACGACCCCAAAATCAAAAATAATATTTTCTCCAACTTTCCATCCGCCATGAAAATAGTTTTCAGTTTCAACGCCTAGACGTTGCACTTCTTCATATCTTCCCGACCATTTACATTGTTTGACCCCATATGTAGCGATTTGATCACTTCTAGATTCGCCATAAGCAGTTAAGAATGTTATATCTTCGACAGTATTCTCTATATTAAACTCTATAAGTGATACTGTTCTCATTGCAGAACTATATCTACTAGCATCACAGTCTATCCAATGTATTTCTCTTCCTAATGCTAAATCTGGAGGTGCTACATAATCACCAGGTTGTCTTATATCTATCCTGCCAAAGACTTGTGCTGTAATTTTTACTTCTGAGTCAGCTGAAGCTGTGATGGTTAATGACTTTACAATTACATCGTCGATTGAGAGTAGTTCATTGCCATCAGATCCGCCATTTTCTGCTGTTATATTTAAATAAGAAAGAGTATGATTGGTGTCTATACTGATACTACTATTTGGGATTTCAGCATTTCTCAATATTGTTCTTATTGCGTTAGAAACAGTGCCATCTCTTTCTACTCTCAGTGGGAAAACTATCTGTCCCTCTATCCATTTCTTTCCTATATCAGAAATTGAAGCTCTTGGGCCTCCTTGTATATACCATTTGACATCTATTTCTTGCCTAGGCTGAACATCAAAGCTTTCTACAAGCAAAGCAACGCCATTGACTCTTATAGATCTTACAAGCAGTCCTGTGGCTACTTCCATTCGTGAGTATAAGCCTGGTTCTTTAGTGGTGGGCTCAGACATAGTTGTAAATATGCTTTTGCTAGATTTTCTTCTGGCCATTTGGTTCTCCGATTATTCATATTTTTCTTTTGAATATATGATTAACCCTATAAAAAAATAACCCGCCATTGGCGGGTTAAATTATAATTAAATTTTATTTTAGAGAGTTTCTTCTGCCATTCTTTCGGCTTGGGCAACTCCATCTGTCACTTTGGCGATTGAAGTAAGAGAGTCATTCATGTCAAGCTTTACGATTTTCACTCCCATTGTGCTTCTTCCTGTACTTCTTATATCATCTACTGGGATCTGGATAATTTGACCCTTCTTTGTAAGAATGATAAGAGAGTCACCATCGCTTACTGTGCTTGCTGATACAATTGCGCCATTTCTATCGAACTTAACTTGATCAATTGTATTCACACCCCGCACATTTCTTCCTGAAGTTGATTTATATTCACTTGCGTTAGTTCTCTTTGCAAAGCCTTGGGTGGTAGCTACAAGAATATCAGGATTCTCGTCAGATCCAAGTACAAGAAGCTGCGCTATGGAGTCTTGCTCTGATAGATTCATAGCCTTTACGCCTTGAGTTGCGCGCCCAGTAATAGTCACGTTATCTTCTGAATATCTCACAGCCTTGCCCATACTAGTGACTAAGAAAATGTCTTTAGAGCCATTGGTTTGCTCAATGTATGCAACTTCATCAGCTTCTGCTAGTTGTATCGCCTTAAGGCCTTTAGTTTTGAGATTTGTGTCATATTCACGGATAAAGGTTCGTTTAATTTTACCATTTCTGGTTACCATAACAATAAATCCATCTTGGTCTAAAGTCTTAAGAGGAATGAATCCAGCAATCTTTTCTTCTTGATTCAGATCTAGAAGATTAGCAAGATGGATACCCTTATGGGTTCTGCTAAATTCAGGGATCTCGTAACCCTTCTTCTTGAACATAAGACCTGTATTTGTAAAGAACAAAATCAATTCGTGAGTTGATGCAACAAACAATTCAGATGCTTCTTCATTTGCCTTAGAAAGATTTGTAACACCGCGACCACCACGGGCCTGTACTCTGTAAGCAGCCAATGGCAATCGCTTGATATAACCATCCTTAGTCATAGAAATTACACATTGTTCTTCAGGAATCAAATCTTCTGTTGTAATTTCATCTGGGGAGGATCCAATAGCAGTCAGTCTGTCATTACCAAGTTGCTTAGCAAGATCTTCTGTTTCTTTAGCCACGATCTTCAAGATCTTCTTTTCGCTTCCAAGTACACCCTTGAGCCATTCATTGCGCTTAGACAACTCATCCTTCTCATTAAGAAGTCTGTCTGCTTCAAGCTTTGTAAGTCTAGAAAGTGTAATTGCCAAAACAGCCTTTGCTTGCTCTTCGCTTTTCACAAGTCCATTATCAATAAGAGCAACAGTAGCTTCAGCTGGGCTATCAGAGGCTCTAATCAAAGCAATTGCTTCGTCGATTCTAGAGCTTACAGCAATAAGGCCTTCAAGAATGTGCATTCTTGCTTCATTGTCTGCTAATTCAGCCTCGTAGCGGTTTGTAAGCACTTGCTTTCTATGGGATACAAAGATATCTACAAGCTTAAGAACAGGAGCATTCTCAATAATTCTCTTGTTTACTGTTACTGTATTATTGACATTGAAAGACATTCTCAAGTTGGTTGACTTCAAGAGCTGATTAACAATTAAATTTGCATTACCAGTCTTTGAAATGTACACAATGATCTTGACGTGGGTTACACCATTCTTGCCGTGGGATAAGTCCTTAAGATCTTCGATGCCATCTATTTTCTTTTCTCGAACAAGCTCTTCAATTTTTTCTGCAAGCTCTGAAGGCGAAGCACTGTAAGGTAAACCTGTAATGATAATTTTTTGGCGACCTTTGTCATCGACCTCAATTTCATATATACCATCAATGACAACGGAACCTCGGCCTGTTTCGTAATAATCACGAATACCCTTTTGGCCACGGATGATGCCTCCAGTTGGAAAATCTGGACCAGGCATAAGATTAATAACTTCATCTGTTGTTAGTTGACCATTCTTTTCGATGAAAGCAGATACCAAGCTAGAAACCTCTCTAAGGTTATGAGGTGGAATCTTTGTTGCTACACCTACAGCAATGCCTGAAGTTCCATTAACAAGTAGATTTGGAAGCTTTGAAGGCAGAACGGTTGGCATCTGCATTTCGTCATTGTAGTTTGGCTCGAAAGGAACAACGTCAGCATTTACATCATCAAGTACTGATTCTCCAAACTTTGACAACTTACATTCAGTATAACGCTGGGCTGCAGCAGAGTGTCCATGAATAGAACCCCAGTTACCCTGGCCAATTGTAAGGGGATGTCTAGCCTTCCAATCTTGGGTCATATTTACAAGAGTATCGTAAATTGCAGCATCACCATGTGGATGGTAATTACCCATGACATGTCCTACAACTTTAGCAGACTTAGTTGTGGGCGAAGAAGCCTTAACGCCCAGGTCTTTCATTCCGTAGAGAATTCTACGCTGAACAGGCTTTAGACCATCTCTTGCATCTGGAATCGCGCGATCTTCCATTACAAAGAAGGTGTAATTCATATACCTTTCATCAATAATAGATGCAAAAGGAGCACCTTCAATTACTTCTACTATATCTTCAGCCAAAGCTGCGACTTTATTTTTTGCCATAATTTATTCCTTAAACTGCCATTTGTTGTGAGCGTAGAAGTGACTTTTCTACAATATGCTCTTTTCTTGCGGCTATATTATTTCCCATAAGCACTGACAACATATTATCAGCTTCAAACTTATCTGGGACTTCTACCTTAATTAATCTTCGTGTTTTAACATCCATAGTTGTATCGCGAAGTTCGTCAAAGTTCATTTCTCCAAGGCCCTTAAATCTTGTGATTTCTGTTCTGCCCTTAAACTTTGCTACGATAGCGTCTCTTTCTTCAAGAGTGTACGCATAGTGCATTTCTTTACCAGATTTAACTCTGTATAGAGGTGGCTTTGCAAGATAGATATGTCCTTGATTAATAAGCTCAGGCATTAGGCGGTAGAAGAAAGCTAAGATAAGTGTAGAAATGTGAGCGCCATCTACGTCAGCGTCAGTAAGCACAATGATCTTATCATATCTTAGTTTGTTGATATCAAATTCACTGTCTTCACTTCCAATTTGAATACCTGTACCAATTGCTGAAATCAAATCTTGTATTTCAGTGTTTTTAAGTAAAGATGCAAGATCGTGCTTTTCAGCGTTAATAATCTTACCTCTGAGAGGCAATACTGCTTGATATTCTGAGTCTCTACCATTTACAGCAGGGCCTGCAGCAGAATCTCCTTCAACTAGAAAAAGTTCAGTTCTTGACTTGTCTTCACTGTTGCAATCTGAAAGCTTCCCTGGCAATCTATATGTTTTACCAAGAACAGACTTTCTCTTGATCATTTCTTGAGTTTTCTTAGCAGCCTCTCTTGCCTCTTGTGCAGTTACAGCTCTCTTGACAATTTGAGAGATAATAGCTGGATTCTTATCAAAGAAATCAATAAGAAATTCAGAAACTACAGTATTGACTGCGCTTTCAGCCTCATTGGAAACAAGTTTGACTTTAGTCTGGGACTCAAACTGGGGCTGTGGAATTCTTACAGAGATAACGCAGATAATACCTTCACGAATATCATCTCCAGAAAGATTCGGTGACTTTTCTTTCAATGCACCTGAATTACGAGCATATTGGTTAATAATACGAGTTAAACAAGTCTTGAATCCTGATAAGTGTGTTCCACCATCTGGGTTGAAAATATTATTTGCATAAACCTTAATTGTTTCAGCATCATCATCGCCGTATTGCATAGCAAAGCTTACTTCAACAGTCTTTCCTGTTTGTTGGTGCTTATACTTACCAGTGCCAGAAATTGGTTCAGAAGGGTATAGACCATTCTTATTTGAAGCTAAATATTTTACATAATCTGCAATACCGCTTTGAAACAAGAATGTTTCTTTGCGTCCAGTTGCCTTATTGATAAACTTAATACAGAGTCCACCATTAAGCATAGCAGATTCACGAAGGCGAGCAATAATAATTTCTTCATCATACTTAATGGTATCAGTAAAGATTTCACTGTCAGGGTGGTAAACAATTGTAGTACCATGCTGTTTTGAGTCACCAGTACGAACTGTTTTGCTTGTAGGAATACCACGGGAGAAGGTTTGCTCAAATTGACCACCATCACGGTGAATAATTGCCTTAAAAGAATCAGAAACTGCATTCACACAGGAGACGCCAACTCCGTGAAGTCCACCTGTAGCAGTGTCGTGAGTAAACTTTCCACCTGCGTGTAGCTTAGTCAAAGCAAGTTCAAGCTGTGTAATGCCTTCATTTACATATTCACTATGAACAGTTACTGGAATTCCACGACCATTATCAGAAACCATAACAGTCTCACCATCTTGCTCGATGGTAACAGTAATTTGAGAGCAGTAAGGAAGACCATTTGCATCCTTAGCCATATGCTCATCGACAGAGTTGTCAAAAACTTCCCAGAGAATGTGATGCAGAGCTTTTTTATCAGTTCCGCCAATATACATACCTGGGCGAAGTCTGACAGCTTCTAGACCTTTAAGAACTTGAATTGTATCTTGTGTAGACATAACTTTTTCGCCTTTTAATTGTGATACTTAATTATCGTATCAAATGGGCTAAAAAAGCATAAAACTCTCCTAAGAGAGTTTTATTTTATTTATAAGTTGTTTTATTATCGTGTCAGATTCTTTAAATAGATATTCTCTTTCGAGATTTTTTGCTAAAATAATTCTTGCCCTGTTTGCTGCCATGGCCATTCCGCCACCGGCACCTCCGGCTGGGGCTGCACCTTGGGCAAATATTTTTTGTGTTACACCATAGATTAATCCACTGACCATTTTTCCAAGATCTGAAAAAGATATAATATCTTCAATAGATGTACCCTTTTTCAATCTTTTCCATTTAGATTCTTCAGTGGCTTCTCTCTCGGCTTGAGCTTCTTCTGGAGAATGATCTGCAAAATCATCAGTTCGTTCTCCAAGCTTTGAATTATCTTTCTTGCCTTCTTCAGTTCCGCCATAATCTAACCAAATCTTCTTTGTGAGAGAATCAGCGTCAAATTGTAAATTATTTTCAATGAAGTTTGCTACATCCATATCATAAAATATTTGTGTAGGGGATTCAATCGGGCCAATAATTTCTTGTCTGTCTCCCATCGCAGGAGCAGCCATTGGTGCTGAAGGTGCAGGAGGCGCGCCAAGCATACTAGATAAATCAGGCATACCGCCAAGCGGATCTGGAGCTGTTGGAGCAGCAGGAGCAGCGGTCATATCAGGCACAGGAGGAGCTGGCGCCGCTGCTGCGTCACCACCTGCAAAATCACCTTGTACTTGTGCCTTTTTAAATAAAGACATTTAAATCACCGTTGAATCGGTGCGATGTTTAGGATCACCAGGAGTTCTGTAATTTGCATCAGGGTGTCTTACTTCATCCTGTGCATCATCAAAATCATATTTATTATTGTCAATGTAGTTATCTTCATTATCCAAGAACACACTTAAATCTTCATCGTTGATGATTTCCATAGCAATCTTAGACATTTTAACATTGTTTTTATTCTTATAACTATGACATGCGCTTCTTACAATTTGGCTTGGATCTAAACCTACACCATCTAAGTAATCAACAGCATCATCTTCATAGTCTTCTTCCAAAGAAAGCGACGCTAAAGCTGTCCATAAAGCCTTCATCATGCCACTCTCAGCTTTAGAAGCTGTCTTAACATTACTGCCCTTTACAGTCTGGGTATAAATGTTTGTGGCTTCTGCAACTATCTTAGCTTGGCTTAATTGTGAATATTGCTCTGGAAGTAAATCCAAAAGAATGTCGTGTATTTGTGCTTCAATTGTTCGCATAGATTTCTCTCTGGTGCTTTAAATTCAATTAATTGAATTTTAATTTTATTTAAAGTTTTTT
>JACCDW010923997.1_pt1 | contig 10411 bp, 6 predicted proteins | sample 7449781 | NCBI WGS metagenome assembly JACCDW01 (sample SAMN15323449, study PRJNA562643) | freshwater metagenome | isolation source: river surface water | place: USA:Blue River Watershed | collected 2017-08-18 | reverse complement strand
GAAGCACGAACAACGATCTTCAGAGTTTTGTTTTTAGCCTGAGACTGAAGCAAAAAAGACTTGTGCCTTTTGGGGTCAACAGCCAATTTGTAGATTCCACCCGTTGTCAAGAAATCTGGTGAATCACCAGGACAATGAACAATCTGAACCGTTGCAGACTTATCACTCTCATTGTGTCCAATCACTACCGAAACAGTGATGTGGTGCAACGTGCGACTAGGTAAAAATTTCAAAGTCCCTGGCTCTATGTTGAAATTCGTAGGCCCAGCAATCGATTCAATGTTCAAAGCATTTTTCTTCACGCGACGAAGTACATCTCGTGAAACCTCAGGATAAGTTGAACACTCGATAGCGTTTTGAAAATCTTCATAGAAAAAGCTGGGCTCTTTCGTTTTGGCAAGAATTTTCTGAACTTCGCTGCACGCTTTAACCAGTTTTGGATAAGTTTCTAGGGTTGCAACTTCCTTATTTTTACCGAGCTCTTCCGACAAGTAGTCGTCCTTAAGGACAACCAACCCCATCCTCAGGGCAAGCACCTTTTCACGTTCAATCCTGACAACAACTTGAGCATCTGTCGTTGACGATAAAAACTTCTCGGCCCTCTCAAGAAGCCTCAATGCCTGCCGTAAAACAACATAAGGTCTCTTTGGTAAGGCGTGTTTAACAAGAGAACTCTCTGGGTTGAGCATTGCATAACTAACGAGAATGCCACCCCCATTATTTGCATCATTTTCCAGGCTGCGCTTTTTTTGAGCACTGTAATCTTCAACTTTTTTCATCCAATGCTCTTTCATTTAAATGAGTTACCCCATAGATCGATACAAGCAAGATCAACAAAGTTCGCTGCAAACTATGGCGTGTCAAGCGCCCTAAGCGGTTGTCTCTGTGAACAAGGTAAATGGCTGCTCGCTTACCCTGCCTCTTGATGGGAACGCCAATGCGAATCGAATGATGCTGTCCAAGCCGTGCGTTCAGTTCGGGATCAACATACCTAACGTCATTGATGATCTCTATACAAAATTCACTTGAATTCAAACTAGTGGCAGCCTCAAATAGGTTTTCAATCAAGCCATCGGTCGGCGTGACACCTCCAAAAAGATTGATCAAGTTGTGCACATCCGATGAGCTTTGCTGACTGAATGCCGAAAATAGGGCCTTAAAGTGTGGGGCGTTATAAAAGCGTCCAATACTCTCTCGCGATCTGACATCAGCTTGCGATATCCATGCCACCGCTGTCTTGAAGATGGAACGTTTTTTCAGTAGTCGTAAAACTTCCTCCAAGTACTTCCACTGCGAGACAGTCACGCCAGAAATATCTAGAGCCGTATTTGTTGATCGATCAAGAATTCGCAGATACACGTAAATAACAGCTGCGAAAATATTCATGTGTGTTGTCAACTCAATCGAGCCACTCTTCAATGCGGTGCCTGGAACCTCTTTTTGGGCAGATGTTTGCAACACACCGCCATCCACACGGGCTGGATACAACTGTCTATTGAAATGCAACCATGCATCACGTCGACCTAAGGTATCGCGAGCACTACGGCCGTGATTCCCCCCATGCGCCTCTACTCTTTGCCACATAGCCTCACTTGGCTGAGTGGACGCGCTCAGTGCAGCAAGCGCCATGGCACGGACCAAGTGATGCGAATAGAGATAAAACAAAACCGTAGTACTTGGATATGCGTGTCCCGCCAAGATACGAACCTCATCTGCTCGCCATGCTTTTTCTGGTGTGTACTCAAAATATGAGCGAAGTTGGATAGGTCCATGTTGGCCAAGCTGCCATCCGTCGAACGTCCGCTCCCAATCAATGAACATTTTGCGGTTGATTGCTCGAGCTCGCAAATGATGAATCCTGCAGCGCTCATCCCCAGTTGCCCAAGACATGGCATCCGTCAGTGAGCGATGAAGCCAGATCCCAGAAGACCCAATAGATTTGTTTTCTCTTTTATCCAAGAACAAAAATACATCGGAATTCACGCCAGAATTCATTGCGTCAATACGTGCTTGTAACGTCGCTAATTTGTATTGCAGTTCGCTTGTGATGGGCAAAATCCTCTGCCCACTTGCTGACTTGATATGACTCAAGCCTGAGGGCTTGATCACAACACCAGATGACCAAGTCAGAAGACTCGAAGAGGTCAAAGCCGCACACTCCATCCATCTCAGCGGAACTTCCTTCAACAGAGATATCGCCGAATCCAATCTTGCGACTCGAAGACTATCCTCGCAATTCCAATGCTGACTCATGCCTTTTGCGGCTTGGAGTTCAACATCATTGATATGAGTGACACTCGTCGTGATTGACGGGGCAATGAGGTACTCATCGCGGCCTTCTAGCGCTGCATCGGGCACGGGGTAGCCAATACTTTGAAGACTTTTTAAAAACCAAGTCGCGGCTGCTGCTTGCGCGTCGCGTCTTTGGATTTTTGTTGTGCCGCTATCGTTTTCAGCATCCTTCCCACCAACCACAATGAGTAAGGCTCTGGAGAAATCAAAAAAATCAATCTCAGTGAATTCTGCAATCGGGTGTTGGGCGAACTCAGAAAGAACAGAGCGCAGGTATCCCAGATAAGTAGATATGCTGCTGAATTCAAGCCTACTATTTCGGTTGTTACGAATCAACTCGTTATTCAAACAAACACACAAATGCAGCGCCTCTAACAGTGAGCCCTTAGCAACTGGCATGATTTGAGCGATGGCTAAATCGTATTGATTGGCTCTTGCTTTTAACCCTCCAAGATCCTCATGATTGCTGCCAATCTTATGAATGATGCGGAAAAATTGTCCCAAATGTTGATCGGGATACGACTCATGACTGCGTTGATCTATTGAGTCAAGAAGTTCCACCCCTTTGTCTCCAAGCAACTTGAGCGATGACCTCGTTGTGGGAATCGGGGCATGTTGACATGCTGCATATGCGAGTTGCAATATATTCGGCGTGTACAAATCTAGCCATAGCGTGACAATGCCTAAGAGCGCTTCAGAGAGACTCACACCATGCTTATCCTGCTTGAAAAATTGCAGGCATGACTGTTGGCTCAACCAAAGATCAATACCGCCCCACGCATCGGCGATGCTTGATACCCGCGTCCATAGTGATTGTTCTTGGAGAAAACTTGCAGTAGAAGACTGCGCTGGTACGAAGCGTTTATCTTTATCGCCTTGACGTGACCAACAAATACGCCAGCCATTTGCACCGAATTCAAATGACTTTTCTCCAGCTTTGAAAATTGCTTCTAAATCGACTCGTTCGGTGAAACCATCAAAAATGATCACATGAAGCAGCACAGCGGCCCATTGGTCTTGCGGCATGGACCCAGCCAACAAAAGGCCTCTAATTTCTTCAAGCAACCTCTGTGCTGCCAAATGCCATTGACTGAACAATGGACCAGAATTTCCCTTTTCAATGACGCTATGAAATGATTTTGCGAGTCTGGTCATTTTTTCAAGCGGAATACTAAGAGTCCTGCACGAAAAAGACTTCTGTCGCTTGACCAATGCCGGCGAAATCCAAGTTTGCAAAACTTTTTCCAGAGTAAGGCCTGCCGCTTGAATCGCAGAAGCTGGTGAGTACACAGATGCTCCAGCCGGCATCTCAAGGCCGCTCGTAGCATGCCCTGTGATCACTCTCAATAAGTTATGGTCTAAGTGATCAAGAGTCCACTTTGTAACGATCACATGCCGCATGAAATTTCTTGAGCTTTGGAAATAAATTTGGGCAACCGCTTTCACATCAGCTGCTTCAACAGGTTTTCGCCTTGCAATACGCCCCTCTATCGAAACCGTGTTGAACGCAACACCATTGAAACGATATTCACTTTTTGAAATTTCATACCAAATTTCATTTTTACTCTTAGGAAGCACTTGCACCAAATCATGAGCAAGGGCCTCTTGTGCAAGTCCGAACAGCTCTAACACCTTGTGGGCCAATTGCGTTTTAGGAACAAGGCGGGAATCACGCTCTTGTCCTACGTGCTTATCATCTACATGCAAAAAATCCGATGAGGCGTAAACAGAACCATTGGTTAATTCTGAAATTTTGCTTCCGCGACCTCCGTAACTAAAGATCAGCAAAGCTGCACTCAGACGTACGGTCTCGTTAAAACAATCCAATTTACTTTTTAAGGTGCGACTGGACTTCACCCCTTTTGCTGCGAATTTCAATGCTCGCAATGAAGCCTCAAAACCTGACCTTAAAGTCTCGTCTGTTGGATTTTTCTCAGAAAAAACAAAAGACTCATTGACTACGCGCACCACAGGCCCAACGCCAAGATAGTGAAAGACTTTATGACTCGATCGCTCTAAGTCTTTTGCTTTTGGATGAAAGTAGTAAAGCGCATTGGTGGTCGTAAGTCTTGGCGACAATCCACACACAGCCGCCTCTAAAGCGTCACCCAAAACATGTGAGTACACATTTCCAACAGACCCGACCCACTTACTAGGCCATACCTTCAGTTTTGGATCGCTGCATCGTTTGAGAACAGCTCTATGCGCTTGCTCTAAAAAAGCCCAATTTTTGACATTAGGCTGAACGTCAAACAAATCGCCCAAATAACTGGCTGTAGGCCTTGCAAGCCAGCGCTGCCTCAAAGCGTTGGCCACCAGCACAGGCAATGGCAAAACAATTTGCTTTTCATCTTTCTCGCCCCAGTCAGCGAGCTCCAACATTTCCCCCATGTTGAATTTGATGCAGCCATTATCTAGATCCAATTTAATGTCATGTATATCTACCAATGAAACGTTCATCAGCACATGAAATGGCAAAGGCAAAGATAGCTGCAAAAGTGCAAGAAGGTTTGCGTCTTTTTCTTGTGGTGGCGAGGGAGCTTGCTGCTCAAACAAATGCACCAACGCTTTTGCAATCCTTGACATATGTTCGATTGGAATTGCATCTCGACTACTCATGCCTAGGCGCTGCGATCTACTTTGATACGCAGTCCCTGAGATGAGATAACGCAAGACTGATGCACCGCTCTGAAATATATTGATCCCATTCGAAATCAAAGCATCCTCATTATTTTTATCTTGGCGAGGGCGTGATTTCTGGCGCTCAGCATCACTCCTGGTTTGAATCGCCTCTGTTGTGGTGTGCGCTTGTGCCAGGGACTGTTTGTTAAGTTCGAACTCAATATCCGCTAACGTTTTGATATTTGATGGCGTTGGTAGCGGAGCTTTAAAAATTCGTTCGAGCTTTATTGCGAAACTTCGCTGACCACTTTTCTTGATGTGGCGGATGTGATCGGAGAACGGATACTCTTTGTTCTCTAGTGCATCAACAAGGTAACGCCAACTCTCAAGCTGAGAGCCCTTAGAGGTATTGGCTAAGTACCTGTACAGCTGAGTCAGTCCCTTCAATACAGACAGGGGGATCAGCTTGCCTTGTGCTGAAAAATATAAAACACAACGAACATACAACTGATCAACAGAAGCTTTACGCGTGTAAAGCGCAGCTTCGCGCGCACGATGACAAGCACTTTGGACTTTGACATACGGATAAGTCAAATCTCTGTTTGTCACAACTCTTGCGTCTGCAAGATTGCATGACGTTACAGCGGCTATGAGTGCCTGAATTTCACGATTCCATGCACGACCATACGAGCTAGTTTTCACACTATCTTCGAGCATGAAAAGATAAGCAAGCACAGCCCCTCCAGAAGGAGGCCAGCTCATCACTCTCAAAAGGCCATGCTTTTTAAGCACTTCCCAAGATACAGAAGCGCCATGTGCAATTGCCTTTGACGCCTGCCTATCAGAATGCATAGCAATACTCTTTCGATTGCTACTAAATATAGGCTTTATCTATTTACTGGTACTTTATTTTTTATTCAAAATTTATTAACTTTTAATTAAATACATCCAAACATCGCCTACCAATCAGCGTCACTTTCAAACAGCCCGCATCAAGATCTCAAGCTTTACGGCATCAGCACAAAAAGCACGAATACCTTCTGCCAACTTGTCCGTTGCCATTGCATCTTCATTCATTGCATATCGGAAAGTAGGCTCGGTGTGATGGAATTGCGGCAAATCCAGTTGTTTAGCTGCAGTTGCACTCAAGGCTTGAACCAAAGGCTCATTGGTGGCGCTTAGCTGAGCGAGCAACTCAGGTGCAATCGTCAACAAATCGCACCCTGCCAATGCCGTGATTTGGCCGACATTTCTAAAGCTCGCGCCCATCACCTCGGTCTTGATGCCGTGGCGTTTGTAGTAGTTGTAAATCGCACGAACAGACTTCACACCGGGGTCATTGGCGTTGGCGTTATCGGCTTCAATCCAAGCCACGCCTGCCGACTTTTTGTACCAGTCATAAATACGGCCCACAAAGGGAGAGATAAGCTGCACTTTCGCATCACCGCATGCCACAGCTTGTGCGAACGAAAATAACAAGGTCAGATTGGTGCGAATGCCTTGGCGCTCTAGCTCAGCCGCAGCTTGAATACCTTCCCAGGTGGATGCGATTTTGATGAGCACCCGCTCTCGCTTGATGCCCTGAGCTTCGTAAAGCGCCATGATGCGCTTAGCACGCACCACGGTCGCACTGGTGTCGAAGCTCAAACGCGCATCCACTTCGGTGGACACACGCCCGGGAATAGTGGCCAATATCTCGCAGCCAAAGCGCACCAGCAATCGGTCAATCTGCTCGTCCATGGGTTCGTTGCCGTGAGCGGCCACTGTGTCTTTGAGCAGTGGCAGGTATTCGGGCTTTTGCACCGCTTTCAAAATCAGCGACGGGTTGGTGGTCGCGTCTTGGGGCTGAAACTGAGCGAGTTGCTGGAAGTCGCCAGTATCGGCCACGACGGTGGTGAATTGCTTGAGGGCGTCGAGTTGGTTCATGGCGTGATTATCCTGTGTCACCAAAAGTCTAGCGGCTTCGCGCTACAGTCTGATTCATGCAATCTTTTACGCCAAAGAAAATTCTCATCCTCGGTGGTAGCGGCTTTGTGGGCCGCCATGTGTGCTCGCGCCTCAGCCTGCAACACCACCAAGTAACCGTGCCCACCCGTCGTCTGCCTGCACGCCACATCCAAATGATGCCCGGCGTGACCGTGGTGCAAGCCGATGTGCATGACGCCAAACAGCTGCAAGCTTTGTTGCATGGCCACGATGTGGTGATCAACCTGATTGCCATCCTGCACGGCACAGAAGAAGAGTTCACCCAAGCCCACGTCACCCTGCCCGCCAACTTGGCGCGTGCCTGCCATGCTGAAAACGTCACGCGCCTGATTCACATCAGCGCTTTGGGTGCGGATGTGCACGGTCCATCCATGTACCAACGCAGCAAAGCACGCGGCGAATTGGCGCTGCTGTCGGCCGCTGCCAAAGCACCACTCGGCTTAACGCTGCTGCGCCCCAGCGTGATATTTGGCAAAGAAGATCAGTTCATCAACCTGTTTGCCAAGCTGCAAAAGGTCTTCCCCGTCATGCCGCTAGCCGGCGCGCACACGCGCTTTCAGCCCGTGTGGGTGCATGACGTGGCACAAGCGATCGTGCATTGCGTCAACACATCGAGCACCGAAGGCCAAGTGTTTGAGCTGTGCGGCCCAGATATCTTGACGCTCACCGAGCTGGTGCAGCTTGCTGGCCGCTGGGTGGGCAAAGAGCGCCCCGTCATCTCACTGCCCTACGCCATCGGTTGGTTGCAAGCGCTGCTGATGGAGTTTGCACCAGGCCCCACCTTGATGAGCCGCGACAACCTCGACTCGATGAAAGTCAACAACATCGCCACCTCGCATGCGCTGGGTTTACGTGCCTTGGGCATTCCTGAGCCCAAGTCCATCAAACGTTTGTTTGTGCCAGGGCATTGATGAAGGTCTACCTGGTCGGCGGTGCAGTGCGCGATGCCCTAATGGGCGTGGCCGGATCTGACCGCGACTGGGTGGTGGTGGGCGGCACGCCCGAAGCTTTGGTGGCGCAGGGCTATCAGCCGGTGGGCAAAGACTTTCCGGTGTTCTTGCACCCCGACACGCACGAGGAATAGGCACTAGCCCGCCCTGAGCGAAAAATTGCACGCGGCTATCACGGCTTTGCGGTGCATGCTGCACCCGACGTGACGCTGGAAGAAGACCTGGCCCGACGCGACCTGACCATCAACGCCATCGCGCAAGATGAACATGGCAATCGCACCGACCCCTATGGTGGCGAGCGCGACATTGCCGCCAAAGTGTTGCGCCACGTGACCGACTCCTTCCGCGAAGACCCTGTGCGCATCCTGCGCTTGGCCCGCTTTGCGGCACGTTTCCCCGACTTTACCGTCGCGCCTGAGACGATGACGCTCATGCGCGAGATGGTGTCCGAAGGCGAAGTCGATGCCTTGGTGAGTGAACGCGTGTGGCAAGAGTTATCACGCGGCCTCATGGGCGCAAAGCCATCGCGCATTTTGCAAGTGCTGCGCGAGTGCGGTGCTTTGCAACGCCTGCTGCCAGAAGTCAACCAACTCTACGGCGTACCACAACGCGCCGAATACCACCCCGAAATTGACACCGGTATCCACCTAGAAATGGTGTTGGATGCATCAGCCCGCATGAACGCGCCACTCGACGTGCGCTTCGCCTGCCTGTGCCACGACCTCGGCAAAGGCACCACACCTGCCGACGTGCTACCCCGCCACATTGGCCACGAGCAACGCAGTGAAAAACTTGCCCGCGCTTTGTGTACGCGTTGGCGTGTGCCAGTGGAGTGCAAAGAGTTAGCCGAACTGGTGGCGCGTGAGCACGGCAACATCCATCAGAGCTTGGGTTTTGGTGCTGAGGCTGTGCTGCGCTTGTTAATGCGTTGTGATGCGTTGCGCAGGCCGGGGCGGTTTTTACTGGCCTTACAGGCGTGCGAGTGTGATGCACGTGGGCGCTTGGGTAAAGAAGATGAGGCTTATGCGCAGAGGCCTCGGTTGGCTTTGTTGTTGAAGGCGGCGCAATCGGTGGACAGTGCTGCTGTGAGTGCGCAGGCGTTGCAAGAAGGTCTGCAAGGTGCTGCCATTGGCGCGCGAATGGATGCGGAAAGGTTGGTGGCTATTGCGGCTGCTCTTTGAGTTGAACGCATCGAACGCGTCAAGCGGAGTTCAAAGCACCTTAGAAATCCCAGCACACACCAGACTGAGAATGATCGTAGAAGCCAGCGGAATAAATATCTCGCGCCCAAAGATCTTGAACCGAATATCGCCAGGCAGCCGCCCAAACCCCAGCTTTTGCAGCCAAGGCGTCACAGCATTGATCAGCAGCAACGCAACAAAAACAACAATGAGCCAGCGTGTCATAAAGCGGCTTACAGCGCGTACGTGCGGTCACCTTGTGCAAAGCCAATCGGCTCCCACTCGGTCGTGCCCAAAGCCACCACTTTGAACAACTCACCCATTTCGTGCTCGGTGATGAGCTTTTGCGCCATGCTCTTTTCATCCAGCGGCGCATCCACCAACGGGGGCAACAAGCCGCAGTTGATCAAGAAATGCGCTTGGGTGGTGTAGCCCAACACATTGAGGCCCGCGTCTTGCGCGGCCAGTGCCACGCCAGTGAAATTGACGTGCGCGGTGATGTCTTTGCGGCCCACATCGGCCAGTGGGTCTGAGTCCGCTTTGTGCAACTGGTGGCACATCAACGTGCCCATGCTGCGCTGGGGGTGGAAGTATTCACTCTCAGGGAAACCGTAGTCGATCAAGAACGCCGCACCACCTTTGCTTGTGGCGGCTTCGCCCGCTTTAAAGCGGTCGGCCAAAGTTGCCACAAAGGCTTCGGCTTGGCTGTGAATTTCGGTCAGGTAATCGTGTTCACCAGGAACTTCCATGGGGGGGCGAAGGTCGGTCACACGGTCTTCCCATTGCAAGGGTGATACGCCCGCTTGGCTCAGGCTCAAAGCATCCGCATTCCAAACCACACCACGCTCATGCCACACACCGCTCTTGCGCACCAGCAATTGCACAGGCATGGCATCGAGCACTTCATTGCCCACCACCACACCGCTCAGTTGATCAGGCAGCGCATCGACCCACTGCACTTTGTGCGCATGGGCTTTGAGGGTGGTTTGTTGGCGCTCACGCAAGCTGCCCGACAAATCGACGATGGTGTACCGCTTCATGCTGTCACCTAGGCTATCGAGCAGCTGCAAAGCCAAAGCGCCAGAACCTGCGCCGAACTCCCACACCTCGTCAGTGCCTGTGACTTGCAAGGCTTCGGCCACTTGGTGAGCCAGCGTGCGGCCAAAGTGCTTCGACATTTCGGGGGCGGTGGCAAAGTCGCTGCCACTCTCGGGCGTGATGCCGAATTTGCGCAGGCTGTTGGCGTAATAGCCCATGCCAGGGGCGTAGAGGGCCAGCGCCATGAAGCGGTCAAAGCCCAGCCAGCCGCCTGCATTGGCGATGCTGCGCTGAATCAGCGTGTACAAAGCCTGTTGGCCCGGGTCGTTGGATAATTGGGGG
>JACCDW010612287.1_pt1 | contig 10414 bp, 7 predicted proteins | sample 7449781 | NCBI WGS metagenome assembly JACCDW01 (sample SAMN15323449, study PRJNA562643) | freshwater metagenome | isolation source: river surface water | place: USA:Blue River Watershed | collected 2017-08-18 | reverse complement strand
TCAGACTGCCAATGGCACCTGGCAGCGTTATTATATCGACAGCGGGATTGGCAAAACCATTCAGCTTCAATTCGTCGAGGGACTTTACGGTGATGGCAAGACCTATGCCGTCGGCGCCAACCACACCAACACGTCTGACAATAGGCAGGCGCCGGAATCAGCCGTTTACGTTTATGAAGTCCCTGACTTCCATGCCAAGGATTTTAATCCAGCGGCAGCCTGGAAGAAGACCAAGGTATCAGAGGGTATCGTCTCGGTGAAGTCCCCACTCGTTGGGCCTCAGGGCGCGCCTGGCGTCTTTGCAGTAGGTGACGTGGATGGTGATCAGGACAAGGACATCATTGTTCACGGGGATGGCGATCCTCGCATCTTCTGGTTGGAGCAAACAGCGGCCGGAGTCTTCAAAACCAACGTTCTGGATACCGAAGTGCCCCAAGGCGGCGTTGCTGTGGAAGATCTGGACGGTGACGGCGTCGCCGAGATCGTGGGCTCTTCTTATGAGAAAAACCTGCTCTTCATCTATAAGTTCATGAACTGAGCAGGGCTTCTCGTCCATCATCGCCCTTTTTGAGCGGCAACACCGGCGAGTCTCGCGGGTGGGGCCTGCTTGTCGTTTCGGCTGGAATTCGCTAGAATGTGAACTCCATTGTTCAAAGGATGGTGACCATGAACAGATACCTTTTGGTACTCGCCTTCTCTTTGTCGTCATGCAAGACCATGACACCCAACTCTCAGCTTTCCAGTGTTGCGGTCGTGAGTTCCGCGACCCAAAGTGCTGAGACGATGGCCATCTGGAATGAGTATGTCGCCAGCGAAGTCAAACAGGACAGGATCCAGACCAACTGCGAACCTACCTATTACGAAGCAAAGTCAGCACCTCAAAGCAAAGGGATCGTGATTTATTTTCACGGATTCACACCCTGTCCTCAGCAGTTTTTTGATCTGGGCAAGGCTCTCGCCGAACAAGGATATGATGTCTTCATCCCACTGCTGCCTGGTCATGGGCGTGTGCCACTCGATGGCCCCATGGGCGACAAGGAGGACGTGAAAAAGTTGCCAGAAAGAGCCGAAATTTACGAAGCCTTTGTCCAAAAAATGGTGCGCCTCGCAGCTTCCGCCAAAGGGGAAAAAATTGCGATCGGGTTGTCGGGCGGTTCCAATCTCGCGACTGCGGCTGTTGCGTCCGATCCAAAAATATGGGCGCGAGCCTTGATCATGGCGCCTTTCTATAAAATTCCTGGCGCGCTTGGCCCGGTCTCGGCGACGATTGATTTCATCAAGGGCGATTTTCAAAATTCCTGGGGCCAGAAGTGTAAAGACCAACGCAAGCAGGCAGGCGGTCGTGCGGGTATTTGCAATTATGAAATCAATGCGATGCGAGCCATCCTGGATGTTGGGATTCGCAACAGAGAGAAGACAGGAACATTTCTGCTGCCCGTGCAATTCGTCGGCAAGGAGGCGGATAAGTCGGCCGACAATACGGAAATGCTCAAAGCTGCCGCGCGGGCTCCCAACAAAAGTGTCTGCTTCTACCCGCAGGATATGCCTCATGCGTTTGTGAATCCCGCCGAAGTCCCGGATGTGAACTTCTACTGGATGGAGGCCCTGCGTCGCGACATGATCGCTTTTGTCAGCCAGGGAACCTTCTTTCCACAGGGTGAGCCCACTGTGGTGGAAGAACAATCGAAGCAATGTCTGACGCGCTAAAGGCTGTAACCTGGAGCCGGGCGAAATGCCTGGCCCTTCTTCAGTAAATCCACTCTCTTTACGTTATCCAGGACAGGTCCTGCGTTCGCGGATTGCCTGGAGCCATGCGCATGAGCCTTGCCGAAATATCTGTGATGCCTTTCGTTCGATGCCTAGCCCTATCTAAAATGTCGCTATCCTTGGTATCCGCGCTAAGCTTTCCTATGTCCTTCGTTGAAACCAATCCCAGCAAATCGCTTCATATCGCATCCCTTGCAAAAAAGTTCAAAAACGAGGCAGTAAAGTCCTTGCGCAGCCGTTTACTGATCGGTGGAATTCCTAACTCCACCGCCTATACACACAGCGGAGCGTGATCCATGAAACTAGGAAAGCTTTTTGCATTGAGTTTGGCCTTGGGCAGCTTACTGAGCGGCTGCGGCAGCTCTGATCAGGATTCCCAAACAAAATTCAATGTCCTTGCGAACCCCCACTTGATCGGTAAGGTGAAGGACGGCACTTTGACTATTGATGTTGGCGGTGCAAACCTGCCAGCAAAAGGGGCTGCCCGTGATGCGCTTGATGCCGATATTCGCAGGGCCGTGGCCAAGTGGGTCGAACCCTTGGCGATTTTCGGTCATGACCCCAATCCTTCAGTCAACATAACTCATTGCTCGGATCCTGACGAAAAAAATAATCTCGCTTGCTTGAAACTGCCCTTCTTCAGTTTTTTCAAGCCTGACTTAAGGTTTTACATTGAAAAGGATATACGCTCTTACTATACCAACGGAACGATTCATCTTGATCCGAAAGGTGGCTTCGACACGATCCTGCACGAGATGGGGCATGCTTTTGGTCTGGGAGATACTTATGCGGAAGGCGGTTGGTTCTGCGATATCCATCATGGCAAGTTTGCCCCTTCCAGCACTTCGGTGATGTGCAATGCTGATTTCAGTGATCTGCAAACGGACGATATCGCTGGGATTCAGCATCTCTACTGCCAGAAATTTCCGAGTGATTGTTCATTCCGCGTGCTGACAGTCGAGAAATTCACGGACCGCCGAGGCAATGACTATAAGAATTTCAGTCTCGACAAGGCCGACTATATGGGCTGTTACACAGCTTGTGCGGACGACCTGAAATGCAAGGCTTTCACCTACGTTGGACCTGGTGTTCAAGGTGACAAGGCGCGCTGCTGGCTCAAGGATAAAGTGCCCGCTAAGGACAGCGTCAAAGGCTTTGTAAGCGGCATCAAAGATGCGGAAGGATTCGTGAGCGTTGAGATGAATACGGATCGACCCGGCAAAGACTATAAAAACACGAAACTTTCTAAAGAGGATTATGAGCTTTGCCGCAAGAGCTGCACTCAAGACAATTCTTGCAAGTCCTTTACATATGTACCTGCAAATGTCCAAGGTCCTGAAGCTCGCTGCTGGCTCAAGAATGCAGTTGCTGCAAAGTCAGAGCTGGGATCGATGATTTCGGGAACGCGTCGCTAAGCCAATGGCTCGAATTAAGCACCTAACTGGGGGGTGGCATTGGCCCAGCATCCCAGTTTGGGTGCTGATTTGTTCCGAAGCATCAAATGGATTGATGGTTTTCATGCGGCGCTAAGGCTTTGTTTTGTCAGCTATTTATTCCACCTTGTCGCCCGCTGGAATGCAGCAACTGGACCGATATTTCGCTTTGAGCCAAGCAAAGCTTCCTTTATAGTCTTTTCCGCCTATACTGCGGAGATTCAATGAAATCATGGTGTCTGTTTTTTCTCCTCTTATTCCCTGGCTTTGGCTGTCAACGCTTTGCAACAGAGTTTGAAAGCATTGCTGTTCGCTGCGGTGTGCCAGCGCATGAAGTTCCGGCAACAGGGAGCATATGGCAGCTGCAAAAAACGAACGCCGAAAGTCTGAACGCAGCCCAGCTCAGTTCCGCCGAGGCTCGCTTGATAAGACCGGACGGGAAGCCTATCAATCTGCCTATCACTTCGCGAGCCTGTGTTTTCGTGCCGGATGAAGAGGGCATTTTGATGGCCTTGGTGAAAGACAGCGATCTGCATGCTGCCAAGCGACTGTCGGGTGAAATGCGGCCAGGCGTCCAGTTTTTATCTTTGCAAACCGGTCGACCATCCGGCTTTCATCTCAATTGCCCTGACAACATTCTTTATGCCAGCACGGACTTTATTCCCCCGGTTGAGGTTCCTGCACAAGAAGGACTTGATTCGGTCGAGATCATCCTGACCGCCAAAGCTGAAGATTCGCGGCAAGAGTTTGAACTCCTTAATAAAGCATACGGTACCAGGAACCTGGCACTGACGCAAAAACCCCTTCCGATCGGCATGAAAGAAGGGATGTACCGCCTCTCTTTACAGTGGCGTAGTTCGATCAGCGCCTGGGACTTATCGGGTACCAATAATGCAATAGAACCGTCCTGCCGCTTGTACCTGCAAAAGTCTGCACCGATCGTTATGGGTTTGAAGGGGACTTCCGATAATTCTGCTGCGCTGCTAGCCCAGGGTGATCGACTGCCTTGGTATGCTGTTTCCAAAATTCCTCAAAACACGCTCGTATGTCGGGAAAAAATCGGAGGTGACGAAGACGAACGGAAGGAAGCTTCAGCCTGTGAGGCAAAAAACCACTGTTTGTCAGCGGATAATTTTGAGGCTATCGATGATAAACGCGCAGATGAAGCTGGTGTGTTTCATTATTTCATTAAGGCCCAGGATCGGGCGGGCCTCAGTTCCCAGACTCACTGCGAAAAAGTTGTGGTTTCTTCGGGCAAACCGTTTCTTGCTGTAAGCTGGAACGAGTCGTCATGGAATCAGGAACTTGCTGTCATGTCGAGCGCTGCTGTCGATATCAAAGCGCAGGTGTCAGCGTCCCATCCCGAGTTGGAAGACCAAGGGATCATGAAGCAGCTGGAATGTAAGGTTGATTTTCGCCTTGCGCAGAATGTGACGATTCCAGGTCGAGACGTAGTTTGTTCAGAGGGGCTTTGCCAAGGCCAGAATCTCGAGGACTTCCGAGCCTGCAGTCCTAACATCCGTTTTGGATTGGGAAACTTCTGGAAAAACAACAAAGCCCAGCGGATGCAGTTGCGCCTGCATGTTCGCGCGTCAGCAGCCTCTGGCCAACAGCAAAGCTCCGTGGCAAGCATTTGGATTTATCCCGAACGATTTCAGCCTATCGCCACTGGTCCCAGCACAGAGGGCCCTATTGCCGTCTATGAAAGCGACGATGGCGCCATCATCGCGCAACACGACCTGAAAATGCAGCGATGGGACGATGTAAGCAAGAGCTGGCAGGAGGTGCCGCTCAATGCGAGCGCGACTATCACGAACGTGAAAAGTTTTCAGACCAGCGATAAGAAAGTCTATGCGTTCTGGAAAGAGGGTAGCGTGACCCGTGCTGTGGTTTGGAATGAATCAACGTGGACCGCGCTGCCTGCTCATCCCCAGCTGTCAGCCTGTCTCGCCCAGCGTGCAGCTTATTCCGACGGCGGTTTTTTCTGCCAGGACCGGGGCGACGCTCTCATATGGCACAATGAAGCGTGGCAACTGATGGGTTTGCCCAAGGATTGTACCTTGTCGGGGTATATTTTTAATCCTCACCTGCAGACATTGCCGCAGGGGCCCAGCTATGCGGCTTGCAATAGCGGAACCATACTTATGAAAAGCGCTGATTCCGCTTGGGAAGAAATTGGCTTTCTTGAGAATCGCAACATTTTCCTCGATAAACAGGGCAGGCTTTGGTTACTTGGCCAACCCGAAGATCCTCAGGATGGTTTCGATCAGCTCTCCTATTACGATCGGGGCACTTGGCATCGCGTTCTTTCACGTCCTCCGCGTTTGGAGTCACGCAGTTGGTCGCTCTTGGTGCAGACCGCTGACGGCGACATAGCATATGATGACTTTCTTGTGCCGCAGGAAGCGGAAGGCAAATGGCAACGCATTCCGGGAATCGCACAGGCCTTTCCCGGAATCCGAACTCTGATTTATCCCGGGTCGCAGTCTGGGATTGAGTACCTTGCTAACAGCTATGGATTTGGCCTAAAGAAAGCTGAACGGCTGGAATATTTTCCACTCACGGCTTTCGGTATACAGCCTTACGACGGCGAAAGGCCCGTCTATGATGCAGCGGGACGTTTTTGGTTCATCGGTTTCACTGACGATGATAAACAGCGAAGCATTTACCGTATCGACCCGACGATCTGGCAAAGCTATGCCGAGGAAACGGGCTCAAATCGCGCCCCGCCTTATGCGTTGCCGGTATCTGTCGCCGTGAACAATCAAGACGAGTTCGAAATCTTCGATCGCTGGTCTGGCCTTTCACGCTATACCGGGCAAGGTTGGGAAAAAGTCTTCCCTGCTGTAACGCTTGGAGGCATGCCGATAGAAGATCTCGCGCTCGACGCTCAGGGCTACTATTATGGACAGAGCGCGGATGACCTCAAGGTTTACAGTTGGGTTCCACCGGCTGCACCTCAACCTCTTATCAAAATCTCCAGTTTAGTTGATTTCTGGCCTCGCCTTGATTACCAAGGGCGAGTCTGGGCTGTCGATAACGAAAACAATAAACTCATCGTGATGAGTGGTGGGCGAGCTCAGGAAAGCGTCTTGCCGAACACATTTAAAAATTGCGTGAAGAAGCTGCTTATGCTTTCAGATAGAATCATTGTCGGCTGCAACGGTCGTGGTTACATGGTTTGGTCAGAAGCAGAGCAGACATGGCAAAGCATGGCCGCTGCTGAACTCAAACTTCCGACACAATTTATCTACTGGGAGCAGATTTCGGCCAACCATCTGGTCTATCAGCTGAGTAGACAAAAAACTTTGACTCAGGTCGATCTTGATACGCTTCAGACCGTTGTTCTTCCCGAGGTGCCCGGCATGGACGTTCGTCGCTTACGAAAAACGACCTATGGCACCTTTCTGCTGAGTTCCACTCTGGATGTCTATCGGCTGAATCAGGACCAATGGGAATTAATTCAGGCAGCAGCCGAATGGAAGGACCGCAATCCAGGTTTCGAGAATGCGAGTTTTCGAGAGATCTTTGTCGACTCGGTAGGTCGCATTTGGTTGCAAGGCGCTTTTATCTTGCGTATCGACTGGGCGGACCGCTTGCGGCAGAGACTCTAGATGATCATATTATGAAGTATGCAAGCCCTTCTCCGCACTGCCTAGACTTTTGACAAGAATACGGGATGGTGTGCGTGAAGGCATGCGTGTGACTGAACTTATTCCTTCCATCTGATGTACCAGGCTTGGGAACAGCGCGCCTTGTTCCGATAGGCGTTACAGTTCGCACAAACTCGCGATATTATCAGACATAGGAATGAGGGCTATGAATGACAAGCACTTCATCCAGTCCGAATCTGGATCGTCTCTTGTGGCTGTTCTCATGGCCCTCGGGCTGTTTTCGGTTTTGGCGCTTGGACTCAATCGGATGACTCTTGAATCTTTACGCAGCACTAAATCCATAGAGGGTCGAACCAATCTGGAAGCGCTCAAGCAGATGGTGCTCAACCGTCTGGATTGCTCCAAGACTGTGCCTTCTGATCCTCTCACGGCCTGTGCCAAGGATCGCTTTGTCGAACTCAAGTCGAAAAATGGTCTGGTTTTTCTACCCGACAAAGGACCCAAGGGCGAAAAGCTCGGATCGCACAACATAAGAGCTGTTTGTTCGGCCAGTCAACGCGGGATTATTGTGGAAGCCAGGCTGACCAACGCACAGGGAGAGGGTCTGGCTGATCCATTGACGCGAAATCTCGTCGATTTCACGGATGCTTTTAAGGGGGTACGCTTCTGTGCGGATAACTTCGACAATCAGGCAACAGCGGAAGAGGCTTATCTAAAGAGCCAGTTGGAGTATTTTCCAACCGGGAATTTTCGCGCCAGCGGCGGCAAGGTACGTATTGTGGTTCAGCAGATCAATGAAAAAGCGGATTGTAATCATTCGGTAAGAATTTGCGGTCAGAATTTTTCCAAGCAAGGGTCTGTCCTTTTGAAGGATGGCGATGTTTGTCGCGTCGAAATCGCGTCCACAGGAAAAGCCTACTGCCTTGGCACTTTGAGCATGCTGTCGAGCAATATCATGCTGGCCAAACAGGGGCAGAATCTATGGAGTGTCCATGTCGAGGATTCGACAGATTTTGACTATAATGATTCCGTTTGGAAAATAGTGGGCGTGCCAGAGAAATAAGGATCCACGGCATGTACCAGATCCTGGAATGGAAAATAAGGATGGGATCTGCTCACAAAGTATTCACGCTTGAATAACGAGCGTCCCCGAGTTAATTCGCTGGAAACTTTGCTCGGGAGCTAGGCCTTGTTTAAAAAAGCTTTGCAACTTTCCAGTCTATGCCTGATTACAGCTTGCGGTGGACCTCTGGAGGAGCAGGAATCCAGCTTTATGGAAACCCCTCCTCAGAATACTGAAAAAACCGTTTCCTGTCCGCTCCGTCCACTAGCAGCCTCGTTCAAAAATGCAAACTTCCGCAATCAGAACATTCGCTTTTATAGCGCTGAAGAAATCGGCTATCAAAGTGCCGATTGGTTTGTGAAAGGAAAACCTTGGATCAGTTGGGAGGGATTTGATTCATCCATCCTCGGTTATCCAGGTTTTCCAGGGACTGGCCGGTCCTTCAAGGTCAGCCAACCTGTGAATCTTCGCATCACGGCAGTCGATGTTCGTAATATCGAAGGCAAACTTCATTACCACTACTTTTCCAACGAAACCGCCAACAGTCCGATGGAGAACTGGTCGTCAACCAAAGCGTTCGTCATGCTCCAGGCAGCGCATTCCATCCGCAGTCAGACGAATGGCAGTGCGGGTCTTTTGTCCACGGTCAGCGGGGGATCAGAGCAGAAGGGCGAATGGATTGGAACTCACGTCAATCGGGTTGCGCGTACAAGTCACAACGAAACGGCAAATTGGTTTAAATCGATAACGGGCTCGCAGGGCAGCGAGAATTTTGTGCGAAACTGGATCGGCAGTTCAGCGACATTTGGCGGTCTTCATAGTACGACGATTGCGGGACTAGGAAATCGAGTCAAAGCTCGCAATTCTGGTTCTGAGATGAATCTGCCGCTGGCCATGACCTGGAAGTCCAATGGTCAATCGAATACTCTGATGCCGATCGTCATGGCAGAGTTTTGGAAACGTTTGGCGGTCAACGAGAAGGATCCCGTAACCTGGTTGAAAAAAGCCCCCTATGCTGGTCCCGTACTTGAATCCGCGGACAGGATGACCAAATTCTTTAACCCCACTAGCAATTTTGGTGTGACGGTCGAGGATCTGCAGGTGCTGTTTTATGGATATGTGAATTCCTCGCAGAATGGTGGGCTTCAGCTCGGTGCCACCCAGCATGATGAAATTGTCAAAGCTTTTGGCGGCAAGACTCGATTGGATCAGCTCACGCAAGGACGGTGGCGCCTCTTTGGGAAGACCGGATCAGGCTTCAGTGATGAGAGAGGGCGTGACGAAGCAGCGTTCGGCGGCTTTCTTTGCATTCCAGCCGACCCGTCACGTTCTGAACTTCCCGAAGGTCGCTTGATCGCATTCTTCATGAATATTCAGACTCATCAAGGTGCTTCGAAATATGCTGTGCGAAACAACACGCTGCGTAACCTGTCCAGAGCCCTGATTCCTGAATTGAATGATGATCCAAGTCTTTGGCAATAATTAACCGGCAGCCTCACGGAGCATAGGCGAGTGGGCGACAAATGTACAGGTCACTCGCGTCCCCGTTGAGCTGCTGGCTGGCGCTATCCGCGCTGTTCCCCCCTGGTGTCAGTCTCGGGCGGATGTGGGGCAGGATGAAAATGGTGGGACTATAAGGTGGGGAGTGCGGGCGAGGCCCACACTCGAAATCTGCGAGGCAGGAATTTTAGCGACAGCTGCCAGTAAGGTTGATCAATTCTTTTTCAAAGGCAATGCGCAAAGGACTTTGCGCGGTGTATGGGTACTGTGTTTTCGCCGGAAGCGGAGTGCCGTTCAATCCGGCCTGGGTTGGAAGGCCTTCGACGGTGAACCAAAGCCTATATTTTCCAGGATAGTATTGTGCAAGATTCCTGTTCATGGCCAGCAGCACGAATTTCGCTTGATCGACAATAGCCTGACGGGCTTTTGGGCTGGCATCGCCTATGGCAGGATGTTCAGATGCGTCCAGGCGCATCGAATAGGTGTAGACTCCGGTCTGTTCGTCGTAAGTATCGTTGATATACTCGGCCTTAAGGCCCGGGACACGACTGATCTCGTTGATGTTCACGTAGGAATTGCCCAGGGAATTCTGCTTGAAGGTACGAGTCGGTGCCATAGTTCCCGCCATCTGAGATGCCGCAGGAATTCCAATCTCCGCCCACATGGGCAAAGCTTTGTAGCAGTAGTCATCCGTTTGGAGCTGACGGTGAATAATCGTGTAATCGATGAGCGCATCGACAGTGGCAAAACTGCTTGTGCTTGTTGCCAGACCGATAAGAACCAGGGCCAAATTCTTCATGTGTCTCATGTTTGTCCTCTTCCTTCATCCTGTTAGGGAACAAAGAGCCTCACGCTCCTTGCCAATTTCCTGTATTTTTCAGTAAAGATCTTTCGCGGAAACGGCAAGAACGGATGAACGCTCCCGGTAAAGAGCGTATCAGGATCTGATACAAATCCTGGCGGAGGAAGAGTCGATCCCGGCAGGATCGACTTTGCGGACGAGTAAGTATGCTCACATGGGGGCATTCGGATCCATG
>JACCDW010133450.1_pt1 | contig 10414 bp, 3 predicted proteins | sample 7449781 | NCBI WGS metagenome assembly JACCDW01 (sample SAMN15323449, study PRJNA562643) | freshwater metagenome | isolation source: river surface water | place: USA:Blue River Watershed | collected 2017-08-18 | reverse complement strand
GGTCTGCCAGATGAAGGTCTTCCTGAAGATGGTCTACCACCGCCAAATCCACCACCTGAACGGGGACGATCGCTTCTGTCTGATGAAGGTCTTCCACCAAATCCACTTGAGCGAGGGCGATCATTTCTGTCACTTCTTTCTCTATCTTGGCGCGGCGCGGGTCTTTCTCTGTTGCCAAAAGAATCGTCACGATCGCGAGGTGAAGAGTCTGATTTTTTGAACCAGCCAAAACCACTTCCGGCAGGCTTAGGTTGTGGACTTCTGCTGCGCGGTTGATCGGATGATTTTTCAAATCTCTTTTTGCCTAGGCCGATAAAATCAAGCAACCCGCCAGATTTCTTTCTGTCAGCAGGGCGCGATCTGTCGCTAGAGCGAAGAGGTCTGTCGGTATTGCCGAAAGAATCGTCTCTTTCTCTTGGAGCTCTGCGTTCAGAAGATGAACCTCTTCTGTCGTCACGATCGCGTGATGGACGAGCGCCTTCTCTTGGCGAAGAGGAAGATCTTCGTTCTTTATTTACCGAGTAACCAAAAGTTCTTTTACCGCGACTTGAATCGAAATCACGATCATCGCGCCTTGAATCACGTGCCGTTGGAGCTGCATCAACATTGTGAAATGGATGAGTTTGGTCGACAGGGATTTTGTAATTGATCACTTTTTCGACGGCTTGCAAAAGTTTAACTTCGGTAGGATCGCAGAAGGAAATAGCGATACCTTGTCTGCCTGCGCGAGCGGTACGGCCGATGCGGTGAACGTAACTTTCGGGATCCATTGGGATGTCGTAGTTAATTACATGGCTGATTGCGGGAATATCAATACCGCGCGCGGCGATATCAGTAGCGATTAGAACTTGCACAGATCCGTCGCGGAAGCTGCCTAAAGCTTTTTCACGTGCGCCTTGCGACTTGTTGCCATGAATTGCGGCAACTTTAACTCCACCGCGCTCCAAAAATTCTTCAACGCGATCTGAACCGTGTTTTGTTCTGCAAAATACTAGAACACTTGTCGCGCCTTCGTCTTTTACGATACGCTTTAGAAGTGCTAATTTGTTGGACTTTTCGACGTAGTTAATTTTTTGCTCAATACGCTCAACTGTTGTTGATTGTGGAGTCACTTCAATTTTTACCGGGTCTTTAAGAATCGAATCAGCCAAGCCACTAATCACTGACGGCATAGTTGCCGAGAAGAAGAGAGTTTGTTTCTTCGCTGGAAGTTTGGCGATGATTTTTTTGATGTCGTTGATGAAGCCCATATCGAGCATACGATCAGCTTCGTCTAAAACAAAAATTTCCAAATTCATGAAGCGAATGTGACCCTGATTAGCAAGGTCAAGAAGGCGACCTGGAGTTGCGATCAAAATATCAACGCCGCGCTGAAGATTGGTGATTTGTGGACGTTCTGAAACGCCTCCAAAAATTACTGCGTGACGAAGGTTTAAATCCTTGCCGTAAAGTTCGATATTTTCAGCGATTTGTGAAGCGAGTTCGCGCGTTGGAGTTAGAATCAAAGTACGTACACAGCCGCTTTTTACAGGCGCGTTGCTCTTTACTAGATTATGAATGATTGGCAGAGAGAAGGCGGCTGTTTTGCCAGTTCCAGTTTGAGCGATTCCCAAAATATCTTTGCCTTCAAGTAGATGTGGAATTGCTTGAAGTTGAATTGGTGTTGGAGTTGTGTAGCCTTTAGCATCAAGTGCTGAAAGGATTTTTGGATTTAATCCAAGGTCTTGAAAGGTAGTCATTTTTTGTTTAGTAATTTTTTAAAGAACAGCTGAGCAAAGAGAGATGAGGTAGCATCCTGTCATCCTAAAATAACATCTTGTCACCCCCGCGATGGCGGGGATCCAGACTTGTTTTGTGAATTAGAATCTGGATTCCCACATTCGCGGGAATGACAAATGGAAAATCAGAATGGCAAATAAATATCTTAACGAGCAGCTGATTGTGAAGGGCGAGAAGGACGAGGAGATCTGTTTCTTCCGTCTCTGTAAGAGTTGTTGTGTGGTTTGTGTTTGAAGGATTTTTTGACGGATATGGCGACAAAAATGATCAATCCTGCATTTAACGCAAAAATTCCTAACGCCAATTTTTCAGATCCTGATTTCGCTAAATCGTAAACGAGATAGAGCAAAGTTAGATTGTAGATTAGGCCAAAAATTTGTCCGATTAATTTTGATGAGTTTTTTCTTGGTTTGAACGAGTTACGAGAATCTGAGCGAGGTTGGCGTGAGTGGTCTCTAGGAGAGTTTTCTTGGTGAGTGTGACGATGTTGTTCTTGGTCTTTCATTGTTATTTGTAAATTTTTTAGAAAATGATCTGTTTGAGTTTGGTTTGAATGACGGTGGTTTAGTGCCAATCAAGCCTAGGGTTGGAACCGAAACAAATCCGAAGAGAAATTGGCGTAATTCAAATGATTTAAACATTGGATTTAATCGGAAAGTTAAGTGAAGGGCGCGGCGTTGTAGCGAATAAAATCTTAAAGGCAAATTAAGGTTTAATTGAGACGGATTCAGTTTGATCGTCACGAAATTTTCTTAATTTTTTTGCCAATTTTTCGTCAGACAAAGCCAGAATTGCGATCGCTAAAAGCGCGGCATTTTTAGCTCCCGCTTCCCCAATCGCTAAACATCCAACCGGAATTCCGGCGGGCATTTGGGCGATCGAAAGAAGAGAGTCTAGACCTTTAAGGGCACGACTTTCAACCGGAACGCCAAGGACTGGAAGATCTGTCATTGCTGCGGTCATTCCTGGAAGATGAGCCGCACCTCCAGCGCCAGCAATGATTACTTTAATTCCTCTTTTTTTTGCTGATTCGCAAAAATCGTAGAGACGCTTTGGGGTGCGGTGCGCTGAGACAACTTTTAGCTCGTGAGGAACTTTAAACTCTTCGAGAATTTTACAGGCATTTTGCATCGTCGCAAAATCTGATTTACTACCCATTATGATTGAGATCATTTTGAAATTTGAATAAAATTTAAACTATTACCAACAATTGTAATTAGTATTGCTGCCACAATTGTTGGTATTTGGTATAAATACACCATCTGCACACTCTAATTCGAAATAAGCATTGGTATCAGAGTGGCTACTGCCACCGTCACAACCGTCACTCCTAGTAAAGCCTATTCTGACGCAACTGCCATAACCCTTATCAAACCAACTACTACTCCTACAATTGTTTGTAATCGTTTCTATTGTGTATGTGTAATCCTTTCTACCGCAGTTTTGTTGACCATCGCTATAAAAATGGATTTCTGGATCGCCATTGCTATCTACGTCGCTTTTAAAAGCCATACTCTGAGAAGGAGAGTTATCCCCGTCGCCAACGTCGCTATTGTTGTTCGCAACAATAGCGGTAGATCTTGTACAGCTTCTGCAAGAGGTACAGTCATTAAAAATACTACTCCAAGAAGCCGTTCCATTACCATTATCATCGCAGGTTACATAAGGTCCATCAGGGCTACGGTCACTAAAGGCCTTAAATTCAGAATACCTACCACAATCATTGAAAGAATTTGATACTGATGATCCGACAACTGTCTTGCTACCATAGTTACTTATGCAACTCAGGCTTAACTTGCTGTTAGCCGCATAATATTTATAGCCAACTCCACTTGCGGCATCAGTTGATCCAGTTCCGTACGGAGTGCCGTTCTTGCTTCTACACATCGGATTACATTTTTTTACGCTACCGGTATTAAAATAAGTCTCGTCAATTTTGTTATTAGAGTCTTTGTAGGAACATGTTACGGCGCTAGGAGTGGTAGATCCATTCGTATCGGAGTAAGAGCCGGATATACAAGTTCCGGTTCCGGTTGATGATCCAACGGCAACGCGTGGAGTTGGAGAGTTGTAGGTTGCTAAGGCATCGGCAACATTTGATGGCCCAACCTTAATCTGCCCGCTATTCGTAGCGCAATAAGGAATTGGCGGATCCCATTTGTGAGTTGTTGAATTGCAATATCTCGACAAAGAGTAGTAACCATTGGCTCTACCGTAGTAATATTGCGAACCGTCGTGAGTGGTGATGTCATTAGGTGAATTCACGTAAGCTGTTTGGCCAAATGCAGTAGTCGGCCAATTAATTGTGGCTATACCATTAACACTTCCAGCGACGTTGCTGCTGACTGGATGCTGCGTTTTTCCAACATTAATTCTCGCATCAATATCATAGCCAGGACAGCTATTAACACAGGTTGATGAAGTTGACGTCCAAACATTTGCCTGACCACCAACAACGTCAACTGATTTACAGTAGCGCTCAGGATTGCCGGGTATTCTGGTATCATTATTCACATCGTTAGGAATAGTTCCGCTTGGGCAAGTCTCTGTGGTACAATCTCCAAGCTCATAAATTTTGCCATAAGCGCTACGAAGAGGTGGATAAGGATAAGTTGCGTAACCAGAAACACAGCCTTTGAATCCAGTAGCCTTACATAATCCAGCTTCAGTAAATTGAGGATTAGATCCAACGCCACAACCATTGGTAGTGCTTAATAACTCGCCACTAAGTGGGACGTTTATTGCTTTGTACCAATAGGCATAACCATTGCTGATTGTAGACGCCAACGCCGAATCCGAAACAGCATCACATTGAGTGATGCAAGCATTTTGTACCGGACCCCAATTACCTAAATAATCGCAAACTCTTGTCGGAGCTGACCCACCAACGATTTGGAAAAATCCGAGAGAATTATTACATGTTCCGGTCGATGTAGCTGACGTTTTGACTGTTGATCCATCAACCAAAGTCGCACTACGCGCCGCATTAACAGAAGGGAAGGTAGCGCCGCCAGAATTATTCCACAGCTCCCAGCTTGCAGTATCGTCAGATCCAGAGGGGGATGGGGGGCTAATAGCGGAACAGGAAATTCTCTGACAATTAGTTGTTGGACTTTGCCATTTTCCACGCTGAGAGCATTGTCTAGTTGCCGCAGTGCCTCCGCTATAGCCAGAAATACAAGAATAAAGGGCAGCGCGATCTAGATTTCCACTATCCCCAGAACAGCTATGAGCGGGAGATAATGGTGATACAGAGCTAGACAAAGTAGTAGTTGCACCGACCTGTTTAAATCCAACAATACAACTTGTTGCAGAAGCAGTTACAGGAAAATCGTCAGACGAAGTTAATGGCCAATTAGCAAAACCATGACTCAAGCCTTTATCTTCTCCGCTTTCTGAAGACTGCTGGTAGCCTCCCTGATAATTTCCATTGGCATCAATTCCGGATGTATAAATTGATGAACAAGAGTAGCGAACGCATTGATTGTTTACAGTTCCCCACACCGCCGTTCCACCTGAATTTAAACAACTCATTGTTGGAGGAGTTGTAACTCCATTGCCATTCAAAGCATATGTCCAAAATCCTGTACAGCTTCCTCTTACATTGTTGAATCCAAAAATCGATTGCGGGAATTCGGCATGTCCAGCGATTGGAATAGTTGTTACCCCTCCTGTCGTTAGTCCGTAGGTGCGATATTTGTGAGAGATGTGAACCACATCGGTGATCTGGGAAGTAGTGGTTCCATAAGCAGTCTTAAGCAAAGAGCTAGTGATGTAATCCAGATCATTCTTATCCGAGTTTGGTATTGGATTGTGATTAATCGCCGGACAAACCTGAGGTAATGGTACATCAATACAAAGCCCCGCTTCATGAGATGTTTCTAATCTGTAATACCGATCTGTACCAAGGGAAACTCCACTAACAAACTCAAGACATGGACAATCTGGTTTTTTTCCACCAGCACTGCAGTCAGCGCCGACTTTCTTTCTAGCTTCGTCAATAACGCATTTTCCCGTGAGGCCGTTATCGGTCAACTTCGCTACAACTCGCCTCTTCTTCTTCTCAAATCCTTGAGTGATACAAAGTTCATTAAACCAGCCATAAGCATCAGAATCACCTGAAGATCCTGATGGATTTGGATTTATGATCGTCGCTTGATCAGAGGCTGTAATACCGAATTTACTATTACAGAGTGGGAGTAGTTTTTCGTTACAGTCGGTTTGAATTTGCGTGAATGACGCAGTTGGCTGATTGTTGGCTTGAGCATCGTAGAGAGCTATTTCATTCTGGATACACTCGTTGTTTAGCTTGCTACATTCTTCACGTCTAACGCATATTTTATTTTGCTCTGTCGAGATTGTATTGCTTTGTCCAGCAGGTGGATCGCAAGTCTCGAAGGATGGGTTGTCGTTTCCTAAAGATAAAGAAGTGGTGCAAGATGCAGTTGCTGATCCACAGCTGTCATTGGCAACTGCGCTACTTAAATATCTGATAACAATTTTTGAGCTTAAGTAGGTGTTATTCACGTCGGATGCGAGAACGAGCCTGTAGTAGTTATCCGAAGGAAGTTTTGTTAATGAATTATCTATTTCTGGATATTTTCTGTAAACGCATCCGATCCTTTGGGGATTTAGGTAAACCCCATTCATATCTTTAACTTTTTGATAAAGACAGAAAGTTGGACGACCGGATATTTCTTCGTATTCTTTACGTGTCGAAACCTCTACAGAGAAAGAATCTGAGCCTTCTTGGCCATCAAGAGTCGTTGTCATTGTCGCGCTAGCTTTCGGATCGATATCAATATTATCAACTTCGTAACCAGTTTTTGCAAAACCAAGACTGAGTTTTTGCGTGGCCGCACCAAAACTTACCGTCATTTCCGGATAGTGAAAATCTGTGTCGCCAAATACTTGTCCCGTTGGAGCTACAGCGATGGTTCCATCTCTTTTTGTTGAGGCGTTAAGTATGTAAAGAGGCGGCACAAATATCCGAGGTGAGTTGGCCATATTCGCAAGATTGTAAAGAGCTGGAACGGTTATGCGTTGACCAGCTTTGATGCAGCCTTGTTCAGGGAATAGTCTTCCATCCTTATCTAAATATCCCTGCGGATCGTCGCTTGGTTGATTACTTTGGACATAAGGAACCTGAATTAAAGTCCTCCACCTCTCAGCCAAAGTCTTGTCGTCATTGGTATTTTTGCCTCCACTACAGCTCTCGGTGTCTTCGTTGTAGGTTCCAGAGAAGCAATAAGTTCTATCATCACTAGTGCTTGGAGTCTCTCCGCCTAGTGCTATTTTTTCCGATCCATTAAAATAAACCGGATCATATGCCGTCGTTCCTCTAGCATCAACAAAAGTGCAAATGTAGTCGCCATATTTTACAGCTCGTAACCTTATGTAGCCGTCGATCGTTTTCATGCAATCGCGAGTTGTTCCATCTTCTCCCAAAGCATCACCAGCAGGCATATCACTTAGATTGCCAGTCATTGCGCATTGGTAAGGATCGCTATTTTTAACGACTAAATTAACGCATTCATCAGAGCCGCAAATTTGACTACAATCACCAAGAGCGCAGCTAATTTGACACTCCCTCTTACCACAACTTTTTCCAACGGCACCACCAGCATCAAATCTCAGGCAAGCAGACAAAACATTAGTTCCTTCGGTATCGGTAAAGGTTGTCTCAACATAGCCACTGTGGTAAGCCGTGTGGCTATTTGGAATGTTGTAAATATTAAGATCCATGCCACACAAATAGCCCATTCCCGTGCCACGAAGACCGATATTATCAGTATCACATTTTCTCGGCGACCTTGGATTCTCCCAAAATGGGTGCCAATAGCCCATGTATATTCTTCCAAAAATTGTTGGTATGTATGCCTCTTCACCCCATCGGTTATCCAACATATCATCTTTGCTATAGCAAACTCCATCGGTAGAAAAGCTGCTATCAACATTAAAATTACGAGGCACTCCCGAGCCATTAGTAGCGCTATCCATCGGCTTTGGACGATAAAACCAAGAATGGATTGAGCTGTCATCAGTTGTGCCGATTACTTCAGTATCGGAAGTAAGACAAAAAGCTGATTGAGTATTTTCAGACTTGTTGCAATCAATCGTTTTATAGCAATATCCGCCAGAGCATGTCCCTCCGGCAGTTCCCGCCGGATCGCAACCATCATTTCTAGTTGTTGGCTCTGCATCCTCCATCGGAGTACAACGAAGACGACTTTGAACTATCGGCTTACAAAATGTTTGTTTGCACAAAGTATCAGACGTGGTGCCAACTTGATTGCCTGAGTTAATGTATGTCTGGTAGTCATTGGTGTAGGCGGTTCCTTTGTCTTTAATTGCCTGCACATCATCAGTCGCATTATCTATGCAAGCCACTCGGCAATCATGCATTTTACAGGTATTCCCTGGAATCAAGTAAGGTAGCTGAGCCTTAGTAAACTCGAGGCATTTATCGCTTTTTTCACAATACTCGTAATTCATCGTGGCAGAGTTGCCGAACTTAGCTTCGTTTAGCTCATCTGTAGTCAACAAGTTACACGGCAAGAGATTGCAGTTTGCTGGCTCATTCGGCACTTCACTAGTTGCTGGATTTGTAATATCGTAAGTCAGCTGATGACAATTTTTTGCCACACAATTTGGATCACTTCCAGTCGCTACCGGAGTGATTCCCTCCTCCGTCAAAGCATCGCTACAAAACCTGATACAATCACGATTATGAACTGCGTAATCAGAGCCACGAATTCCAGTTCCAGTAATGGAGGGATCGGAACATTCTTTAACGCAGTTTTTTAGTGGATAGCCCGTTACGCCATTATCTTCTAACTGGCTACAAAGAGGTAAATCAGCAAGGTCGGCACAATTAACGCGATGGTTTGGGGTTATTGCCGCACCTAAAATTGAAGCAGAAGGAACAATCCATCCGGCACGAGGAACCGTTGAACACAAAGGTAAAGGATAAAAATAAAGACAATTATCTCCAGCTTGGGGGGTGCCAGCAACAGAGCTGCAATCTTGAGTAGGGGGAGCGGAAGAAGTTTTTTGCGCAATCAATATCGCCAAAAATCCCAAAAATAAGACAGCAAAAAAGGTTAGGTTTTTTACCGTTATTCTCGTCGTTTCAAGATTTTTGAAGTTCATCAACTAGCTTGCAAAAGTAGTCGCCGCGTTGTTCAAAATTTTTCCATTGATCAAGCGATGCGCAAGCGGGTGAAAGTAGTAATACCTTTTCTGTTAGGCTAGATTTTTTTGCGTCAGAATAGGCCGCTTTAAAAGCCTTTTCCAAATCGCCACACTTCTCAAAAATTACAGAATTTTTTTCTAAAATTTTTGCAAATTCCTCAGTCGCTTCTCCAATCAAATAAGCTTTGGATATTTTGCTAAAGTAAGGCGCAAGAATTGAAATCCCGCCTTCTTTTGGCCGACCACCAAGAATCCAAAAAATATTTTCAAAAGCTTTAAGAGCTGGCTCCGTTGATTCGGCATTTGTTGCCTTGCTGTCATTAACGAATTTTATTCCATTTTTTTGCCCAACAATTTTACAGCGATGCGGAAGTCCTTCAAATTTTTGAATCGCGGAAATTATTTTTTTCTCATCGAGAAATCCAAAGCAGTAACTAATCGCTAAAGCAAAAGCCATATTTTGATCATTGTGCTCGCCGCGTAAAAATTCGGAGCTCAATTCAAGGTGTGAATTGGCGCCAGAAATTCTATTCACTAATTTTCCATCAATTAACGAAACACCATTTTCTTGAATTTTTTTTGTCGAAATCGGAATCAATTTAGCGCGGAAATTTTTGTCATTTTTAAACCCTTCAAAAACTTTGCGTGAATTTTCGTTATCGACGTCAATCAGCGCAAAATCTTGCTCGGTCTGATTCTGAAAAACCTTTTTTTTCGCTTCGATGTAAGCATCCATTGAGCCATGATGATCGATGTGATCTGGAGTAATGTTTAGTAACGCAGCAATTTTGAAATGAGCTCGGGTAAGAAGATCTAGCTGGTAAGAAGAAGTTTCAAAAATGTATGTCGTTTCATTCGTCATCGGCAAATCAAAGCAAGGAATGCCGATATTTCCACCAATCGCCGAAGGAATTTTTAGCTCTTTAAAAATAAAGCCGGTGAGGGCGGTAGTGGTTGATTTACCGTTGGTGCCAGTAATCGCGATAAAATTATTTTGACGATTTAAGCGATAAAAAATTTCGATGTCGCAAGCAATTTCTGCGCCAGTTTTTTTAGCAATGTCAAAAATTTTATGGTCAGAAGGAACTCCGGGAGCAACGCTAATTACAGTTTCAGAATCGTAAGAAATTTCATCGGGCTTGGCTGAGGCCGCGGGATTATTGTGATTGTCGTCAGTTGTAACTACTTCATTACCAACTTTTTTCAAATATTTCGCAGCCGAGAGGCCAGAAATTCCAAGGCCGTAGATTACGTATTTCATTTATTATTTTGTATGTACTTGACTCGTCATTGCAAGCTAGGCGTAGCTCCGAGCGAGATATGGATTGCCGCGCTGCACTCGCAATGACGAACTAAAAATCCTAACGAAGTTTTGAAATTGCTTCTGAATAACTTTTTGAACCAAAGATGTAAGAGCCAGAAACCAAAACATCAGCACCAG
>JACCDW011861374.1_pt1 | contig 10418 bp, 5 predicted proteins | sample 7449781 | NCBI WGS metagenome assembly JACCDW01 (sample SAMN15323449, study PRJNA562643) | freshwater metagenome | isolation source: river surface water | place: USA:Blue River Watershed | collected 2017-08-18 | reverse complement strand
CATAGATTAAAGGCATCTCATCCACTCCACCATATTCCTTTGGGTTTTCAAATGACAGTTTAGTAGCCCAACATCTGTATGATCCAGCGTTTTTATCGGCACAGTTCCATTTGTCTGTTGAATAACAGGATAAGTTTTCAACAATATGTAGTTTGTGGGCATCTATGTATCTAGTTTCAACTTTGTCTAAATTGGAGCATATACTTAGAATACTTTGTAACGCAACCACTGATGTAGATTGCATCGGATGTTCTTCGTTCGGAGTGTGACTTGTAGTGCTGATTCCTAATATTTTCATAATGTTCAAAACCTTTTATACATAGAATACAATTACAATTGAATAAATTTTGTAAATAATATAATCAGCAAAAACTGTTTTCTTGTCAAAAGTTATTTCAAGAACTTAACAAAACTAGCAGTATCAGCCTTCATTTCTTTCTTTTCAAATTGACAAAATAAAAACTTGACAAAACAAAATTAGTAGTATAAAAACATTTTACCCTATTGTCTTAATCGGTGGAGTATGAATCGTGCAACTCAGTAACAAGCTTTTAACCCCATATCACTTACCAAGTGAAAACATCAATTCCTTATCTAGTAAGGTCAGTTTTAGCACCTTGAGTAAAAATGGTGAGATATTCAAATATAATGAGTCATCGGATGATGCCGATTTTATCAAGCATCTGCATAAAAACCTAAACACACCTTTACATTACACTTCTTATGTTTTTAGGCGTGTGAATAATGGTAATGTGATGGATCATTATTTTAGAGTGAAGAATGAGACATTACAATGCCTTGATGGTTTCTTCAATATCTCTGTGGAATACACTTTCTTGGATTATGATTTTGGAGCAAAAGGACAGAAAGAAAAATGGTCTGCTCCTTTAGATAAAGTTGCGGAAGTGATAAAATTGCACCCTATATTATCTAAAGCGATTTGGTATCCAACCATACATGGTATCCGTTTTTTGTTTTCTGCCAACCCTTTGAAAATCACAACTCAAACCGATACTACACTGAGAACTGTGAGCACAAGCGACTATACATCTAGCTACAAAGAATTTGTGAAAACTGTAGCAAATACCAATACTCTACCATTTGGTAGTTTCGATGAATCTAGCCCATCACATCCATTCTCTCTACAGAGACATCCTAGATGCATTAAGGAAGATGGAACGAATTTACATGATACACCAATATTTTTACCTGTCAGCTTTGACAAGATAGACCTATTGGATTATTTCAAAGCGTCTGATAAGTCCAATCAGAACAATAGTAAACGTTTTGAAGTATATTTTACTGATGAAGAAGAGAAAGAGTTTTTTTATAGCAGAGCAATTGCTGCTCTATATGACGATCCTTTGCTCACAGAAGCGAGAGAGAAGGGGCTTTCTCTTCCTTACGAAGCTTGGCGAGCACTAGGCACAAATATCTGTGCGATTACAAAAGACTTTCCAGATAGAGGGTTTGAGCTATTTAAACAATTTTCATCTTGGGATAAAAAGAAATATAAACAAACAAGTGCTAGCGATTTGAAGAACCATTGGAATGGTATGATCAATAGCCGAGAAAGTGGTTATGGGGCTTGTACCTATGGGCACATATTGGATGCATCCGAAGGCATCTTTTCGCCTAATCCAAAGATAAATGCTATATCATCACCTGCAGGTAGAGCTTGGAAATTGGCGTCCGTTGATTACATGAAAACCTATGATAAGGCTATTGCAAATAGTCCACGTCAATTAGAAAATATCAACCAAGTTCAGCAAAGACCTGCGAATGGACCGATGCCTTCATTGGGCAGTGGTTATACAAACTCTGGGCTTGTGAATCTAGAAAACAATTTGAATAATTACCCTGCATCAAACTCTACTATCAATGCTAGCGTTAAACCTGCAGCTGATGGGAAACAAGGCAAAACATCTAAAAGCAAAAAAGCCACTCCAGTACAACCACAAGTGATCCAACCACAAAGCTACAATACTCAATTACAAGGATATCAAAGTCAATCTCTGATTCCCGAGGTGATTGATCCAAGTGTTAAAACTGCTGACGATGTTAAGAGTATGCTCAAGTTTATCATCAAAGGTAGTGGGGAAAATGCAAAGCCTGAGTTCGTAAAAGACCTTGTTAATTTGGAGACCATATTCTTAAATGATGTTAATTATAAGGACAAGTTTAGGAGAAATGTACTAGGGTTCAAGAATGAGTTTGATGGTAAAGAGATTGTAGATGAGTTCTATACTAAAGTAAGAACTGACATTACACGATTTTATGGAATTCAATTTCCTAAAGATGACATTCAAGATAAGATCAAAGAGTTGTGTTCTAGGAACATTTACAACCCAATCTACGACTATCTTGTCAGTGTTCCAAAATGGGATGGGCATGATAGGGTTGGGGACTTATTGGGAGCATTAGGTATTACAAGAGGACACAACGAATTTCAAGTGTATTATACTTATATGAGAAAATGGTTAATCTCATGTGTAGCAAGACCTCTACAATGGCTGAAAGATGATGGCGATCCTACTTTGAATGACAAAATCGATACTTTGTTAGTTCTCAAGGGCGGACAAGGTAGAGGTAAATCTACTTTTTTCAAAGAAATGTGTCCAACGCCAATTTTGTTCTCTGATTCTCTTCAGAGTATCGAACATAACGAGAAAGATGCATCTATCCACTTGTTAAATTACTGGATGATTGAATTTGGTGAGTTTGATGGTTTGGTAAAAAAATCTAGTATTGAGACTTTGAAAAGCTTTATCACAAGACGAGCAGAGCGTTTTAGACCCCCATACAGACAAACAGAAATTACTGCAAGACGCCCATCTGTGCTAGTAGGTACAACGAATTCGGATCAATTTTTGAATGATCCAACGGGGGCTCGTCGTTTTTGGACAATAGAAGTGGATGACCATTTTAAAATTGATTTGGATTATATTAAGAAAAACAGAGATATGATTTGGGCAGAAGCCTGTTCTTTGTTTTATGCAGGTGAACAATGGTGGCTTGAGGATGTAGAACAAGAAAAGTCTGATGTAGTAAATGAGAAATTCAAACGCCAAGACCCATGGAGTGATTATGTTGAGCGTTGGGTTGCAACTGGGGATGCGAAGTTCGGTGAGAAGCATGGATTCACATTGACTCAATTGTTTGATGCTCTTCAACTGAAAGTCGGCAGTTTGACATCTAGTGATCAGAACAGAATGAAAAAGATTTTGAAAGACATGGGATATGTTGAACTGAGAGAATGGGTGCACTATGCAAATAGTGATCAAAGCAAGCGTTTGAGAATATGGCGTTTAGCAAATGAAAACCAAAACCAACAGGAACAAAACAATCAACAAAACAATCAACAAAACAACTACCAAAACAATCAAGAGCAAGTAACAACAATTACAAACCAATATGGAAGCAATTGGGTAGCTGCTGTTGGGTCCGATTGGTAGAAATAAATAAAAAAATACTTGACTAGAAATACATAGTAGTTTAATAATAATTCGTTCTGTTTTTGCAGAATGTTTTATCAGAAATCCTACTAGAAGGAAGTTTTTTATGTCAAAGAATTCTAAGGAATTTAGTCAAGAATCAGAAGGTCTTGATTCATCATCACAACGTGATGTGTTAATCGAAATGGTTTCTCAAAACGATGTATTGGTTGAACTTATCAAAGCGTACGTGTCTATCAGAAGCACAGAAACTAAGCTAGCGTTTGACTTATTGGCTCGTATGGTTGATCTTGGTGAAATGATGGTTAAGTCAGAAATCAAGCACAAGAAAGATGTGAGAAAAAAATGGAAGTTTGAACAAAGCCAAGCCAAGAAGTCTTGTAAGAAGTCTTGTGATGAAAACGTTCAAAGAGCTGCATCTAGAGCATTCACAGGATCCAGTCGTTTCAAAGTAGATACCACATCTTCTGTGTCCGAAGAACTTAGTGATGCTGCTAGTGAATCAAATTCAAGGATTGTAGAATCAGCATCTAAGTCCAGTACAAAAGAAAAAAAGGTTAGTCCTTTTATTACATCTAGAACTAAAAAAGTATAACTATTTTCGCAACTTGAAATATATCATATTATCTTAGTGTTTAATTTTTGAAAAAAAATATGTCGTTTTTTTTGACTCGTATTGACTAATTGAGTATAATGAATCTGCTTTAAAAAGCAAGACTTGAACTTTTTACTTAGACATAAGAATGGAGACATTACTTGGAATTGAAAAAACCTAAAAACTACAGCATATCACAATTGAACAAGTATCTGGATTGTCCTCGATCTCATTACTATCAATATGTGTGTGGGCTAGAAGTTCCTTCAACATCTGCTCAAGATTATGGGAAGAAATGCCATACATATTTAGAACAGTATTTGCGGGGCGAAATCAGTTCTTTTCCAAATGACTTTCATGGTCGTACTTGCCAGGCTGGGTTGAATTATCTACCAGCCCCAAAGAGTGGCAATGTGGAAATGAAATTTGAGATGAATCTAGATAATTTAGTTGTACCTATCATAGGGTACATGGATTATTGTTCATTCGATACAGATAGCAACAAAGCGATCCTGCTGGATCATAAAGTTGTAAAGTCTGATCAATATGCTCTGACTACTGAGAAGTTAGCGAGTACAAATCAAATCATTGTGTACTCTAAATTTCTGCTTGACTATTACAAAACAGATATGGTACAAGCGTCATACTTATACTTCAAGCGTGGTGGATCTTGGGTAAACAAGGTAACAGTTGAGCTAAACCGAGATAAGATAGAGAAATCCTTTGATAATCTATCTGCCAAATTTGAAGATATGCAACAAAACTACACAACACAACAAGAAGAAAACGTTCCACAGATTTTAGCTTCATGTGAAAAATGGGGCGGTTGCCCATTTAAGAACAAATGCTGGGGAACACAACAAGGAGACAACACTATGAGTCTACTCGACAAATTACTTGCAAGCACTGCAAAACCAAAAACCGATGAAAACGATTTACTTGGCAACAATGTACAAGAAACTCTTTCTCAAGAAGATGAATCAAGACAAACACGTCAAAGCCTTTTTACCCAAATCGGAAAGATTCAAATCAAACCTACCCAAATGCCAAACAACGCATCTAGTAATAGTGACAATAGCGATTTATTTGGTGCTGGAATCGATAGTGATGTTGATGTTTTGTCAGAACCTATCTTAGAAGCAGATGAAGATATTGATGCAGAAGATGAGAAGAGCGTATTTGAAGTGGCAGCAGAATCCGAAGTGATTCCAAAAGTCCTTATCTCTGACAATCAACAAGTTGCCCTCGACTGGTCAGGTGCGGAACTCATTGATATTCAAGATATTGCTCCTGTTCTAGCAAGTTCAGTAGAAGTAAAAAAAAAAAATGATAGCGACATTTCTAGTTCTTTAGCGGAAATTAGCGGTGAAGTCTCAGAAAGTCTAAGTGAAGAAGATATTATGTCTAATGTAGAGCCTGAAAATGTTGTAGAGGTAAATGTACCTGTTGTTGAACCTGTTGTTGAACCTGTTGTTGAACCTGTTGTTGAACCTGTTGTTGAACACGCAGTTGAAGTTGTAGCTGAGCCTATTATTGATGAAACTGAATTTACATTTGATATGGAAGATTCTGATATCTCACCCAGCCAAAACAATCTCTTTGCGTTTTTACAACAGAAAATCACTGATCTAGATAGCTTATCAAACAGACCTAAAAACAACTTGGTTAGATATGGATTTGAAACTTTGGAAGAAGTGTTTTTGAAATACCCAACATATCTTGATCTGAAAGAAGCAGGAATCAAGGGTTTTGGTAAGTCTGCTTTAAATGATCTCGCTTTGTTTATCAAAGAACAAGTCAAAAATATCACCGATCACTCACAATCTGATCTAGTAGAACAATTCATTACTAGCTTACCAGTGGACTTTAACAACGAAGAGTCTACTGATGATACAAACCAAATTGTATTATCACTTGCTGAACCTGTAATTGAACAAAATGTTGAAGTTGTGGCTGCACCTATAGTTGAACCTGTAAATGAACTTGTAAATGAACTTGTAAATGCACAAAATGTTGAAGTTGTGGCTGCACCTGTAAATGAACCTGTAAATGAACTTGTAAATGAACCTGTAAATGAACCTGTAAATGAACCTGTAAATGAACTTGTAAATGCACAAAATGTTGAAGTTGTGGTTGCACCTGTAGTTGAACATGTTAAAGAAGAATCCAAACCTGTTGACCCTGTAGAAGTAGAAAAAACCACACAAGATAACCCTCAAGCTAAAGGTAAAGAGCCAGAGAGTGCTTCAAGTTTCAAGATTGTTTTGCTTGGTTGTATGCCTATCAAAGGAGTGGCTTTTGTTTGTTTTGAAGATCTTGTCTCTGGTTATGAGAAAAACGTAGAAGAAGTTAAACAAGTTCCTCATATTGCAATGGTTGAATATGGCAAAGGCTATGATTATTTAGCAACTGTAGTCAAAAATGACATCACACACCACAAGTTTGATTGGTCTAAGGCTGTTTATATTTCAACCCAAGCACAAATCACTTATGCGAAAACAGTTCATTCTTTGATTCAAGCTGCAGATATTGTTATTAGAAATATTTAAAATTATATTGTATTAAACTTTGAATTATATCTTTTATATTAATTAAGGGGTCAAACTGAGCAACCCTCTTGCCCGTCTACGCTCTCTTAGAATGTCTTTTACCACTTGACTTTTTCTTGCCCGCTTTGGAGGCTTTGGATGCACTTTTGGAGTGCTTTCTAGCTTTATGCTTCCTCCTTGGATTTGAGCGTTGTTCTTCTGCAATTAAAATTTGATTGGCATTGTTTGCAACAACTTCAGCGACATACACATTTTCTTCTTCACAGCAAGGTTGTGCAAAACCTTGAGCAAAAGCATAACCAAGGTTGGTTAAACCAAATATACCACCAAGTGCAAACCCAGCAGTCATCAAATATTTTTCTTGATCTGGCTTGTTTTCATATCTCTTGAAACCGTGGAAACCCAAAGCAGCACCATTGAGAATAGACAAACCAAGATTGATGAATTTAGAAGTACCTAGTGAACTTTCTTTATATTCCTTGCTTTCTTTGATTTTATCCATAATGGCGTCTTTGGCACCGCTTCTAACAACAATGTGTTCAACGCCTTTGCTATCTTTTTTGGTTTCAATGATGTCAGCGTCAGCGGGTAAAGTGAAAATACCTTGAATTTTGTTTTCCAAGAAACTATCGCCCACTGTTGCCAAAGAACCAACGATATAACTGGTTAAGAAACCAGCACCATTCGCAGCAACACCTTCTGCCCAAGTATTTTCAACGCCAACACCTGCTCGTTTAGAATCCATTTTTTGACCAAACAAAGCTTTAGAAGCAGCATAAGAAGCACCACAATTAGCAGCAACTGTTGTAAGATAACCAGGAATACTCAAGGTTTGATCTTTGAATACGAACTTTTGTGCACCTGATGTATCAGCTTGGAACATGGGAATTAATTGAAAATCATTATCCCCGATTTGGAACATGCCGTCACGAGCTGATTCAGTTTGATCGAAAGCTTTTTGGAAAGCGTTTGATCTTTCAATAGCTTGACGTACAGCTGCTTGTTCAGGTGTTTCTGTATCGCCAAGACCTTTTTTGATATAAGAGCTTAGACCAGACGCAACTTGCTTACGGACAAGTCTGTCTTCTTTTTTTGTTCTACCCGCTGGGGTATTTAGCATAAACTTGGTTAAATCCATGATTAAAGCCTTTCATTTTTGTTATTGTTTTTTATATATAATATTTTTTTTGAAAATCTATCAAATGTTTTTTTTCAAAAAAATCTATTATCTTGAAAATTTTCTATTTGTGTTGTGTATTATATTCATTTTCTCATCTGGTAGTGGCTTTGCAAATCCTTGAGCATAGGATAATCCAAGGTTACTAACCCCCATAGCAGTAGTAATAGCCCAGCCCAATCCCCAGGCGAGATTATCATTATGTCTCTTATACCCATGATAACCATTAGCAAGGGCAATGCATCTATTGAGTGTCTTATTTATAATTGGATATTTAATACCTGGTAATGTTTTTTCATCTTCTGAGTAGGCACTCTCAAAATCTTTGATTGCTTTTTTGGATTCATCAGAATCTGGATTAGTCACAGACAGGTTTCTGGTGTTACCAAGATATGGTTGAATAAATGCCTGATCCAATACAGCCGAGATAAAACCCGACCCCAATCCAATTAAAACAACATCTCCCCAAGAACTCTCAACACCGTAATCATCAACTGAGTTTGATGTTTTTCGTAGAGCCATTTCACTAAAAGCCAAACCAATACCCTGTAAGGAAGCAACATTTACAATTTCAGATACTGTTGATGCAGTAGATGCTTGCATTTCTATTGCGGGAGAACCTTCTTTAGTTGTGGAGTGCTTGAATATACCAGATAACGCAATTGACATTTTTAAGTCCTTTGTTTTCATACGAATCTTTTGTATTTATTTTGATATTTCCAATAGATTACAGTCAATTTTTTTGTTTATTTTTTTAAATTCATGTTGACAAAATACTGAAAAAATGATATGAATGGTAATACCAAGACGTAAGACACCTTGGTGATCGCATGATTCAACCGAGTTAGCGGTAGGGTAAAAAAAAGCACCGATTCCTTGTGAGTTGGTGCTTTTTTAATTTATGGTTCTGAACTTGCGTTATCTGGATACAGCACTATATTTAAACATTGAAATTGACAAACCAAAAACTTATTGATATTATCGGCTTTGACATATCAACTAGAACAAAAAACTTATCACAAGGATAACACATGAGTGAAGTGCAACGAATACTCAGCTTACCGATAAAAGACACCAAAATTCCAGATCTCACGAGTTTTTTCAAAAAGCCAAATGGTGGGATGTCACTTAGACCTATCCAATCCGAGATTCTCTATACTGCCAGCCAAGCACAAGGTCTACTAGGCTTAGTGGGGGTGGGGGAAGGTAAAACCCTAGCTTCTTTTTTACTACCGCAGGTGTTGGCTCAAAATGGGCGTAGTTTATTGATTATTCCCGCAAATATGCGAGCTCAGTGCTTAAAAGACTGGGAAACATATTCAGAACACTTCAAACTCCCTGCTCACATGGAATTACGAAGTTATGAGGAAATCTCAACAGCTCCTAATCTGCTAAGGGCCATTGCACCAGATGCTATTATATGCGATGAAGTGCATAAGTTAAAAAACAAAAAATCCACCAGAACTAAACGACTTGCTAGATATATCACCCAAAGATATCGTGACGGAAATCCTGTGAAATTCGTTGGATTGTCAGGAACAATTACATCTACTTCATTACGTGATTTTGCACATCTAGCAGCTTGGGCACTAAGAGAAAAAGCACCTACACCTTTGTCTTATGCTCTAATTGAGAGATGGGCAAATGTTATTGATCGTGATGCAAAACCAAAACAAGCTGATAAAATATCTATGCAAGCACTGGTTCAGAAGTTTGGTGGTGATGAACGAACGGCATTCAAGAAAAGATTGATTTCATCGGAAGGTGTTGTAACTTCTATCAAAGGACGTCCACCTTGTAGTTTAGAAATGGAAGAGCGTATTCTGCGTAATATCCCAGATCCTATCATCAAAGCTCTAGATCATGTAAATCAAACTTGGCAAACTCCTGACGGTGAGGAATTAAACTCTCCCCTAGAGAAGACTAGAATTTTTAGGCAGTTGATATGTGGTTTTTACTATTTCTGGAACTGGCCTAAAGGTCAGGTTGATACTGAATGGATGAAAGCTAGAAGTGGTTGGAATAAGGAGATTAGAAACTATTTGAAAACTGCAAAAGAGGGTTATGATAGTCCTTCTTTAGTGAGAAACGCTTGTGTAAGACACATTACTGGTAAGCAAAAAGAGGATCTACCTAGAGAACTTCTAGAAGCTTATTTAGAGTGGCAGCCACACTCACACAAAGAAATGCCTCCTGTAGGTGCTCGATGGTTATCTAATTATTTGATAGAAGACATTATATCTTGGGCGAGTACTCAAAAAGAACCCCCAATAATCTGGTATGAACATATTGCTTTTGCTGCACGATTGGGGCGTTATACAAATTGGCCGATATTTGCTCAAGGGACAAAATCTGATAAAGCATTATTGTCAGTGAATTCTGCAATACCTGCAATTGTATCTGCAAGGGCACATGCCACAGGTAAAAATCTGCAGGTTTGGGGTAATCAGATCATTGCAAATCCTCTGTCAGATGGTGCTCGTTTTGAGCAATTACTTGGGCGTTGTCACCGTAATGGTCAACAACGCCCTGTTGTTACAGCAACGGTATATAATCATCGTATTTTTGCTGCTGCATTAGCACAGGCTCGTTTAAGTGCCAAGTACATTGAAGAGTGTACTGAACAAGAGCAACGTTTAAAT
>JACCDW011470078.1_pt1 | contig 10418 bp, 11 predicted proteins | sample 7449781 | NCBI WGS metagenome assembly JACCDW01 (sample SAMN15323449, study PRJNA562643) | freshwater metagenome | isolation source: river surface water | place: USA:Blue River Watershed | collected 2017-08-18 | reverse complement strand
TGGCCGTAGGGCTACAGTTGCTGAGAAGAAGTCATACTATGACCAAGTAAACAAGGAAGAAAAGGCTGCGCTAGTTAAGCAGACCACTACTGCTGGTGGCAAAACCACCACTGTTGGTGAGTATCTTGATGCTGATGACTATTCTCGTATTAAGGCTAATGTTTTAAAGCCTGCTATTAAGGGTACAGACCTAGAAGGTTTGACTAAGAATAACGGCAAAGTAGCCCAGGATGTTCAGGAAGTTAAAGAGTACGCATCTTCCTTTGGTATCAAGTTAGATACAAAGCAAGCCCTTGACAAGGTAATGGGAGTCTTTACTCCTAGCGGAAAGACTGATTTAGATTCTGCAAAGAACACCATTAAGAGTATGGCTAAGGGTTTCTATGGAAACATCTCTAGCCTAATTGATGAAGGCGTTAAGCCTGGAGATATTGCTAACCAATACGCATACTTCAAGGGCAAACTGCTAGGTATTCCAGATAACACAATTAGTATTTTTGATGAAGATATTCAAGCAGCCCTAGCAAATAGGGATGCATCAGGAGCACAAAAGGCTGGAGTTATGAGTATCAAAGACTACGAGAAACTACTGCGCACTAGCCCTAATACAAAAAAGAAATGGCTTGAGTCACCAGGTGCTAAAGAAGAAGCATCAGGATACGCACTTGAGATTCTACGTTCCTTTGGATTGATGGCATAATGGCAAGAATAAACGAATCCTTTTCTAATATTACAACACCAGTAGATGAGCAGACTAAAGCCACTAACATGCGTGCTGCTACTGCTGCAGTTCCTGCTGCAAAAACTGCAATTGCTAAGACTCCTGATGAGTTAATGGTAGACAGAATCAATGCACAGATTGCTAAGACACAGGCAAGTGTTTCTAATCTAGAAACCATTGCAGCAGAGACTGGTTCTATAAACCCAGCCGCTCTAACTAAAATGCAGGGCGAAAGCAATACGGCATTCAATGAGCGTGTAACTGCTGCTTATAAAGCACAGGAGCAACCAACCCTTACAGATGAGCAAGTAGCCCAAGGCTACACAGTTCAGTTTGTTCGTACTGGTGCTGGCGGTAAGGGCGAGTATCGCATCATCCGTCCAATGGCTGCTAATGTAGCAGGTGGCACTTCTGTTACAACTAGCACATCAGGTAACGTGCCAGTTCCAACTATTTCAACTCAAACTACATCTCCAAATGCAACTCTAGTATCTACAGAGACAGATGCTTATGGCAATGTTATTGGGTTTTACTCTGATGGAACACAGAAAACTCTTGTTACTTCTGGTAATAAGTACAAGTCAACAGTAGATGTAGATGCATACACATTGCTTGAAAGCACATTCAAAGATTATGGCCTAGAAGAACTAGTGCCAGAAATTAAGAAGTTTATGGAAGAAGGCCTTGGTTCTAACCAAGCCGCAGTAGAACTCCGTAAGACTAATGCTTACATCAACCGCTTCCGTGGTAATGAGATTCGCCGTGCCGCTGGACTTAACGTGGTATCAGAGGCAACTTACCTTGAATTGGAAAACTCTTATAATGAAACGCTCCGTGCCTATGGTTTGCAGGGATATTTTGGTGTTGACCGCAAAGTATCTCAAACTAAGATGGCTGATATTATTGGTAACGATATCTCTGCTACAGAGTTTAAAGACAGAATTGACACGGTAGTAACTAGAGTTAATAACTCTGACCCTAATATCAAGGCTACTCTTAAGTCGTTCTATGGTATTCAGGATGACGATTTAGTTAAGTACTTCCTAAATCCAAAGGAAAATCTACCTAAGTTGCAGGAGAAGGTTCTATCTGCCGAGATTGGTTCTGAAGCAATTAAGCAGAACCTACTAACAGATGTAACTAGCGCAACTGCGCTTGCTCAGTTGGGTATTACTAAGGCACAAGCCCGTGAAGGTTATCAGGGTATTGCCAATGTTCTACCAACAACTACAAAACTTGGTCAGATTTATGATGAAGAAGGTATTAACTACACACAGAAAACAGCAGAAGAAGAAGTCTTTGGACAACTTGAATCTGCTAAGCGCAAGCGATTGAAACTAGCCGAAAAAGAAGTAGGCACATTTAGTGGCGCATCAGGCTTAGCCCGTGGCGCACTAGGTAGCGGTAAATCTAGCGCATTTTAAGTTCCCTAGACGGACCGACCAGCCCCGTCAGGTGTATTAGCCTGGTAGCAGAAGCCAATCAACTATCCCCTTACTTGATTGTGGTCTGCGATAACTACTAACGAAGGGTGATGTTGCATGAGCAACGAACAATACTGGGAAGAAGACAATCTGGAGAACGAGTTAAACCGTTCTCAATACTCAAATGAGGATGCAGGTATCGCTAACCTACGCAAAGCCAAGAGAGCAGATGAGAAGCGCATCAAGGAACTCGAAGAACAACTAGCGAAGTTCTCTCGCGAATCTAATGAGCGCACTGTCCGAGAAATCCTAGAAGCAAAGGGAGTAAACACAAAGGCTGCCCGTCTTGTCCTTAAGGACTTAGACACTATCAATGAAGACGCAGTATCTAACTGGCTCATTGAGAATGGTGACTTAATTGGGTACACGCCTGGTGAACAGAAGGTTGATACAGAAAATCTACGTGCCTTACAGCAACAGGATTCTCTAACACAATCGGCTGATACTCCCGCCTATTCTGAAGACCTAGAGCGAGCAATCGCTAATGCAGGTTCTGAAGAAGAGATTATGGCAATTATCAAATCACTCGGTTAATTCGTAACCGACTAAACCAGAAAGGTAGGACATAGCCAAATGGCAGATGTCTTCACAACTACATCGTCTGGGTTAGGAAGCAACCTTGTAACATTAGCCTACGATAAACTTATCGAGACTAATCTTCGCATCCTTCCAAAGTTCCGTGAAATCGCGGACAAGAAGGTGGGTTCTCTAACTCATAACGGTTCTTCAATCCGTTTCCAATTCAACACAGATATCGCTGATACCTCTGTGGCTGGTGCAACACTCAACGAGACAGTTGACCCAGATTCAGTAGCACTACCAGCAACAACATACCTAGATATCGCACAACTAGAACTAGGTCGCTCAGTACTTCCAGTTAAGAAGATTAACTTGATGTCACTAGCAAACATTGACCCATGGGTTGCTAACGCAGTTGGCTTCAACATGACAAAGACACTTGATGCAGCAGTAGTTGCTAAGTTGGACGCAGGCGCGAACATCGTTCGTGTTGCTGGTGGTTCAGGAGCAGTTTCATCTGTATACGAAGGTGTTGGCACAGTTGCTGCTAAGAACACAATTGCACCAGCAGACACAATGAAGTCTGCTGCTATCCGCACTGCTGTTACAAAGATGCGCTCTGCTGGAGTTCAGTACAAGGCTGCTGGAATGTACGTTGCGTACATCCACCCAGAAGTTTCTGCTGACCTACGCACAGAGACAGGTAACAACGTATGGCGTACACCACATGAGTACCAGAACGCTGGACCACTATTTGGTGGAGAACTGGGCGCATGGGAAGGCGTTCGCTTCATTGAGACAGCAAACGCAACTAACTCACAGTCGGGTACAGGCTCAGGCGGTTCACAGACACGTGTGTACAACACATACGTAACAGGTGCACAGGCACTTGCTGAGGCTGTATGGAAGGAACCAGGTATGGAGATTGGTGTCGTTCAGGACCGCTTCAACCGTTTCAATCCAGTTGGCTGGTACGGAATCATCAACTGGGCGCTATACCGCACACCAGCATTGGTTCGTATCGAATCAGCGGCTTCAGGTCGCCCAACAGCATAACAATAGTTATACGGGTAGGCAGGGGCTTTTGTCCCTGCCTATCAGTAAACCTATTGGAGGAACTATGGCTTACATATTCAGAACACCAACAATCCTAGAAGAAATGGATGGCGAATACCATCCACTGTTTTCTAGAATTAAGATTCAAAAAGGAATCACAGTTCTTAAAAACGGCTCTGTTTATACAGAGATACGCTATCCATCCTCTGAGGAATGGGTTGCAGCAGATATTGCCTACCTAGGTGGCATTGACTATGAGGTAGACGCTACAGAGAAAGCGGCCCTTGAGGCTGCTGGTTACACAGTGGAGACGGTATGAGACATAGATTAGACCACCCAGAAGATGTAGAAGGTTGCTTTGGTTGCAAAGTACTAGGCCTTCAACTTAGCCCTGGAGATGCATCATCTCAAAAGGCTATGAGCAATAAGAAGTGGGATGGAGAATTGAATGCCTATTACAACGCGAGAGCGCAAGGTATTCAACCAGAGGGAACAAGTATGGCCGCAGTACAGCGTGCTGTAAAAGCCTCTGAAGCAATGGGTAAGGCGTATGACGCAGACACTATGACTAGTGCTCGTTATATCAATAATAAATCTGCAACAACACTTAACGAAGCGGGAGCAATATAATGCCAATGGTAGGCGGTAAGAAGTTCCCATACACACCAGCAGGTAAGAAGGCAGCAAAGATGTATGCCAAGGCTGAGGGTATGGAAGAAAAAGCAATGACTATGAGTGCCAAGAAGAAAGCAGTCAAAAAGGTTGCTAAGAAGAAGGTTGCTAAAAAAGTAGCAAAGAAGGCAGCAAAACCTACTGGATTGTTTGGAGCAAACTAATGCCAAAGATGACACCACAAGATGCAGCAATGCTAAAGATTTTACAGAATAAGTACGGCAAGGATGTATATCCATCACCAGCCCGTGCGACTACACCAGATAGCGCCCGTCGCCAGAATGCAGCAAAGTTAGCAAAAACTGCAGTAAAGACAAAGAAGAAGTAATTGCCAATTAGAAAACCAGGTAGATGCTATCAATGTGGTAAACCTGACAATAAGTGCAAGTGCTAGGGAGCAGAAAAATTGAAGAACAAGAAAAAGCATCCAGGGTTCAAGGCTGTTCAAAAGAAGATTGCCTCAAGACAGGGTGTATCTATGGAGAGTGCGGGAGCAATCCTTGCAAGTTCTGCACGCAGAGCCAGCAAGAAAGCGGTTGCTGCTAATCCACGCTTAAAGCGTGTAACTGGAGTTAAGAAGGGCAATTAAATGAAGGATTCTAGATTAACCCGTGCTGGTGTATCTGGCTATAACAAGCCTAAGCGTACGCCTAACCACCCAAAAAAGTCACACGTAGTTGTGGCTAAGGTAGGAACTCAGGTTAAAACTATTCGTTTTGGCCAGCAGGGTGTATCTGGTTCTCCAAAAAAGGCTGGTGAGTCTGCATCTTATGCAGCACGCCGTAGGTCTTTCAAAGCAAGACATGCTAAAAATATTGCCAAAGGCAAACTAAGTGCAGCCTACTGGGCAGATAAGGTGAAGTGGTAATGGGTATTCTACTTAATGAATTAACAGACGAGGTTTTAATTAACCTTGCTGGTTATACCATCCAACAGGATAAGGCTACACATTTAACAAGTCCTATTTCTACAACTACATCCAGCGTTGCATCACCTACAATTTTTAACGTAGCAGATGCTCAGCGCCTTGGCTCAGGTATTGTCGAAATTGATGATGAACTGCTATGGGTAGATACAGTAGACCGCATTTCTAACAGCGCAACAGTATCTCCGTATGGTCGTGGGTTTATGGGTTCTACCCCAGCAACTCACGCGGCTGGAGCAAAGGTAACTATTTCTCCAACATTTCCTAAGCACGTTGTTAAGCGTGCGATTCAGGACACTATCCGCGCTATGGGTTCTGCCATCTTTGCTGTAAAGCAAACAAGTTTTACATTTAGCAGCACAATTGTAAATACATACGAATTAGATAATAAGAATATTCAGAACATTTTGACTATGCATTGGCAGGATATTGGTTCTAGCGGAGAGTGGATTCGCGTTAAGCGTTGGGACTTTGACGCTTTCCCAGACCAAGATACTTGGGGAACAGGTGCACAGACAGTAACCATTGGTGACAGAATTGCATCTGGTCGTAAGGTGAAGGTTGTTTATGCAACCGCACCTTTAACCCTATCTGCTACATCTACAGATTCATTTAGCACACAGACTGGATTGCCAGAATCTTGCCGAGACATTGTAATCCTTGGTGCTTCATACCGCTTGATTGCCTACCTAGACCCAGCACGTACTGGCGCACAGTCGCCACAGGCTGATGAGACAGATAACAAGCGCACCTTTGGTTCAGCAACTAATGCATACCGCCAACTATTTGCTCTTTATACACAGCGTCTTTCAGAAGAAACGATGTCACAGCAACAGCAATATCCACCACGAGTTCACTTCAGCCGATAGGAAGATTGAATGCCAACAAGAAAATACTCATCCCGTTCCCAGCAAACCACCCTTACAGTTGGTATTAACTCAAGCATCACTTCGGCTACAGTCGTATCTGGAAGTGCGCTGCTTGGTGGTATCACAATTTCAGCAGGTGAAGTCTTTACTGTTGTTATTGACCCAGATACAGCCATTGAAGAAATTGTAGATATTACTGCTGTCAGTACCAACACACTAACAATTGTTCGTGGTATTGACGGCTCAACTGGACAGGCTCACTCAGCAGGTGCAGTAGTTCGACACATGGCTATTGGTCGTGACTATCGTGAGGCTAATAGCCATATTGAGAACACAACAACTGCTCACGGATTGACAATTGCTAACGTCCTTGAGACAACAGACACAGATATGATTACCACAGCAATGCTTCAAGCATTTGCTGTTACTGGCACAAAGATTGCTGATACTAGTATTACCACTGAAAAGATTGTTGATAGCGCGGTTACAAACTCAAAGATTGCAAACTCTGCAATTACTAGCGCAAAAATTGCAGACGGAACAATTGCTACTAGTGATATTGCAGATGGAGCAATTACATCATCAAAGATTCTTGATGGCACTATTATTACTGGCGATATTGCTAACAGTGCTATTACTTCAGTTAAAATTGCTGACCTTAATGTAACAACCGTCAAGTTATCAAATAGTAGCGTTACTAATGAAAAGATTGCAGAATCAGCAATTACATCAGATAAAATTGCTGATGCAACAATTGTAACTGGAGACCTTGCAGATGGAGCCGTAACTTCGGCTAAGATTGCTGATGGCACTATCGTTGCTGGTGACCTAGCAGACGGTGCAGTAACATCTGCCAAGATTCTTAATGGAACAATTGTTAATGCTGACATCAGTGACGATGCTGCTATTGCTAAGACTAAATTAAACCTTGGCGGAACAATTACCTCTGCTGACCTACTTGACGGAACTATCGTCAACGCAGACATCAATGATTCTGCTGGTATTGCTTTAAGCAAGTTAGCAACAGACCCACTGGCTCGTGCTAACCACACAGGAACTCAGGCAGCATCTACTATTTCAGATTTTGATACACAGGTACGTACATCTCGCTTAGACCAGATGGCTGCACCTACTGGCTCGGTTTCACTTAACAGTCAGAAGATTACAAATCTAGCAAGTCCAGTAGATTCTGGAGATGCAGTAAGCCTTGGATATCTAAACGGTCAAAAGGGTGTAGCAAATGGTATTGCTCCTCTTGATGGAACTGGTAAGGTTCCTCTAGACCATATACCAGCAACTGCTATTGCAGAAGTATTCGTAGTCTCATCAGAGGCTGCTATGTTGGCACTTAGTGCAGCAGGTGTTGGTGATATTGCTATCCGTTCAGACATTAACAAGTCATATATCCTTCGCGTAACTCCAGCATCAACACTTGCTAACTGGAACGAGTTGCTTACTCCAACAGATTCAGTTCTATCTGTTGATGGACTAACTGGTGCAGTAGACCTAACTGGCAAATACCTTAATGCTACAACTGGTGTATTGCTTGGAACTCTTGATGCTAATGGTCACACAATTACAGACCTTGAAGAACCAACAAACGCTACAGATGCTGCAACTAAGGCATACGTAGATGCAGTGGCTGGAACAGTAGCAGATGCAGAAGCCGCAGCAGCGGCAGCAGAGGCTGCTTATGACAACTTTGATGACCGCTATCTTGGCAGCAAGTCAACTCCACCAACACTAGATAATGACGGTAATGCTCTTATTACTGGTGCAATTTATTGGAACTCAGTAACCAATGCTATGTATGCATGGACTGGTACAGAATGGGGTTCAATCTCATCTACTGCAGATATCTTCCGCTTCCGCTTTACAGCAACTGGCGGAGAGACAACAATCTCAGGTCTAGATGACAATGGGCTAACACTTGCCTATATTCCAGGCAAGGAGCAGGTGTACCTTAATGGTGTACTTCTTGCTCGTACATCTGACTATAACGCATCTAATGGCTCAAGCATTACATCTCTTGCAGCATTAGCCGTTGGAGATATTTTAGAGGTTATTACATTCACAGCCTTTGAAGTAGCAGATTCAATTTCTCGTTCATTGTTTGATGCAAAGGGTGACCTATTGGTTGCTACTAGCGCAGACACACCAGGTAAGTTAACAGTTGGAACTAATGGTTACTATCTCAAGGCTAACTCAGCAACCTCTACTGGTCTTGAGTGGGCAGCAGTTCCTAATCCAGATTTAAGTCCGTACGAAACAATCGCTTCACACAACGACGACCTCATAATGACAATTATGGGCGCATACTAGGAAGGTAGTAACTAATGGCTACAACATCCAAGGTACTGTTTAGAGGCGCAGCCTCAACAAGCAGCACCACTTTATACACAACTCCATCTGCAACAACTACAATTATTACTAACATTGTAATTGCTAATCCAACCGCATCTACTACTACTGCATCATTATTGCTTGATGACATTGATTTAGTTGGCGGAATATCTGTTGCAGCAAACTCATCAATTGTTATTGATGTAAAGCAGGTACTGCCTACAACAAAAACAATTAAAGGCTCAGCATCATCAACATCAGTTGATTTTCATATTTCAGGTGTGGAGGTAGCGTAATATGGGTATTAGTGTAATTGGCGGAACAACTTCTTCGGGCGGAACTAGTGGTTCAGGTGTTCCTGATTATGCTCCTCACACGCCTGACAAGTATAAGTATATTGTAGCAACATCAACAGGTAACGTTGCCTTGCCTAATGGATATGGAGTTAACAAGCCACTTATTGCAGATATTGTTTGCGTTGGTGGTGGAGGTGGTGCTAACGGTATACATGGCGGTGGTGGTGGCCAAGTTGCTGTATATAAGAACCAATCTTTTACTAGCGCGATTCCAGTTGTAGTTGCTGCTGGTGGCAGTGCAAACGCCCCTGGCGGAAAGAGTTACATTAATATCCCAACCAACGTTTCTGCAAACCTTATCAGCAACCCTCAAAACTTGGGTGAGTGGGTATGGAGAGGACCAACTTCAGGTGGTTCAGGAAACTTTAATTTTAGTAACATTTCAAACGGAACTTCTCTTTCTTCAACTCCTACTAGTGTTTGCACTAATACAAACTCGACTAACACTTTTGCTGTTTCATCTGGTAACGGTGCTAGCACTGGAGGATTTAACAATGAAAGTTGGCAAACAACTACAGGAGCAAGTTATAACGTGCAAAGTCACGTATTCCCTTATGTTGCAACAGATGTATATCCAACTTCAAATTGGCAGCAGTCATCCATAGGTGGCTCTGGTGGTTACTGGGATAACCCTATTTTTAATAACGCATCAGGTTCATCAGTAGGATTGAATGACCGTATGGTGTGGCAACACCCTACAGAAATCCCTGTAACCGCTGGACAAGTTATTCAGTTTGGATTCTGGACTGCTGCATCTACTGCAGATTTTGGAGGATTCTATGTAGATGAATCACGTGCAGCAGCATCATTTAGTCCTGCAGTTAGATGGAGCAACGGAACTTACTCATCAACAACAACTGGAACATTTTCAAATTCTTCATTTACTATACGAGGAACTAGCCCTGGTACTCGTGATTGGGCTGGGCAACCACGTATTATTTACGGTGAGTTTACAGTTCCAGCAGGCGTCACATGGGTTAAGCCAGAAGTTCATATTCAACAGGGCTACAAGTATTGGAATGGTAATGGCTTGGGTCTGTACTCTATGTATGGAACTTGGAGCATGCCATGGCTTCGTGTGAAGGCTAATGAACTTACAGGATTCTGGAACGTTAATGGACGTACAGATGGAAACGGTACTTCACAAAGTTACACTTACAGAAACGGTTTGTCTATTGGTGCAATCAGCAGTAATGGAACAGGCACTGGTGCAACGCTTGCACAATTTGTAACTGTTGTTGCAAGTGGTGGAGAAATCAATGGCCTTACAGGTGGTAGCACATCAGGTGTTGGTGCAACTGGTTCTCCATTAGTACCATCAGCAGCCCTTACACGGCCTGGAGGACGTGGAAGTCGTGCTGCTTTGCAGGATTATCAAAACAACGGAGCAAACGCTGTCATGTTTCAAACTGAACTTGGCGGTGGTGGTGGTGGCGCTACTGGTGTAGGCCGTAATGCTAACCTTACTGGCCG
>JACCDW010520786.1_pt1 | contig 10419 bp, 16 predicted proteins | sample 7449781 | NCBI WGS metagenome assembly JACCDW01 (sample SAMN15323449, study PRJNA562643) | freshwater metagenome | isolation source: river surface water | place: USA:Blue River Watershed | collected 2017-08-18 | reverse complement strand
TTAAACTACTATAGATTAAACCAATATGACTTAAATGGTGTTTATGAACAATTTGGACCAATTTCAATTAATTGTCTAAATGAAAATGGTGGTTATTTTTCAATATTTCCTAATCCTAGTCTAAAATCATTTAGCATTATACTTAATAGCGAATATTTGATTGGTGATGCCAATTTAATAATAACAAATGACTTAGGTAAAGAAATATATAATAAAGTTATGAAGGTTGAACCGGGTATTAATTTTTATAATATAGATAATTTAGATGTTTCTCCTGGTATTTATTATATTTCAGTAGAAAATAACTATTACACAACTGAGGTTTTAAAACAAGTTATAAGATAATGAAAAAATTGTTAGGTGGATTTTGTTTATTATTATCAGTTATATTTTTATCGAGTAATCTTTACTCACAGAATTATAACATGACCAATGGTAACATTTCTAGTTGTTCTGGTACATTTTATGATAATAATGGAACTGGGAATTATAACAATAATCAAAATCTTACTTATACTATTTGTCCTTCAACACCTGGTTCTAAAATTAGAGTAAATTTCACAACTTTTTCTTTAGATAATGGATGGGATTTTCTTTATATCTATGATGGTAATTCAACCGCTGCTCCATCACTTGGTGTTTATACTGGAACAAGTGGTCCTGGAATAACTCAAGCAACAAATTCAAATACTTCCGGGTGTTTAACATTTAGATTTACATCAGATGCTATAGTTAGAGATATTGGATGGGTTGGTGTTATCAGTTGTGTACTACCTTGTCAAACTATAACATCAAACTTTGTTTCATCTAATCCATCACCACAAGCTGATGATGTGATAAGAATATGTCAAGGTCAATCAGTAACATTTAATGGTAGTGGGACATTTTCAAATAGTGGAGTTGGAGCTTCTTACTCTTGGACATTTAACGGTGGTTCTCCTCAAAGTGGTCAGAGTGTTACTAAGAATTTTCCAACATCTGGATCTTATATAGTTAATTTGAATATAACTGATGCTAATGGTTGTACAAACTCAAATGCTATTAATAGATTGGTTCAAGTATCAACAACTCCTACATTTACAACATCATCATCACCTACAACAATATGTCAAGGTCAGTCTGCTAATTTAACAGCAGGAGTGACAATGACACCTTTTGTTCAAAACTGCACACCCTCAGTAGCAGGGACAACTTTTCTTCCAGACGGATCTGGATTGTCATATAACACTTCAATACCGGTTAATTGCTATGGGCCTACTCAAACTATAACATCTGCTTCTGATATACAGAATATTTGCTTAAATATGGAGCACTCATATTTAGGTGACTTGCAGATAAGAATAGTTTGTCCTAATGGACAATCTTCTATACTTAAATCTTATCCAGGTGGTGGTGGTACTTATTTAGGATGTGCGTTGGATGATGGATCCATCAATCCAGGAACCGGACTAACTTATTGTTTTACTCCAACCGCATCTACTTTACTTGTAAATGGCACTACAACCACCTGTGGAACACCTGCATCAGCTACAATTTCTGCGGGTAATTATCAACCAGTTCAATCTTTTAATAATCTCGTTGGTTGTCCGTTAAATGGAAACTGGACTATTCAAGTTACTGACAATATAGCAGCCGATAATGGATATATTTTTAATTGGGATATAAACTTTAATGTAGCTCCTCTTTTAAATACTTCTTTTACACCAACTATTGCTTCACAAGGATGGACATCGACTACAGGACTAACTCAAAATACTCCAACTACAGCAACAGTTACACCAACAACTACTGGTAGTAATTGTTATCAATATTCAATAACAGATAATTTTGGATGCTCTTATAATACTCAACAATGTGTTACTGTAACGGCAGGTACAACACCAACATTTACACAACTGGGGCCATTTTGTTCAGGAACATCTTTCACTCTTCCAACAACATCTAACAACGGAGTTACAGGAACTTGGTCACCTGCTATAAATAACACTGTGGCAACTACCTATACATTTACACCAACAGCAGGTCAATGTGCTACAACTACTACTATGACTGTTGTTATCAACACCCCAACTATTCCAACATTCACACAATTAGGACCATATTGTCAGAATACTTCAGTTGGAACTTTACCAACTACATCTAATAACGGAATTACAGGAACTTGGAATCCATCAACTATAAATAATACGACTACAACTACTTATACTTTTACACCAACTGCAGGCCAATGTGCTCAATCAACAACAATGACAATTACGATTAATCCATCAGTCACTGCTAATGTTACAGGAACAAATCCAATATGTGATAATGCTTGTAACGGAACAGCAACTGCTACTACTCTTACCGGAACCGGTCCTTTTACATATATTTGGACACCATCTGGTAACACACAAACTATCACAGGATTATGTGATGGGACTTACAACGTAAATATCATCGATGCATTCGGATGTCAAACAACAGGAAGTGTAACTTTAACAGACCCAGTTGCACCTGTATTGACACCAATTGGTCATGACTAAAAATAAAAACAAAAAAAATGAAAAAATTATTAACCTCTTTAGTTGTTTTATTTACAAGTTTGATTTCTTTCTCTCAAACTTTTACAACAACTCAGCCAGACACAGTGTGTTTTGGTTCAACAACCCCATCAACCTATCAAGTTGCAAGTATTGGTTCTACCGGTACTTATACTTGGACAGTTCCAGCTTGTGCATCAATTGTATCTGGTCAAGGAACTAACCAAATTCAAGTAAATTGGTCAGCTTGTCCAGCAGGACTTATAACAAATGCAATCTCAGTTACTTATAATTCAACAGCTGGATGTCCTTCTCTTCCAGTGACAATGAATGTTTTAATTTATCAAGTCACACCAACAATTGCAGCACTTGGTCCATTCTGTGAATCAGATCCTTGTGTTACTTTAGTTGGGACACCAGCTGGTGGTGTTTGGTCTGGAACAGGAGTAGTTGGTAATCAATTTTGTCCTGATAACGTAGCAAATGGGTCTAATGCTACTTCAACAGTTACATATACGTTAAATAGTGGTGGTTGTACATTTACAACTTCTGTTGTTGTGCCGGTTTTTGGAACACCAACACTTTCACCTATACAACACGATTAAAATTAAATTTAGAACAATGTTGAAATTTTTAAGTTTCATATTTTTATTGATAAGTTTTGCTTCACTCTCACAACAAATAATTGAAGTCTGTCCGGGTGAAAGTGAAGCAGTAACTTATTGGGTTGAAACTAACTCACCTGGTGAGATTGTTTGGTCTGTAAATGGAAATTTATATTACACAACACAACTATTAATGAATTGGTCAGATCCAGGAGTTTATAATATATCAGTTACCCAAACTAATGGTATATGTGAGTCTAGTCAATATATTACCGTCAGTGTTAGTTATTGTGATGAATTAACATATTATGTACCTAACTCATTTACACCAGATGGTGACGCTCATAATAACATATTTCAACCAGTATTTACTTCTGGTTTTGATCCATTTGATTTTCATATGACAATATTCAATAGATGGGGTGAAATTATTTTTGAATCATTCGATGCTACAAAAGGTTGGAATGGATATTACGGTGGTGTTAAATGCCAAGATGGTGTTTATATATGGAAAATAGAATTTGGAAGACCAGGTATCGATGATAAAGAAGTTTTAGTTGGTCACGTAGTATTGATAAAGTAAAAAAATCCACCAAAAATGGTGGATTTTTTGTTTTAAATTACTACATTTGCATTATGGATAAAAGTAGAATCAATGATATGGTTGATAGAAGAATCTCAGATTCTTTTAGAGAAGGATTTTCTATAGGAGCTATTCAATCTGAGCTTAAAGTTAGAATTAAAAACTTCACAAACACAATAACTAAAGATGGTGTTACAATTGAGGATCTTTATGACAAAGATTTTTCAGATATTCAACCAATTCGACACAGATATGGTATTACCTATATAAAACAATGTAGAAAAAGAATAGTTGATTTAAACTGGATAATTTATAATAAAAGTAAATTTAGAGGATATTCAAACTCACAGGTATTTAAATTAATTAAATTTAAAGAAAAACTTTTAACTGAAAATAAACTACCATTTTAATGGGAATTAAAATTAATAACAGTGTTCTTCAAAAAGATTTTCAAAAAATAATCAATAGTGGTTATAATTTTGAAAAAGGAAATGTAAGTGGATTTTCAATAGAAGTATTTGAACCAGAGACTGAAAGTTTCTCTTCATATATTTATTATGAAGATGAAAAAAAACGCGATAAAGATTATGAAATTCTTTGTGGATTAAAGTAATTTCCTTATCTTTGTTATATGAAAATCAACAAAAGAAATCTCTGGATAGTTTTAGAAAAATATGATAGCAAAGATTATGATGGTCTTTGTAATGGTCTTTCTCGTATAATTCAAGGAAAATCTACTTCAGGTGATTTACTTGACGTTTTCACTTATATGGAGAAGATTCAAAAGGCAGATAGAGATATTATAGAAAAAGAAATTGGAAATGATATTACTAATGTTCTTTTCTGTATATAATCATGTAACATCATGATGAATTAACTTTATTTAATTCAGTGGTTTTTTATAGTTCAATATGTAGTGGATTTTTTATGGTTTTTTAATCCATTCTCTAAATCTAATGATTGACTCTTGAAGAGTTTCTACAAAGTTGAAATCTTTTAAGAATTCTCCAAACTCTTCAACATAACCTTTTTTAGATTCATCATTTGCATTTTTCAAAAACTGCCAATTAAATGATAACTGATTTGGTGTTTTAAATCCAAAGAAACTCAATACTTCTTTTTCTAATTTAACAGACTCTTCACCGTTCCAGTTATGACCTACTGCTACTACACCAACTTCTTTATCTTTCAATAAATTTGATTCACCTAAAGTTGTGTGTCTGTTTTCTAACCAAGTAAGTCTTTCTATAAGTGATGTGTAAATAGCATTCATTTTACCCCAACGAATTGATCCAAAAAATATAACAATATCCGCATCAAAGATAGCGTTTGCTACTTTATACATTTCATCTGACTTATTATTTAGTGATGCCCAACATCTGATATGACCGGTTGGATTTTTTTCTTTATCATTTAACTTAGCGTCTTTAAGACCACATGTGTTTCCTCTTTTAGTTGATACATTCCCTTCACAAGTAAATATTTTAAGTTTAGCAACATTTATAATCTGACATCTATCACCACCTAATTTTTTCATTAGTTCTTCCGCAATTATTGAAGATTTAGGGAGTTCTTTGTCACCAGACCATCTATTAGAGGTTGTTAAAAAAAGAACTTTCTTTTTATTATTCTTTTTTAAGTAATTATAAAGTCTTTTCAACTTATCCATAACATATATATTATATTTTTCACACCTTTTTTTAATATGACAAAATGTCATAATTTTCTATTTGGTATAGACTTTGACAATGTAGTAGAAAAAACTAAAAACTATGAGAAAAATTTATTTATTTGACCTATCAGATTTATTTTTATCACTAAACTCAAATAAGTTTAGTGATTTTTCTAAAATGGAAAATGATAAAAATTTTCCAAAAGAAAATGACAGTCGTTATAATAAAACTGTTGAAGAAACTGAAACAGATACACATATTATTAAGAAAGAAACTTGGATTAGCACAGATGGGACATCTAAATTTACAAGAACTTACTCTGAGTCTAAATCTCAGATGCCAAAAGTGGATGTAAAAGTGCTTGAATCACAATTAAAAGAAGCAATTGAAAAAGAAGAATTTGAGTTGGCTTGTCAATTGCGTGACCAAATTAAAAATTTAAAATAAAAAAAGAGAGTCAAATGACTCTCTTTTTTATTATTCACAAGAAGGTGGTTTTCTCATTCTTTTAAATTTCCAATGAAGTTTTTCCCAATCTTTTATTTCAATATCTAACTTTTGAATTTCACCAATATATAAATTCCATTCTTCTTTTTGAATTTCAAAATTTCTGATTTTATCATCAATATCTGATTCTAACTGTTGAAGTTTCTCTTCTTTTCTTTTTACCTCTTTAGATAAAACTTCTAAGTCCTTTTCTTTCTCAGTAACTTGTCTTAAGTCTTTATCAATTTTTGACTGTAGTTCGGTATATTTAGAATCTAAATTAGCTGATGATTCTAAAAGACTTCTATCAAAATTTCTCTCTCTTTCATTTAGATCCTGAATTTTATCTTCTAAATCTAATTGTTTCTCAGTAAGATCTCTTGATTTTGATCTTAAATCATCTTCTTTCTTATCAAGACTTTTTAACTCCAACTTATGATCTTCTTCTCTCTTTTCAACTCTTTTAAGTCGAATATCGATTTCTTCTTCTTTATCTTTAATTCTCTTCTCTCTATTGTTTAAATCAATTTCTTTCCATTCTAACTCTTTAACTTTACTCTCATCGATAGTTGAAACTGGTCCAGAATTTTGTTGAATAGATGAAAGTACCATTTCTTCAATAAATGGAACTAATTTTTTATGAAATTGTGATGGCGTTGGAAATTTTTGAACTTTCATATGAGTGAGTAATTCACTTTTCCAATCCACGACCTCGAAAAATTCTGGATTATTATCAATAATATCTTTATCAATTGGAATAACTTCTGATTTAACAGTATAGTTATACTCTTGTAAAATAGTTCCTACTTTAAGTATAAAGATTTTTTTATCAGGACTTAAATATTGAAATTCTTTAATTACCTTATGTTTTATCTTCATTTTAAAAAATATATTTCTATTATATATAAAAAACCTCTTTTTTTGTTTTATTTTAGTATATTTGTAAAATGGTATCTCTTAATAAAGAATATAATCAAATTGTAAATCTCACTAAGTTCAATGTGAATTTCAGTAAGTTTGTAGATAGTTGTGACCTTTTGAAAGAAAGTCCGGATTATATTATTGAGAAGTATAATCATTGGATAGGATTTGAACCAACGGTTGAGCATAAAACATATACACCTGATGATATGACCGATTTTTTCAATAAATATTGGAAAATTTGGAGACCAAGTTCAAAAGATATAAATAGTAAATTAAAAAATATTTTAATGTATCTTCATTCAACTCAAAATTTAAGTTTATTAACAATGGTTGAAAAGTTTGAAGAATATATCGGATCACTAAGTATGATATCAGATATGCAAGATAAAAAAGGACTGCATCATCTAACAGAAGAATTTGTTCATCAAGTATTAGAAAAGAATGCAAACAATGTAAAAGTTGTTTTAAGAGATATGAAGTTAAAAGCATTATTACATGAAATATAAAGATAAAGGATTTTTAAAGTATCAAGAAAAACAAAGAGACGGAGAAGTTGGATATTGGGTTAATAAGTCTGATAGACAATTGCGTAGAGAAAGAGAGCATAGATTTGCTACATTTTATCAAAAGTTTTTGATAAATAAAATTGATAAATTCTGGTGGAAAAATTTAAAAGATAGTGATAAAGAAAAAATTATGTCACTTTACTCAATACAATTAGATGCTATTTCTTGTGATGAGGGTGATAGATGGTATTCAGAACCGGTATTTGAAACCTGGTCAGAGTGGTATGATTATATCAAATCAACTTTTAAACCAAATAGAATATCATTAAGAGAGGATAAACTCAAAGTTTTAGGAATATGAAACAAAAACTAAAAGACTACACAAAAGGTAAAATCTACTACACACCGATTATGAATATCATGATGAATAATCGTTCAAAGAATTGGTACGTAGAACTTGGTAAATATATTGTAGAAACGTTAGATATCGAAAAGATACCATATCTAAGTTATTTTTCAGAAAAACTAAAAAAAGAAAAGAGTTTAATAACTAAAATAAAAGACTTTGTAAGTCCTAATAACCAAACCTATACATCTATCACAATTAGTTTCTTAACTGGTGGCTTAGATGAAAAGGCTTTAGAAAATATGTTCGGTAAACCAATTTTTCATGATGAATTTGGAGAAGGATTTGATGGTGAGTATGATGAAGAAACTGATGAATATGGTGAACCTGAAATCAAAGAGTCTTACGCTTCTTACTTTGTAAATGTCGATGGAGCTGAGTTTCACATTGGATATGACCATAGAGGAACTGGAATTGAAATCGAAATACCAAATAAATTCAACTATGATGGTAATTTCTCTGATGAAGATGCTAAAAAATGTTTTGAGTCATTAAAAAAACTCGTAGATTTGTATAAAGAAAAAAATTAAAATATGGAAGACTTAAAACAAGGAACAAGAGTAGAATTTGATGTTCAATCCTTTAAAGGTAAAGGAACTATAGTTGGTGTAGCCACAAGTGGTCAACCAATTATCGGTAAAAGTTATATTATCGAACCTGATGAAAAGTTAGAAAGTGAAGTATATGATTATACACACTTTGTTGCTTGGGAGTGTCAATTCAAATTAATCTAAATACTAAACAATTAAAAACAAAAATAAATTATGAAAACAATTAAATTTACAATTTTGGCTTTAGTAGCCGCAATGTCAATGACATCTTGTACTGAGAACTATTCTAATGGGGAAAGAATCGGTATGATTACAAAATTTTCAAACAAAGGTCTTGTCTGGGGATCTTGGGAAGGAACTCTTAATACAACACAAACTGGTATGAACTCAGCAGAGCCTTTTCATTTTTCAGTTGATAATGATGTTAATGATCCAAAAGTTATCGCAACATTAGATTCAGCAGCAACTTATGGGTGGAAAGTCAAAATTAAATACCACGAAACATTTGGTAAAAACTGGTTTTCAAATAGGGGTGAAACTAATTACTTTGTAAAAGAAGTAAATGTTTTAGATAAAAATCCAATTGGATCAATGTTTGGTAATTCAGACTCTACTGGTGTTAATAAATCAAACTGTGATTGTAAAACAAGTGGTAAAGTTATTGATACAATTTATGTTGTAATTGATAGAACAAAATAATTATGAGAAAGGGGGAGATACTTATCTGTAAAGAAACAATCAATAATGTTTTCGGTATGCCTCTTTTTGAAAAAGACAAAGAGTATGAAGTTCTTTATGTTGATAACGAACAAACAGAGATTATGGTCGTACTAAACCATAATCTCTATGCTAATGAATATATGGAATATCCATTAGACTGGGTAAATAAAAGATTTAAAAATAAAAATTAAAAATTATGTATTTGATTAACACCAACTTAGAAGAAGTAACTAAAGAATTTGACTTTGTAAATAGCTGGATTGATACTGTTTGTGAAAATATTTTGCATAAAGAAAAAGAAAATTGTAAAATTACTATGTTTTATAATTATGGATATTTTGTACCTAAAGGAAAAGGTGCAAATCCTGAACAATATGATATGTTATTTGATGATAGACTACAATATGAATTATCAAAAGTAAGAGTAAATGTTACGGTAAAAATTGATGAATTTATGATGACTAATCGACTAAAAAAGGGATTAGTTCCTGATATCATTAAATCTATGGTTACTGAAATAACTAAATATAAAATGCAAATTGAATGTGAGTTTCATGAAAACAAAGAGGTAAAAGATTCAATTCCTCCTTATGATGAATCCATTGTATCAGTAGAAGTAATTAAAAAAGAAATTGGAACAGAATCAATTGAAGAGGATTATTTTGACATTGATGATATCCTGGATAAGATTGCTAAAAATGGAATAGATTCACTCACTAAAGGCGAGAAGGAATTTTTAGATAAAAAAAGTAAAGAAATGTAATGGATTTAAATACTATACATAAAGGCGACTCTTTAGAATTGCTAAAACAATTACCTGATAATTCAGTTGATTTAGTTATCACTTCACCACCTTACTCAACACTTAAATTATACATTGATAATCCCGGTATTCTAGCAGATAACTATGTAGAGTGGTTTCTACCAATATGTAATGAAATTTGTCGGGTTATTAAACCAACCGGATCATTTATCCTAAACATAAATGATAAAGTAGAAAATGGTTTTAGACACCCTTATGTTTATGATTTAATTTCCGAGATACATAAAAGAACTGAACTTAAAATGTTTGAAAGGCTTTTTTGGAATAAAATGAAAGGTCTTCCAAATAGAAGTAGATTTGGAGACCGTGTTGAGTTTCTTTTTTGGTTTGCTAAAGAAAAAGGTTTCAAATTTTATATTGATGAAATGAGAACTGAGTATTCTGAGAAGTCAATTCAGAGAATGAAGAATCCTCTTAAAAAGAGATTTGCTAGAACCGAAGAGAATCAAAAATCAAACGATTATAAAGAATGGAAACCAAATCCTAAAGGTGCTCTTCCTACAACATTGGTTAATATATCATCAGAATCAAAAAGAATTGCAGATAATCACGTAGCTGTTTATCCGGTTGAATTAGTTGATTACTTTATTAAAGGATCAACCGAAAAGGGTGATTTAGTC
>JACCDW010533178.1_pt1 | contig 10420 bp, 10 predicted proteins | sample 7449781 | NCBI WGS metagenome assembly JACCDW01 (sample SAMN15323449, study PRJNA562643) | freshwater metagenome | isolation source: river surface water | place: USA:Blue River Watershed | collected 2017-08-18 | reverse complement strand
TGCTCCGGATCGTGCAAGTATCAGCGCAGCAGAGGGCAGTGCTGCTGCCCAGACACTCGCGCAGGTATCGGCACTCACGAAAGACGCGGGCGATTCAAAATCAGATACTCATGTGACACGGTCGGAGGTAAACGGCCTCCCAGAGGCTTCAGCGCGAAGTGTCGCGCAGGCGGCGTCGAGTTCGGATCATTTCCAGGGCTTTGAAGGCACAGGTGGCGATGCCAATGCGGAGGATTCTGGTCAACATCAAATGCCAGCGAAGCCAGTGACCGATTTTGGCGCACTGGTGCGGCCGGTCACCGATCCCGTGATCCCGTCGCCAGAGGGTGCACGCACCGTGGCGCAACGCATCGAGGCGATGGCGACAGCGGGTCCCAGTCACGCTGAAGTCTTGGCACGCGCGGAAAGTCGCGTAGAGGCGGCTCGGGCCAGTCTGGCGTCGGGCCCACTCAATGTGGAAGTGCTGAAATTGACGCGCCAGGGCGGTGGTCGAGCAGTATTGGAGGTCACCCCCCCCAATGAAGGCCCGATTCGACTGGATCTCAAGCTGGACGGCGCCGGTAGGGCGACCTTGTTGGTCGACGGTTTATCGGAAGCCATGAAGTCCCGACTCGAAGGGAGCGCCCATTTCTTAAGGCAGGATATGGCCCAAATGGGATTAGCCTTAAATTTGGAGATGCGCGAGCGGCAGGAATCCAACGCCTTTGCCAATGCCATGGCCTTTAGTCAAGGCCAGGGGGGTGGCGCGGGTGGTGCTGGGCGAGGAGACTCGACTAAAGCGAAATCCGGGACATCAGTAATGGGTGGTGGGAACACGGCATCGTCGTCTCAGTCTATGGGATCCGGTGACGGAATTCATTTTGTGGCGTAACGTTGAACTATCAGAGAGAGCATCATGGCTGAAGAAAATGCAGCAGTAGAGGCCGCCGGCGCGGCGGGTGGCACGGCAGACGGCGCTGAAGCCCCTCCAAAAAAGAGCAAAAAAGGGCTCATCTTTGTCATTTTGGGCACGGTGGTGGCCATCGGCGGCGGTGCGGGCTACTACATGTGGTCGCAGGGCCAGGCGGAGGCTAAACGTAAGCAAGCCGAGCTGGAAGCCACGCCGGAATACCAACTGAAAAAGCAGATGGAATTTCGTAAGGAGAATAAACCTCCTCGATTTGTGGCCATGGACGAGTTCACAGTGAACTTGCCGGGCCGCGGCGGCGAGCACTATCTGCAGACCAAGATTCTTCTGCGCACAGGCGATGCGGCGACAGAGACTAAGATCAAAAGCTTCATGCCCATCATTCGCGACAAAATTCTGCTGGTCCTGTCATCGAGAACCATGCAAGAGCTGGCTACCGTGGATGGCAAAAATGCCATGGCCAAAGAGATCGCCTTAGTGATCAACGCCATCATCGAACCGCAGTTAACCGCCATTTATATTTTGCAGCAACGCCTGGAGTCGGCCGATCTGGCGAATCTGGAGCGTATCGGCGCTATTCCAAAGCAGACCACGGCGGGTGAACGATTGAGCCAAACGGCCATCGAGGCGGCCGCTCAGTACTGGAAAGTCACGGAGATGGACTTACCGGTGCAGGGCGTGTTGTTTGATCGTCTTGTGATGCAGTAATTCATCCTAATGGCAGACTTCATTCTGAACGAGTAACCATGGCTGAGAACGAAAACGACCAGGCACGGCCCGAGTCCGCGGACAAGGAGCCGCAATATCCGAGCGGCCCACAGAGTCTGACTCAGGGTATGGACGATGCCTATCGCGCCAAGGTGGAAGAGCAGAAAAGCATGTTCGATAAGCTGGTGCGTCTGTCGCGCCGGCGTATGCCCACGCTGGAACTCATTCACGAAAAGTTTGCGCGAACGGTTCGGCTTACCCTATTTAATATGATCCGTTCTCCGGTCGAGGTGCGGGTTCACCTGCCGCGAGTGAAGACTTACGCCCAGTACATCGCCGAGTTGCCCGAGCGTACGAATATCAATATCGTGAACATTCGGTCTCTGCGGGGCACCGGTTGTTGGTGTATAGATCCTGGCGTGATCTATATCGCGATCGATAATATGTTTGGTGGTGAGGGGCGTTTAACGCCTCGCACCAGCGTGAAGGAATACACGGCCACGGAGTTGAGAATCGTCCGCCGCATCATGGATGGGCTGCTCAACGAGTATGAAAAAGCCTGGAAATCTGTCCATGAAATGAAGTTCGATTTCATGCGCCAGGAGACGAACTTTGCGTTCGCGAAGATTACTGGCCCAGACGAGATGGTCATGCACGCCAAGTTCACTATTGATATTAACGGGCGTGCCGGTGATGTGGACCTTTGCATCCCATTCTGGGTGTTGGAGCCGCTCAAGGGCGTACTGTACGAGAACATGCAGCTGGTCACCGAGCCTGATCAGATCTGGGTGGATACGTTGCATAACGAAGTGCAGTCGGCGAGCCTGGAAGCCGTGGCGGTGTTAGCCCGCAAGCAGATGCTTCTGGGCGATGTGCTCTCGATGGCGGTTGGCGAGATTATTCCGATTGAAATCGTCGATCCTGTAACGGTATACGTGGACGGTTTGCCGGTCATTCGTGGCAAATATGGGGTGAAAAACGGACGCTATGCGGTCAAGGTGGAAAGCATTAAGCACCCGGTGGACTATCTGAAAGCACCGTTGGAGCGGGGACGGTTGGGTCCTAGCGTGATGCGGGGCGAGGAACGTGGGGAGCTCTATGAGCGGCGTGAAGCCCGGGCTGGGGAAGCCCTTCAGGCTGCCATGGCGGCGGAGCCTGCGGCCCAGGCGGCCGACCTGTCGCCTGCCGCAGAAGCATAAGGTTTTGGGGTTAATTCATAGGAAGCATTGAGTAAGAGAGGAACGGACGATCATGGAAGAGAACACCACAACGGGCTCCGAGGCCCTGGCCGAAGGCCTGAAAGGTCGGGCCGATGCGGCAAGCGTCAGGCCCGCCGATTACGCCTCGCTGGACGACGAAGCGGTCGTGGGGGCCGCACCACCGGCCATCAACGATATTGACCTCGTGGTCGATGTGCCGGTGCAGGTCACCGTGGAATTGGGGCGCGCCAAGATGCAGATCCGCAATCTGCTGGCGTTGTCGTACGGCTCGGTCATCGAACTTGATATGCTAGCGGGTGAACCGCTAGAGGTTGTCGTAAATGGCTGTCTGATTGCGCAGGGCGAAGTGGTAATTGTGAATGATCGCTACGGCATTCGGCTCACCGAAATCGTGACTCCAGCGGAGCGTTTAAGAAAAATTAACCGCTAGACCAACACCACAAAAGGGGGATCAGATGGCGGGACAACAACAGTGTGAACCGCAGTCTGAGCAGGGCATCGGCCCCCGACCCGTTCATCGCTTTATCCTATCTCTCGCCTGCACGGGGTGTCCGGTGTGGGCGGTGGCCCAGACCCCTTCAGGGGGAGGGGTGCCGCCCCCGTCGATTGCGGCATCTGTCTACACGCCGAACGCTGGTGGTGGCAGCATGATCTGGCTCACGTTCATCACACTCTTGCTATTGGCTGGCGTGGTGCTCTTAGTGGCCTGGTTGGTGCACAAAAACATGACCGCGACCGTGCCCAACGCCTCCATTCGCGTGTTGTCTGTCCAGTCCCTGGGCCCCCGGGAACGCGTGGTGATCTGCAGTGTGGTCGGGCGGGTCTACGTGCTGGGTCACACGCCATCCCAGATCACCTTGCTGGCGGAGCTCAGTCCCGACGAGGTGCGCGGTATGAGTCAGTCACCAGCGCCGGCGGATTTCGCAGCGCGTTTATCAGAGCTGCTGCGAAAGGTGAAGAAATGAAACGTTTGGCCATTATCGGAGCAGTGGTTGGTGCGCTGACCTTGGGCGCCACGGCTTATGCGCAGTCTTTGCCACTGGTGACCGTCAGCGGCAACACGTATTCGGTTCCCGTGCAGACCGTTATCGTTCTGACTGCGCTCACGTTCCTGCCAGCGGTATTGATGTTGATGACGAGTTTTACGCGGATTTTGATCGTGTTTGCGCTGCTGCGTCAGGCCTTGGGGTTGACCACCATGCCACCCAATCTGGTGTTAGTGGGGCTGGCATTGTTTTTGACACTCTTTATCATGAAACCAGGCGTGTTAGATCCGATCTACGACAAAGCGTACATACCGTATACCCAGAAAAAGATCTCGTTTGATCAGGCCATTGAGATCGGCAGTAAGCCCTTGAAGGCATTCATGTTGAAACAGACCCGTCAGGATGATCTGGCACTCTTTGCAAAACTTTACGGCGAACCGATTCAGACGCGGGAGGATATCCCCATGTCGGTGTTGATTCCGGCGTTCGCTATTTCCGAGATTAAAACCGGCTTCATCATTGGATTTATGATTTTCCTACCTTTCATCGCTATTGATTTCGCAGTGGCGAGTATTCTCACATCTCTGGGCATGGTGATGGTCTCGCCGATGATGTTTTCGTTACCGCTGAAGCTCTTGATTTTTGTCATGGCCGATGGCTGGGGCATTCTGGCGGCCTCCCTGGTAGAGAGTTTTAGGATGGGGGGATAGCGTGGAGGCATCACTGGTCATTGAGCTGGTGTTTCAGGCGTTGCGCATGGCGCTTTTTTTGAGCGGCCCAATCCTGTTGGGGCTTCTCATCGTAGGGTTGATCATCAGTATTTTGCAGGCCGCGACGCAATTAAATGAAACCACGGTCGCGTTTGTCCCGAAGATCATTGTGCTTGCCGTGGTGATCCTCATGGCAGGCCCGAGTCTGTTGGGGTTGTTCTCGGACTATTTGCGGGAAATTATTCTGCGTATTCCGAGCCTAATGCAGTAGCGGAGCAATACGGCCAACATGCTGTCCATTCCGGCTGATCTGTTTATGCAGTGGGCCACCGGCCTCATGTACGTATCGTTACGTATATTTGGTATGTTTTTATCGGCACCGGTATTTGCCTTTCGTGCTTTTCCCATGCGACTTCGTCTCATGGTGACACTGATGATTGCCACTGCGGTCTTGCCCGGTGTGGTGAACGAAGTCCGGGCATTTGGGCTCGCGCCGGTCACGTTCGTGGCGGCCGCAACCGAATTGCTCATCGGGGTATTCGTGGGCTTTGTGATTCGATTGGGTTTAATGGCGGTAGAGGTTGCGGCCGAAGTCTTATCGATTCAAACGGGATTATCGTTTGCCACCGGATACACACGGGATCCCAACGTGGCATCCGGTCTAATGGGCGAGTTTCTAGGTTTTACGGCGATCGCTTTGGCATTTGTTCTAAACGTACACTTGGCACTTTTAGAGGTGGTGATCAACAGCTTTAAAACCCTGCCGTTTGGGCAGTGGCCGAGCGTTTGGGCCTTGCCTGCGGTTACTGGGTTAATTTCCCGTTCGTTTCAGTTAGGCCTGATTCTGGCGCTGCCCTCCATTGTGGTGTACCTGCTGTTTTATGTGATTCAGGCGATCTTGGCGCGCACCAGCCCGCAGTTCAACCTATTCTCCGTGGGATTTGCGATTACGGTGCCCCTGGCCTTTTTGGTGCTGATCATCTTGTTGCCCGATATGCCGGTTTTCGTGGCCAGGGCCCTGGAGTCACCCTTTTCGCTGATTCGACAGGGTTTGCAAAATTAAACGTCGTTAGCGCAAAAGCCGTTTTTCCCTCCGAGAGGAAAACCTGTTATGCGATACAACCATAAAAAGCTGATTTCTATTGGCCTAGTGGGTGGGGTCGGACTGTGCGCTGGCGCGTTAGCGGTCGCGGCGGACCCCCAGCCCTTGCCAAAGCCTGGGGTGCAGATCACGCCGATTCCGGCCCAGCAAGAAGCCGCAAAGCCACAAGTCACGGTCAACGGCACAGCCGCTACAAAGCTCGCCCAACAAGCTGCTGCCTCCGGTGCCGTGCCGGCAAAGGGCGATGAGGCGATTCGTCAGGCGATTCGGGATCGTATGCAAGGACAGGGAGAGCTGGTGATTCGTGCGGTGGACACTCCGCCAACGGCATCGTCTACGGCCGTCGCTCAGCCTGCGGCGCAGTCCTCCGGTGCAGCCGACGGTACGGCCGCTGCGCCCGCGAAGCCTCCCGTACGCCCCGTTACCCCAAAATCAAGTGAACCGGCGTTTACCCCGGTCACGCTAGGCGGCGGTAAGTCAGAGGCTAAACCGGCTGCCAAATCGACGAGTCTTCCTAAGCCCACGGCGCCTGTCGAGTGGGCTTACGATGGGGATCGTGGCCCTCTGATGTGGGGCAAACTACACCCGAGTTATGCGGCATGCGAGAAGGGGCGTTTTCAGTCCCCCATCGACCTGCGGGATGGGGTCGGCGTCGATCTTCCTGCGATCCATTTCGACTTTAAACCCTCCAAGATAAAACTTGTGGATACGGGCAAAACCATCGAGGTGCACTATCTCGAGGGGGGATCGATCAGCGTGATGGGAAACTACCATCGGTTAACGCACATCGAATTTCGTCATCCGGCCGAGGAGCGTATCAACGGTAAGGCGTTTGGCATGAGCATGCAGATGCATTTTCGTGACATGCAGGGCCGCTTGGCGGCGGTGTCAGTCTTGCTGGTTCCCTCCGGACAGGAAAACGAATTCATCCAGCAGCTCTGGAACCATATTCCGTTGGTGCGTCTCGAGCCGGTATCACCCCCAGACGTGACCCTGGACTTGAACGAGGTACTGCCTGCCGACCGGGCCTATTACACCTATATGGGCTCTCTGACTACGCCACCGTGCACCGAGGGGGTCACCTGGTACGTGCTGAAATCCCCCGTAGGGGTCTCCGCTGAGCAGATTGCGATTTTCTCTAGGCTTTACCCGAATAACACCCGCCCCATCCAGGCTTCGAGTAGCCGTCTAATCAAAGAATCACGGGGCTCCGTGCCCGCGACCGACTCCTCGAGCCGTCCTTCTTCGGCCGCTCAGTAGTCACCGGTCGGCCCTAGCGGTTCGCCCGATTGCGGAATAACTTTCCTCTCAGGCTCGGTATTTTTTGCCGAGTCGCCGATCTGGTCTAAACACCAGATCGGCTCTTTTTTTGTTATCAGGAATAAATAAGTTCATAAGTCATTGATTTTTAATGATTTTTTGTTCTGGCATGCCACTTGCTTAGGTTTTGGCAACCCCAATTCGTCTACGGATGAATTGGCCCATAACTTGCAAGGGGTAGTGCATGAACCTGATGCCGCAATACGACTCGCTCGCGTTTCACGAAAAGGCGCTGCTCACGCGCGCCTATCGTCAAGAGATCCTCGCGTCGAATTTGGCGAACTCGGATACCCCCAACTACAAGGCACGCGATATTCAATTTGCAGACGTTTTGCAGCAGCGCTTGACTGGCTATGAGGTTAATCCCAGGCTGGAGGTAAGCCGCACGGCCTCTGCCCATCTGACGGGCGAGGTTGGTGCGGATTGGGACTCACCAAATTTGTTGTATCGCCGCCCCCTACAACCGGCGCTCGATGGAAACACCGTGGATCCGGATACTGAGCGGGCCCACTTTGCGCAAAACACCATGATGCTGCAGGCCGCCATTGAGTTCTTTGGCTCAAGCATCAAGGGCCGTATTCAGGCCATCAGTGGTCAACCCGGATAGTGAGTAAGGGAGCCCAGTCATGAGCCTGATGCGCGCGTTTGAAATTGGTTCCACCGGATTAGTGGCCCAGTCGATTCGACTGAATACGACCGCATCGAACATTGCAAACGTCGAGACATTAGAAGGCCCGGATGGTCGTCCGTATCGCGGCCGCCAGGTCGTGTTTCGTACGACTCCGATTCAGGGCACGCCCGGAGCGGGAGTGGAAGTGGCCAATATCGTGGAAAACGACGCGCCACTTCGTAAAGAGTACAAGCCGGGCCATCCCCGTGCGGATGCCCAGGGCTATATCGAGATGCCCAACGTGAACCCAGTGGAAGAGATGGTGAACATGATCTCCGCATCGCGTTCGTATCAAATGAATCTAGAGCTCATGAGTAATACACGCTTGTTAGTCACGCGTACCCTGAGCATGGGCAAATAACCCGGATTAACTAATTAACAAAGCGACCCGCAACATGGCCACCACACTGCAAGACGTAAATATATCTGGACTGAAGTTCTATGAGCCCACCAGCACGACTGCAAAAGCGGTGAATAGCCAGTCGACTCAAGAGCTACAGCAGAACTTTCTGAAGATGCTGACGACACAGCTGAAAAATCAGGATCCGCTCAATCCGATGGAGAGCGCGGAAATGACATCGCAATTGGCTCAGCTGAATATGGTGGATGGTATTAACAGTATGAACAAGGCAATGCAGGCGCTAGTCACGCAAATGCAAATGTCGGACTTTATGGCCCAGTCTTCTACAGTGGGACGCTCGGCCATGGTCGCCAGCAACCGAATCAATTTTGACGGTGCCAATGGAGTCGTGATCGGCGCCAACTTTGACACCCCGGTGTCCGACACCTTAATCAAGATCACCGATAGCACCGGAAACCAGGTCTTGAACCGCCAAGTGGGCGGATCACCTGCCGGCATCAGCAACTTCTACTGGGACGGGCTGGACTCATTTGGTCAGGCGCTCCAACCCGGAACGTATTACCTGCAAATCACAGGTACGAACGTCGACAAATCCCTGGTGGGCAAGGCGATGGTGGCCTCCACCGTGACGGCTGTGGCACGAGATGGAAACGACATGAAACTCTCTTTGGCGGACGGACGTATGGTGAAGCCGTCGGATGTGGCGCAGTGGGTATTGCAGTGAATCATTACAACTAAATCAGAATCTAAATTTAACAAGGTAATTCAGGAAAGAAGGAGTCGGGCATGAGTAACTATGGAATTGGTGTATCAGGATTGCGGGCGAACAACACCGCAATTGATGTGATCTCCACGAACATCGCGAACGCCGCTACGGTAGGTTACAAAGCCGGCGAATTCCTGTTCCAGGATCAGTTTTTCAAGGCGCTCAACCCAATGGATCCGGCACGCGCCGGCCAGGGAACGCTGCAGCAAAACATTCGACGCCTATTCAATATGGGTAGCGTGCAGGACTCGGCCAATACACTTGATATGGCGATTACGGGCGCCAGCGGGATGTTCCAGGTCGCATCGAGCACCAACCCGAAAGAGATCTTCTACACCCGTAACGGACAGTTCGCGGTGTCCTCCGAGCAGTCACCCGCCGGCCAGAACTACATTGTGAATGAAAACGGGATGTACCTGACTGGCTACACATCCACGGATGGCGTCACTATTGACGATGGCGACTCTTTGAACAAGTTAACAATGCCGCCTACTGAGTTGCCACCTGTAACCACGACCACCTCTGAGGTGGCTGTGACTCTGGACGCAAGAACAAACGCATTCTTGACCTCGGGAAGCGTGCAGTTTAATCCTCTCGTGCCGACTACGTATCACCATAAGGTATCTCAAACCGTATTTAGTCGTGAAGATAACGGTGGGGATCACACGTTGACACTCTATTATCGTCGTGTCCAGGATCAAGAGATGTTAGTACGATACGACGCCGATAGTGAAAAGTTCTACTATTCCGCAAGTCAGGTTGGCCAGCAAAATAGTAGTACAGACGCGAATAATGTCTATATGACGGAAGATACATCGGCGGGAATTTCATTTGTTACTAGCCCATCAAGAAAAACACAGCTTGATACAGATACTGTAGCCGCTGCTTCAGCCATTAATGTAGAAACTTACGCGAATATTGAGAAATACGCACGCGTGGTTATAGACGGCCGTGACACCAGCAGACTGGTCTCGGCGGCGCCGACTACATCCTCCGTAGCAATTACAGCTACCCCAGCGGCTACATTTACCGATGCATTTGATGAGGGCACCGAAGTATCATTTTTTAATCCTGCAGGAGTTTTAAACGTAACTGCTAACACCTACTCTGTAAGTGTCTCGACTTCTACAATTAATTCGCTTGGGGAATACGACGCGAGTGGTACATCTGCGACGGTAATCACAATTTCAACGAATAATGCAACATTTCCTTCATATATTGCAGAGGGCCAATATCTTTGGGTTGACGAGGCCGGGACTATTCGTAAGGCCGCCGATACGACCGCATCCTCAGATTCTGCCTTCCGAATTGTTAAGGTAGATTCGACGACCGGAAAGGTCACTCTTGAAGGGGAAGTTCATGCCGATGTGAAGACAGCTCTAGCTAACACGAATAGCTTTTTGCTGTTTTATGATCCGGTTTCCTATAATTTGACAAGCCAGGATGGATCAAAAGTCGTAATGAAGGGCGATCTATTTAATGAGTCCGATAACCAGGCTTTTTACGCCGTAACAACGCAGTACGAGGTTTATGGACAGTTAGATAACCATTATTACAATTGGCAGGACCCATCGTTTAATTCGCGCAACCCAGAAGGTTTGGATGCCACGATCTCTGGTGCGTATGATCCGATTGCGATTATGGGTTTTTGGGGCGGAAAAAACATCGAC
>JACCDW011221302.1_pt1 | contig 10422 bp, 8 predicted proteins | sample 7449781 | NCBI WGS metagenome assembly JACCDW01 (sample SAMN15323449, study PRJNA562643) | freshwater metagenome | isolation source: river surface water | place: USA:Blue River Watershed | collected 2017-08-18 | reverse complement strand
GGCGAGTGCGAAACGTTCGTCGTTTGCAGTTAGTTTTTTTCTGCTGTTTTACGAGGTAACAGAACCTCGACATGCCCTGCCACGCGTCCGAACCCATGTCGAAACCAGTGCAGCCCCAAGCGCTCCATTTTAAGGCGAGTCCAGCCATTTCAAGAGGTCCAGCGGCGAATCAATGTGCAAGTCGGCTTCCCAGCGGCTTAAATCAGACACTTCGCCCAGGTAGCCATAGGTGGCAGCCACAGTTTTCATGCCGGCGGCACGCCCTGCCACGATGTCGCGCGCATCGTCGCCCACATACCAGCAGTGTGCGGGGTCCAGTTGCATGCGCCGTGCAGCCTCGAACAAAGGCTCGGGATGGGGCTTGGCATGCGGCGTGGTGTCGCCACTGACAATGGCGCCAGCGCTGGCGAACAAAGGCATCATGCGCGTGAGCGGATCGGTGAAGCGGGACGACTTGTTGGTCACCACACCCCATGGCATGCCTCGCGATTGCAAGCGCTCGATCAGTTCGACGACGCCTTCAAAAATGTAGGTGCGCACGGTCATGGCTTGCTCGTAGTTGCGAAAGAATTCTTCGCGCAAGTCCATGAAGCTGGGATCTTCTGGTTTGATGCCAAAGGCAATGTTCAGCATGCCACGCGCACCTGCACCGGCCATGGGACGGTAGAGCGACAAATCCAGTGATGGCAGGCCGCGGTCAGTTCGCATTTTGTCGGCGGCCGCACCCAGATCGGGCGCACTGTCAATCAGTGTGCCATCGAGGTCGAACAGCACAGCTTTGCAAGTGGCACGCATCATCCCACCTGCCTCTGGGTGGCCACCAGGTAATTCACGCTGGTGTCGTCGTTGAGCCAGTAGCGCCGGGTCAAGGGGTTGTAGGACAGCCCACGTGTTCTCTGCCATTCCAGGCCTGCCGCGCGGCAATGCGCAGCAAGCTCGCTGGGCTGGATGAATTTGGCATATTCGTGGGTGCCACGGGGCAACATGTTCAAGACATATTCGGCGCCCACGATGGCCAGCATGAAGGATTTGAGGTTGCGGTTCAGGGTGGAGAAAAACACCCAGCCCCCCGGCTTCACCAGAGTGGCGCAGGCACGTACCACCGAGGCGGGGTCGGGCACATGTTCCAGCATTTCCATGCAGGTCACAACGTCGAAGCTGCCGGGTTGTTCTGCGGCCATGGCTTCAGCGCTGATTTCGCGAAACGCAATGTTGGGCGTCTGCACTTCCAGCGCATGCAACTGAGCCACCTTCAGGGCCTTGGTGGCCAGGTCAATGCCCGTGACCTGCGCACCTGCACGCGCCATGGCGTCGGAGAGGATGCCCCCACCACAGCCGACATCGATCACACGTTGGCCCTGCAAAGGGACCATGCCCAGGATCCAGTCCAGTCGCAAGGGATTGATCTGGTGCAGCGGACGAAACTCGCTCTCTGGATCCCACCAGCGATGCGCCAACTCGGAAAACTTGGCCAGCTCGGCCGGATCAGCATTGACCTGCGATGTCATCACGACTCTCCATGAAAAAACCCCGCCGTGGCGGGGTTTGCAAGCAACTTCAGAAGAAATTACTTGTTGGGACGGGTACCGACCACTTCGATTTCCACGCGGCGGTTCTTGGCGCGGCCTTCGGCGGTCTTGTTGTCGGCCACGGGCTGCTTCTCGCCCTTGCCTTCGGTGTACACGCGGTTTTTCTCGATGCCCTTGCTCACCAGGTAGGCCTTGACGGCTTCTGCGCGGCGAACCGACAGCTTCTGGTTGTAAGCGTCAGAGCCCACGGAGTCGGTGTGACCCACTGCAATGATCACTTCCAGGTTGATCGCCTTGACTTTGCTGGCCAGATCGTCCAGCTTGGCTTTGCCTTCGGGCTTGAGCACCGACTTGTCGAAGTCGAAGAAGGCATCAGCAGCGTAGGTCACTTTGGAAGCAGCTGCGGGAGCCGGTGCTGCCTTGGGAGCGGGAGCGGGTGCGGGTGCCGGAGCGGCTTTAGGTGCCGGAGCGGGAGCGGGTGCAGCCTTCGGAGCCGTCGGGACAACAGCGCCGTCGCAGCCAGCAGCAGCGGTGGCGGGAGTCCAGGCACCCGAGCGCCAGCATTGACCAGCGGCGTTTTTCCAAACTTCGCCTGAGGCATTGCGCCAGTTATTAATTTCCTGTGCGCCAGCGGCGGAAGCAAAAGCTGCGGCGGCAATGATCATCGCCAGTTTGTTGAGTTTTTTCATGGTTCTCCTCTGGAGGGACATAACAACCGCAGCCAAGCTGCGAAAAATCGCATTGCGGGAACAAATCACCTCACAAGCTAGGGCTATTGTGCCATACCCTGAAGGCGCGCCAAGAGCCACATCTGTTACAAAGCGTACACATCAGAACTTGAATGCATATTTGTTGCGACTTTGCAACAAAAGCTCAGGCCAGCATAGCCTCTAAAATGATCGGTTTTCCCCGAAGATCGGCCGCTTCCATGACCCAGTTTGCCAAAGAAACACTGCCCATCAGCCTTGAAGAGGAGATGCGCCGCAGTTACCTTGACTACGCCATGAGCGTGATCGTGGGTCGCGCCCTGCCCGATGCGCGTGACGGTCTCAAGCCCGTGCACCGGCGTGTGCTTTACGCCATGCACGAACTCAACAACGACTGGAACCGCGCGTACAAAAAGTCTGCGCGTATCGTGGGCGATGTGATCGGCAAATACCACCCGCACGGCGACAGCGCGGTGTACGACACCATCGTGCGCATGGCCCAGGACTTTTCTCTGCGCCACATGCTGGTCGATGGCCAGGGCAACTTCGGCTCGGTCGATGGCGACAACGCGGCGGCCATGCGTTACACGGAAATCCGTCTCGCCAAGATTGCCCACGAGATGCTGGGCGACATCGACAAGGAAACGGTGGACTTCGGGCCGAACTACGACGGCTCCGAAAAAGAGCCCCTGGTATTGCCCAGTCGTCTGCCCAATCTGTTGGTGAACGGCTCGGCCGGCATTGCGGTGGGCATGGCCACCAACATCCCGCCACACAACCTGAATGAGGTGGTGGACGCCTGCTTGCACATGCTGCGCCACCCTGAAGCCTCGGTCGAGGATCTGATGGAAATCATTCCGGCCCCCGACTTCCCCACGGCCGGCATCATTTACGGCATGAATGGTGTGCGCGAAGGCTATCGCACCGGACGCGGCCGCGTGGTGATGCGCGCCAAGTGCCACTTTGAGGACATTGACAAAGGTCAGCGCCAAGCCATCATCGTGGATGAACTGCCCTACCAGGTCAACAAGAAAACGCTGCAAGAGCGCATGGCCGAGTTGGTGCATGAGAAAAAGATCGAAGGCATCAGCCACATTCAGGACGAGTCGGACAAATCCGGCATGCGTCTGGTGATTGAACTCAAGCGCGGCGAAGTGCCCGAAGTGGTGCTGAACAATCTGTACAAGCAGACGCAACTGCAGGACACCTTCGGTATCAACATGGTGGCCCTGATCAACGGGCAACCCAAGCTGTGCAACCTGAAAGACCTGATCAGCGTTTTCCTGGAGCACCGCCGCGAGGTGGTCACACGCCGCACCATTTTCACTTTGCGCAAAGCACGCGAGCGTGGCCATGTGCTTGAAGGTCTGGCCGTGGCGCTGGCCAACATCGATGAGTTCATTGCCATCATCCGCAATGCACCAACGCCGCCAGTGGCCAAGAATGAGCTGATGAGCCGTCCCTGGGACAGCAAGCTGGTCCGCGAAATGCTGACCCGCACGCGCGCCGATGGTGGCGTGATCAATGCCGACGACTATCGCCCGGACGGCCTGGAGCGCGAATTTGGCATGGGCAACGATGGCCTGTACCGACTGAGCGATACGCAAGCGCAGGAAATTCTGCAAATGCGCCTGCAGCGACTGACGGGCCTGGAGCAGGACAAGATCGTCAACGAGTACAAGGATGTGATGGCCGAGATCGATGACCTTCTGGACATCCTGGCCAAGCCCGAGCGCGTGTCCGTGATCATCGGCGACGAACTCACTGCCGTGAAACAGGAATTTGGCCAGACCAAGCTGGGCGCACGCCGCAGCGTGATTGAGCACAACGCCCAAGATCTGGCAACGGAAGATCTGATCACGCCAACCGACATGGTGGTGACCTTGTCGCACAGTGGTTACATCAAGAGCCAGCCTTTGTCTGAATACCGTGCGCAAAAGCGCGGCGGTCGCGGCAAACAGGCCACAGCCACCAAAGAAGACGATTGGATCGACCAGCTCTTCATTGCCAACACGCACGACTACATCCTTTGCTTCTCCAACCGGGGCCGCCTGTACTGGCTCAAGGTCTGGGAAGTGCCCGCCGGCTCTCGCGGCTCGCGCGGTCGCCCCATCGTCAACATGTTCCCGCTCCAGGAAGGCGAGAAGATCAACGTTGTGTTGCCGCTCACCGGCGACATGCGCACCTTCCCGAGCGATCACTTTGTGTTCATGGCCACCTCCATGGGCACGGTGAAAAAGACCGCCCTGGATGAATTCAGCAATCCGCGCAAGGCAGGCATCATTGCCGTCGACCTCGATGAAGGTGACTACCTCATTGGCGCAGCCCTGACGGATGGGCAGCACGACGTGATGCTGTTCAGCGACGGCGGCAAGGCCGTGCGTTTTGATGAAAACGATGTGCGCCCCATGGGACGCAACGCGCGCGGTGTGCGCGGCATGATGCTCGATGACGGTCAAAGCGTGATCGCCATGCTGGTTGCAGAGGACGAGCATCAAAGTGTGCTCACCGCCACCGAGAACGGCTATGGCAAGCGCACCAACATCACGGAATACACCCGCCATGGCCGTGGCACCAAGGGCATGATTGCCATCCAGCAATCCGAGCGCAACGGCAAGGTGGTTGCGGCCACGCTGGTGCATGTGGAAGATGAAATCATGCTCATCACCGACCGCGGCGTCCTGGTTCGGACCCGTGTTTCCGAAATTCGCGAGTTGGGCCGCGCCACACAGGGCGTGACCTTGATCGCGCTGGACGAAGGCGCCAAGCTCAGCGGCCTGCAACGCATCGTGGAAAACGATGCCGCTGCCCCGGAGGGTGACGAAGGCGAAGAAGGCGACAACACGCCCACCAGCGCGGAGTGACGCAAGCATGACGCGTCACTTCAACTTTTCGGCGGGGCCCGCCGCCATGCCGCTGGAAGTGCTGCAGCAAGCGGCCGCCGAAATGACCGACTGGCAAGGCAGTGGCATGGGCGTGATGGAGATGAGCCATCGCGGCAAGGAATTCATTTCGATTTACGAACAGGCCGAAGCCGACTTCCGTGAATTGCTGAAGGTTCCCGCGAATTTCAAGATCCTGTTCATGCAAGGCGGCGGCATTGCCGAAAACGCCATCGTGCCGCTGAACCTGAGCCGTGGCGGCAAAGTCGACTTTGTGGTGTCAGGCAGCTGGAGCCAGAAATCCTTCAAGGAAGCAGGCCGTTATTGCCAGCCTCAGCTGGCCGCCAGTGGCGAGGGCGCCAGCTTCACGCACCTGCCGAACGCCAGCACCTGGCAGCTGAGCGCCGATGCGCAGTATGTGCACCTGTGCTCCAACGAGACCATTCACGGTGTGGAATGCCACACCCTGCCAGACCTGAAGGCTCTGGGCAGCAAGGCACCGCTGGTGATCGATTTCTCTTCGCATGTGCTGTCGCGCTTTGTGGACTGGTCCCGCGTTGGCCTGGCTTTTGGCGGAGCCCAGAAAAACATTGGCCCTGCAGGCCTGACGCTGGTGGTGGTAAGAGAAGACTTGCTGGGCCATGCACTGCCAGGTTGCCCCAGTGCGTTTGACTACAAATTGGTGGCACAAAACGACTCGATGTACAACACGCCACCCACCTATGGCATTTACATGGCCGGGCTGACCTTTCAGTGGCTCAAGCGCCAGCGCGAAGGTGCGCTGCAAGGTGTGGCTGCAATGGAGCAGCGCAACATCGCCAAGGCCAAGTTGCTATACGACGCGCTGGATACATCGAGCTTTTATGAAAACCGTGTGGCTGTTGCGGACCGCTCGCGCATGAACATTCCGTTTTTCCTCAAGGACGAATCGCGCAACGATGCCTTCCTGGCCGGTGCCAAAGCGCATGGCCTGGTGCAACTCAAGGGCCACAAATCGGTGGGCGGCATGCGCGCCAGTATCTACAACGCCATGCCCCTGGCGGGCGTGCAAGCGCTGGTGGATTACCTGCGCGAGTTTGAAAAGAGTCACTCATGAGCAGCCAACCCATTCAGTCCGAAGGCCTGGGCGTTCTGCGCCAGCAAATCGATTCGCTCGACCAGCAACTTTTGTCGCTCTTGAACCAGCGCGCCAAAGTGGCCGAAGCTGTGGGCGAAATCAAGCGTCAGGAAGGCTCGCCTTTCTTCCGCCCCGACCGCGTGGCACAAGTCATTGACAAGATCCAGAAGGCCAATCAGGGCCCGTTGCAAAACCAGCATGTGGCGGCCATCTGGCGCGAGATCATGTCGGCCTGCCTGGCGCTGGAAGCACCGCAACGCGTCGCGGTGCTGGGTCCGCAAGGCACTTTTTGCGAACAAGCCGCCATCGAATTCTTTGGCAGCGCCGCCAATCTGATCTATTGCGCCAACTTTGACGAAGTGTTCCATGCCACCGCCGCCGGCACAGCCCAGTATGGCGTGGTGGGCATGGAGAATTCCACCGAAGGCGTGGTGGCTCGCTCGCTTGATCTGTTTTTGCGCTCGCCCGTGCATGTGGTGGGCGAGGTCAGCTTGCTGGTCCGCCACAACCTGCTGCGCCAGGCCAATTCACTGGAAGACATCGAAGTCGTCATGGCCCACCCACAGGCCCTGGCGCAATGCCAGGCATGGCTGTCCCAACACCTGCCCCATGCCGAACGCCGCGCGGTCTCCAGCAACGCCGAAGGCGCACGTCTTGCCGCAACCAACCCGGCCTGGGCCGGGCTGGCCAGCGAACGTGCCGCCGCCCAGTTCGGTTTGCATATCGTGGCACATGCCATTCAGGACGAAGCCTACAACCGCACCCGTTTTGCCGTCATCTGCCTGCCGCAAACGCTGGCCACGCCGCCCGCCTCCGGTCGCGATTGCACGAGCCTGGTGGTCTCGGTGCCCAACCGCCCCGGCGCCGTGCACGACCTGCTGGTGCCACTGAAAAACAATGGCGTGTCCATGACACGCTTCGAGTCACGTCCCGCCAAGTCAGGTCAGTGGGAGTACTACTTCTACATCGACATCCAGGGCCACATTTCGCAACCGCATGTGGCGGCTGCGCTCAAAGAGTTGCAAGGCTTGTGTGCCTTCTACAAAGTACTGGGGTCCTACCCCGTCAACGAATGAAGTTCAAGCGGCTCGCGCTGATCGGCTGCGGCCTGATGGGCGGCTCGTTCGCGCTGGCCTTGCGCGCCCAAGGCGGGGTAGACGAGGTCGTGGGTTACAGCGCCTCGCAGACCACACGTGATCGCGCCGTCGCCCTGAAGGTGATTGACCATGCCTGCGACAGCATTGCTCAGGCCGTGGCTGGCGCCGATCTGGTGCTGCTGGCTGTGCCCGTGCGCGCAACCCAGGCCTGCCTTGACGAATTGCGCGCTGCACTCTCACCTCACGCCCTGTTGATGGATGTGGGCTCGACCAAAAGTGATGTGGTGGCAGCGGCACGGGCAACGCTGGGTGAGCGCCTGAGCTGTTTTGTACCAGCCCACCCCATTGCCGGCAAGGAAGTGGCTGGCATTGAACATGCCGAGGCCACGCTTTATCAGCAACGCAAGACCATCCTCACCCCCTTGCCGGAAACGCAGGCCACGCTGGTGCAAACAGCGCGACAGGTGTGGCAGGCCGTTGGCAGCTCGGTCCACGAGCTGAGCCCCGAGGCGCACGATGCCACCTTTGCCGCCGTCAGCCATTTGCCCCACCTGCTGGCCTTTGCAGCGATCAACGCCTTGCTGGCCCAGCCCACGGGTGAGGCTTTCCTGCAAATGGCAGGGCCTGGCTTTCGTGACTTCTCCCGTATTGCCGCCAGTGCGCCTCCCGTGTGGCGCGATATTCTGCTGATGAACCGACAACAGGTGCTGGCCCAGTCACGCCATTTCCGCGCCGCACTGGAACAACTGGAATCCGCCATTCAATCGCAGGACGCTGCTGCACTGGAACAGCTGATCGCGCACGCCAGCCACGCACGCACTGCCTGGCAACTCAACGGGCTGAGTGACGCCAGCGACGCGACCTGACGCCCTCGCCCAGATCAAAAAATCATGTACGCCACGGCCTTTCTCGATCTCCCCGCCCTCAGTGGCGCCACAGGCAGCGTGCTGCTGCCTGGCTCCAAAAGCATCTCCAACCGGGTGCTCTTGCTCTCTGCCTTGTGCGAAGGCACCACCACCGTGCACGACCTGCTGGACTCGGACGACACCCGCGTGATGCTGGCCGCCTTGCGCCAACTCGGCTGTGGCGTGGCACAGGACGGCACCACGGTGACCATCACTGGGCTGGGCGGGCGCTTGCGCAAGCAAGAAGCGCTGGAATTTTTCATGGGCAATGCTGGTACGGCCATGCGGCCTCTGACCGCCGCGCTGGCCGTGATGGGGGGCGACTTCACGCTCAAAGGTGTGCCGCGCATGCACGAACGCCCGATCGGCGATCTGGTGGATGCCTTGCGTTTGCTGGGCTGCCAGATCGATTATTTGGGCAACGAAGGCTACCCGCCTCTGCGCATCCGCCAACCCCAGCTCACGCTGACAGCCCCGATCCAGGTGCGCGGTGATGTGTCCAGCCAGTTCCTGACGGCCCTGTTGATGGCCTTGCCGCTGGCAGCCGCCGAACGCGACATCACCATCGACGTGGTGGGGGAGCTGATTTCCAAGCCTTATATCGAGATCACGCTCAAGCTGCTGGCGCGCTACGGCATCGACGTGCAGCGCGAGGCCTGGTCACGCTTTGTCATTCCCGCTGGCAGTCGCTACCGAACGCCAGGCACCATCCATGTGGAGGCCGATGCCTCCTCGGCCAGCTATTTCATTGCACTGGGTGCGCTGGCACAGGGTCAGGGCATCACCGTGCAAGGCGTGGGCGCCGATTCGATTCAGGGCGACATCCGCTTTGTGGAAGCTGCACAGCAGATGGGCGCGCTCATCACCAGCGGCCCCAACAGCTTGCGCATTGAACGCGGCGCCTGGCCACTCAAGGGCATCGACCTGGACTGCAACCACATCCCCGATGCCGCCATGACACTGGCCGTCATGGCCTTGTATGCCGATGGCCCCACCACGCTGCGCAACATCGCCAGCTGGCGGGTCAAGGAAACCGACCGGATCGCCGCCATGGCCACCGAATGCCGCAAGCTCGGTGCCACGGTGGAAGAGGGCCCCGATTGGCTGCGCGTACACCCCCTGCCGCAGGGCGCCTGGCGCGCTGCCAGCATCCACACCTACGACGACCACCGTGTGGCCATGTGCTTCTCGCTGGCGGCCTTCAACGCTGATGGCGTGCCGGTGCGCATCGAAGACCCCAAGTGCGTCGCCAAAACCTTTCCCGATTACTTCGAGGCCCTGTTCTCCGTCGCTCAGGCGCCCGAGGTGCCCGTGATCTGTATCGACGGTCCCACAGCCTCCGGCAAAGGGACACTGGCTGCGCGACTGGCCCAGGCCCTGGGCTACCACTACCTGGATTCGGGGGCGCTCTACCGTCTGACGGGTCTCGCCGCCACACGTGCCGGCCTGCCTCTGGAAGCCAGCGCCGAGACGGCGATCGCCGAACTGGCTCGCACCCTGCCCGTGCGGTTTGAAGGCGAACAAGTCTGGCTGGGCGCCGACGATGTGTCCGACGCCATCCGCACCGAAGAGGCCGGCATGAACGCCTCGCGTGTCTCAGTGCTGCCGGCCGTGCGCGCCGCCCTGGTGGACCTTCAGCACAGCTTTCGCAAGCTGCCGGGCCTGCTGGCCGATGGCCGTGACATGGGCACAGTGATCTTCCCGCAAGCCCCCTTGAAAGTGTTTTTGACGGCCAGTGCCGCCCAGCGCGCCGAGCGTCGCCATAAGCAATTGATTTCAAAGGGTTTTTCAGTTACACTCGACAGTCTTCGTGCTGACTTGGAAGCGCGTGACGCACGGGACTCCTCCCGCAGCGTGGCGCCTTTGAAGCCCGCACAAGATGCACTGTTCCTCGACAACTCCGAGTTGTCCATCGAAGCTTCGGTGGATCAGGTGTTGGCCTGGTGGCAGCGCAAACAGCCGTTCTGATTCGTCAGCACGACTGCACGGGCCCTGTTCGCTCCCTCCGCGCTGCATGCGCACTGGCGAGCAGGATCACACAACTTAACCTGCGGTCTAGCCGCAACCCACCGCCGACAACAGAACCCTGTCGTTCAGCAATGGTGCTGACTTCTTCCCTGTTGCCGGTCAAGGAAAAACATGTCTGAATCTTTTGCCGCCCTGTTTGAAGAATCCCTGAAGCGCG
>JACCDW010911654.1_pt1 | contig 10425 bp, 6 predicted proteins | sample 7449781 | NCBI WGS metagenome assembly JACCDW01 (sample SAMN15323449, study PRJNA562643) | freshwater metagenome | isolation source: river surface water | place: USA:Blue River Watershed | collected 2017-08-18 | reverse complement strand
GTTATTCGATATGGAAGTTTTTCCCTCAATTTAAAAATGAAAACAACGGTCACAACGGGATTGGTTTCTGGATAACAGTAATCCCATTAATAGGAATTTTTATTGTTTGCCTGTTTTTAGCATTTGGGAAACCGTGGGTGATTGAATTTTTAGGAGAAAAGGGTAAGTCGTTTTTGCCTTATTATAACTTGCTCTATCCATTCGTATTTTTCTTTGTATTCAATACGGTATACGAGGTCTTTTCTGCAGCCTTGGGAAAGATAGTTTTTGCCTCATTTCTGCGTGAGAACGTGGTTAGAATTGGATTGGCAGTATTGGGTTTTCTATATTATCAAAATCATTTGGATTTTTGGGGTTGTATGTTGGGCGTTGCTGTGGTCTATGCTACAGTATGTTTGTTGAACGTATTGAGTGTTAGTAGCACAACAACTGTGGATTATCGTCCGCATTGGAATTTTATAAATCAATCGAGTGGATTAAAGCGTGAATTTCTGGGATATACGGGATACTTATTTCTTACCTACGTTGCAATGTTGGTTCTGCAACGTATGGATTTTTTGATGGTTACCAAAATCCAAGGTATGAGCGATACAGGTGTTTATGGGATTGCTTTAAGCATGAGTGTTTTAATAGAAATTCCAACTCGAAGTATATTGCAAATTGCCAATCCGAAGTTGTCTGAAGCGTTGCATGAAAAGAATCATGTTGAAGTAAAACGGTTGTACGAAAAAACGAGTTTGAATCAGTTTGTATTGGGGGCAATGGTATTGTTGTTGATTTGGATCAATATCGATGCTTTTTTCTCTGTTATGCCAAACGGCGAATTATATCTTAGCGGGAAATATGCAGTATTGTTTTTGGGAATAGGAAAGTTGTTTGTATTGCTTCAGGGGAACTCATCGGCAATGCTTATTTTCTCCAAGCGATATTATTATACATTGATTGTAAATGTGGTTGCCATTTTTGCTGCTGTATATATGAATCAGTGGTTAATACCGATTATGGGGTTGAACGGTGCTGCTATGGCTACAGGTTTGGTATGGTTAGTTTCTGGAGCCGTATTGGGAGTGTTGGTTTGGCAGGTTTACGGCATGCATCCTATAAATAAAAATGTTGTGCTTTCCATTTTGATTATGGCCCTTTTTATCGGGGTTTCAGAATATTTTAGGCCATTTCCTAATCAACCAATTTTATCGGCTATTATAGCCAATTTAGTTTTGTTGCCGGCTTGTTTGTTGGTGATTTTTAAACTTAGGATCAGCGAGGACATTATCAGTATGATAACTAAACTGATTGGACGATTTAGGCGCTAATGTCCATGTTTAGTGTTATGCGAGTATAACGGGGTGGGTGTTTCTATTTGTTAATATCTGTTATTAGTGATTCAATAGGTTTTCTTGGGAATGAATCTAAGTAACCACCGGGGGTTAAATTGAAAATGCTTACTCCTCGATAATTTGCATATCGCTGCGTTTCTTCATACCCTGTATGCACTTTAACAAGACTTTGAAATACTTCTTTTAGCGTTGTTTTTCTTGTGGTTCCGTCCGGATTTTGCTTTAAAAGTGGGTGTTTAACGTTTTTATCAATGTAGAAATGGTTTTCCGTTGTGATAATGGTATTGTCGTCGTCTACATGAATATTCATATGGAAATTGTGATCGGCTCCCGCAATATAAATTTTTGAAAAACCATATTGTGCACACGTCATTATGCAAGAGTTAATTACATTTTCGCATTGAGGAGAACCTAAACGTTGATTGTAAATCCAATTTTTGAAATAGTTAAATCCGTTTATTACTGTATAGTTATAGATGATGAAGGATATGTTTTTATTAACTGATTTTATGTGATTAATTATGAAGCTATTGCTGTATAACTGAGGTACGAAGAAGGTTATGGGCCAGTCTACTAATTTCAAAGCATCCCATGTTTCATTTATAGTACGTTGTGTTTTTTCAAAATCGGGTTTAAAAGCAACCATTGGATGTTTTGCGGGATGGGCATATACTGTTTCCGAAAAGTCGAAAAAACACTTATCTAACATCAAATAATAATATGGCTTTAACTCAAAGAACTCCGGTTGAGTACTGAACTTATTAACAGCCATGATAGGTATATTTATGCTTTGTTCTTTTAGGAAATCCATAGCATTTTTGGCCGATGGGCCGGTGCCTAAAATAAGCACTTGGGGTGCATGGGGTTTGAATTTGGGCAAGAAGATTCTGCTTCGAATAGTGATTTTAGCTATGGAAATCGTAGTTTGAAGAAATTTTAAAATCATATTTTCACTCTATGTTTGGGTGTTTAATGGATTTTATCATCGTGAGATTGTCTTTTTCTGTTTACGAATTGTACCTTCTAAAACGATAATAGGCATCAAATTTACCCAAATTTTATTGTATAAAAGATACCTTTTATGGTCTTATAAATGAGGATTTTAAAAATTGGAGGGCGTTTTAACCCTAGGTTCTGAAATTTCAAGTTTGAATAAGATTTTAGAGGTGATTAATCCTAATTACTTGAACAACTAATTGAAATCAAGTTTAGTTTTATTCATGTTTACAAACTATATCTTTAGCAAAATTGTCATTAATTTCAAAAAAAATGGTAATATCGATTTGGTTTTTGAGTTAAAAGTTTGAATTAAAATAGTAAAGTAGTGAAACATCATGTTAAAGGGTGAGTTTAAATATATATTCGTTTTTGGATTATTAGCATTAATCCATTTTCAATTGCAGGGTCAATCCTTGTTTTGTTCATCGGATACAAATTCTCGTTATAAGAATTTTGTAGTTCAAAGTAGTGGTATTTCACAAATGACACCTTATTCGATTGCTCCTGTGAAAAATGGATATTGGTTTGGAGGATTAATACAAGATAATTTAGATGGAATAGACTTCTTTTTAGGTAAGTTGAACGATACCACTGGTGTGGATTTTTTAAAGTCATACGGCGGTAAATTGAGAGAATCGGGCTATCCTATTCCCATTGCACCTTTGAACAATGGGGGATGTTTAATAGGTGGTAGGACCGATGCCGGAAATGGGTTAGCCGAGATTATATGTGTTTCTCCGCAAGGTGCAAAAAAATGGTCAAAACAGTCACCAAAAATTACGGATTTAGGTTACGACGCAATTAGAGGGGTGTATCAGGATAACAAGTCTAATATTTTAGCTGTTGGAACAGGTATACAAAAGACTGGTAAAGCAAATTTGATAGTTTTTTATTTGGACACCACGGGTAAGACGCTTTGGAGTAGAAATATCGACTTTGGAGGCAGTCAGCATCATTTCAATGCCATAGCAAAAAAGGATACAATATTTGTTTTAGCGGGATGGTGTACTGTGAATTCTGGAATTTCGCCTATTGTGGCTTTTGTAGGAGAAAGTGGCGCTGTACTCAAATCGTATTACTGCGAATCGTCCCAAACAACCACCTATTCTGATGTAGTTGTTTCAGGGTCTGGTATAATTTACTTGTTAGGCTACACTGGAAGTGGTTCTTCGCAATACATGCATGTGGCAGCGATGCAACTGGACGGTAAAGTGCTATGGAGAAAATATCTGGGTTACGGCACAGACGTTGGTAATTCGATTATGCTAGATGATGGTAAATTGTGGGTTAGTGGTAATACAAAGAGTTTTAACAGCGTTACTCGCGAGTATTACTGTGTTTTAGACACGTCGGGAAGTTTGTTGAATTACGGGGGATTGTTTTTTGACAATTGGAGTTTCGTCACAAGGCATCAAGGCAGAACTACAAACAGGGGATTGCGTGGTGGTGTAGTTGCTGTTGGGGCAGATAACTCTTCGTCTACGCCACATATTAGTTTTTTGTTTACAAATCCATGCGATAGTAACTCTTGCGCCAATAATAAAATAAGTAAACCAAAGATTGATAAACTAGATCGTATAAATAGTCCAACTCCCAAGCTGATTGTTAGCGATAATGGCGTGTTAGAAAATGTAGATATGGACGAGAAAACAATAACGATGTCTTCTGTTGTTCATTGCGGCACGTCGCCAGCACCTTGTAAATTTGATGCCCAACGGTTAGTTGATACAAGCTATTTTTTCTGTAGTAATGATGTAAATAAAAAAGTAATTAAAGTTAATCACTACCCGTTCAAAGTTACTTGGTGGGATGGAGACACTGCTAGTTCAAAGGAAATTATAAATGCAGGAAAGTATTGGGTTAGGGTATACAACGAATGCGGTGAAAGACGAGATACATTCGAGGTTGAAATTCTAAATCCACCCACATATTATGCAGCAAAAGACACTCTATTTTGTGATGTGTCAAATCCCAAATGGGATGTTGATGTAACCCAACCCAATTGCACATATTTATGGAACGACAATACAAGTAGTCCAACTAAAACGATTACTAATCCAGGGGTTACTACTGTTCAAATTCGAAACTCGTGTGGGAATCAAGTTAGGGTGTTTGAAATAAAATTGGGACAAAGTCCATTTTTTGACATGCCTGATTCAATTAAACTATGCGAAGGCACGCGCAAGGAATTGAGTGTATTTGATTACTTTACTGCATCGCCAGGAATGAAGAATAATTACCAATGGAATTCAAGTAATAATACTTCAAGTTTTTGGGTTTCAAGTAAGGGGTATGTAAGATTAGAGGTGTCAAATGAATGCGGTAGGTTTAAGGATTCAACTTACGTTCATTATTCGGATTGTTATTGTTTTTCATTTTTACCAAATGCATTTACGCCCAGATATAGTCAGGGTTTAAATGATGTTTGGGTGCCAGTTTTTACTTGTCCAATAAAAGAGGGCTGGTTAAGTATATACAATCGTTGGGGAGAGAAATTAGTGGATCAAATTCCAGTTTTACAAGGTTGGGATGGGACTTACATGGGTGAATTAGTTCCGGAAGGGGTCTATGCCTTTTTAATACATGGTTATTATAATGATAACGTTCCGGGTATTAGATATTTTACTGAAAGTGGGAATATTACTGTGCTTTCGGGTAAACGTTAGATAAATTGACCTCTGTTTTAAATAATTATATAAATTTGTTCCAATAATTATTCATGTTGAATTTAATTTTATTTGGTCCTCCCGGTGCAGGAAAAGGTACTCAAAGCGAAAAGTTAATAGCCAAGTACAACTTGTCTCATATTTCTACTGGTGATTTGTTGCGTGCAGAGCGCGCCTCGGGTACCGAATTAGGCAACTTAGCAAATGATTTTATTTCTAAGGGCGAATTGGTTCCCGATGCCGTTGTGATTGGAATGGTAAAGAATTTTATGGTAAGTCACAGCGAGGCTGCTGGTTTTATTTTCGATGGTTTCCCAAGAACCATACCTCAGGCAGAGGCATTGGATGTGATGTTACAAGATTTTGAGGCTTCTATTTCGGTAGTTTTAGGTCTAGAGGTGGAAGAAGACGAGTTAGTAAAACGATTGTTATTAAGAGGTCAAAGTAGTGGCCGAGTGGATGATCAAGACGAGAATACCATCAGAAATCGATTCCAAGAATACCAAAATAAAACCTTGCCATTAGCAGGATTTTATCGAGGCCAAAATAAGTATGTTGGAGTTCAAGGGATAGGAGACATCGATGTGATTTTCTCATCCTTATGTAAAGAAATCGATGCGGTTTTATCCTAACCGTTTGTGATTTTATCTCCTTCGTTTTTTGATGAAATCAACCAACGCAAGCAGCGTTGGAAGTGGTTGTTTTTAGATTTGGACAATACTTTATGGGATTTTGATGCTAATGCAAAAGAGGCACTGAAAGAACTGTATCGTAGACATTCGCTACACCTCCATTCCAATTATCATGTGGATGCTTTTGTGGATTTGTATCAAGATATTAACGCAGCGTATTGGCGAAAATATGAGCGTGGGGAAGTGGATAAAGAAACGTTGCGTACTGCTCGTTTTACCGATACATTCGATCAAATGGGTATTCCTTCGGCAATTCAGCCGGCTAACGTTTGGCAGGAGTATTTGGAAATTTGTCCGATAATGACCATTACTATGCCAGGTGCATTTTCGGCCTTGGAACAACTATCCCAAAAATATAAAATTGCCTTACTAACCAACGGATTTGAAGCAACTCAAACCATGAAAATTCAGTCCAATGGGTTTGGTCCGTTTGTCACTTTTATGCAATCTTCGGAGCGAGTGGGTCTCGCCAAACCATCCATTGATTTTTTCAAAGAAGCATTAAAAACCGCGGGAATATCTGCAGATGAGGCAATGTATATGGGCGATAATTGGTTAACCGATGTGGAAGGTGGTTGTTCTGCTGGATTGTCAACATTTTGGTATCAGACAGAGCAAATGCGAGAGCTACAATTAGTTGAAAATAGTAGATTTGAGAGTTCGAATCAAATGCTAAGCTTTTGGTCTTTGGATGGTGAAATGCAGTTAAATTCTATTACTTCAATGCCGCATTATTTAGGTAGAATACATGATTGGTCTGGCTTTGCATCTTGGTTGTTGTCTTGATAGCCTCAAAAAAATTAGGTATTTTTGTGAATATGATTAAGAAAGTTTTATCGTTGGTGGCGATTGCGTTCCTTTTTACTTCGTTAGGAGCTCAGGATTTGACGTTTGGAAAAGGGAAAACGCATGAATTTACTATTACCCCAGCGGGTCCAGACGATTGCCCAATTTATATGACTAACAACACGGGTAAGCCCATGGTAATTGCATATGAAAAGGTATCTGCCGATTATAATCCCGGTTGGATTATTTCTTTTTGTGATAATCAAAACTGCTATAGCGATTTTGTTTCATCGGATACATTCACCACCGTAGCGGCAAATGAAACCGTAAACATCAAAATATCGATTATGTCTATGGGTAAAGCAGATACTGCCGTTGTGAAATATGCAGTTTGGAATAAATATGCCAGTTCAATTGTAAAGGATACTCTTGCTTGGACCATTTACATGCCTCAATCAGCTTCGGCAAAAGAATTTTCGGTGAATTTGGCCGCCGCATATCCTAATCCTACGACTGATGTTGTGATTTTGCCCAATGGTGCGAAAAGTGTAATGCTTTTTGATGCCAAAGGAAGTAAAATTGAAGCCATTGATTTGGTGGGCAGCCGTTTGAATTTAGCTTCAATGCCAGCGGGTAATTATTTGCTGAATTTTGAGGTTAATGGCCGATTGACTTCTCAAAACATAATTCTTAAATAAATCGTATCGATGCTGGCGGGAGTACAGTGGATTGGTTGGCTCCTGTCTGTGTTGGTGGCTTTGCTGCTAACGGGAATCCAGTATTTTTGGGTATTTCAGGCTCATAGGAAAGGTGAACTTTCGGAGCCTCGATGGTATTTACCCGTATTTTTCAAGTTTTTTGCCTGGTTCGCTCTCTTTTTACTGTTACAAGGTCCTTGGATAAAGATGCAGCGATCGGTAGAAGTTAAGCCCAAGGTGGTCATCTGTTTGGATAGTTCTGAATCCATATCTTCTTTGGATAAAAGTCGATTTCAATACGCAGCCAAAAAGATGGAGGAGTTTTTACCAAATTGGACAATAGAAAAACGATACTTCGGTTCGGATGTTTGGTTGGAATCTTCTGGGTCTGCTATACGTTCAACTGAGAACTTAGGGGTGTCTTCCACTAACTTTCAGCGTGTTTTTGAGTATCTACACCAAGAGAAATATAAATATGGATTAGAGGCGGCGTTTTTAATGACCGACGGGATAGCCAATGAAGGTTTATCACCTCAATCGTTAAACGTTCCAGAAGGTGTTGTGTTTTCTGCCATTGGTGTTGGTGATACCAATCAATATGCCGATGTATTTGTTAAGAGTTGTTGGTTGAATAAAGAGATTTTCTTGGGGAATTCGGGAGAGGTTGAAGTAGTTGTTGGTGTTAGGAATTCAAAAGCGAATGTTACGGTAAAATTGTTCGTAGACGGAGAAGTAATAGGGAGTCAAACTTTTCTACCTGAAGATAAAACAGAATCGAAAAGATTAATTTTTGGTATCCCAAAACAGACTTCGGTGGGATTGAAATCGGTTAAAGTACAATTGGTACTTGCAGAAACAGAGAAAATTGTAGCCAACAATGTTAAGTTAGCAGCGTTTAAGGTAGTTAATAATAAGAAGACAATTGGGTTGTTGGGGGAATCTGTGGACCCGGACATGGGGGCAATTAAAAGAGCGATTGACGGATATGATTTATTGGATTGCAAGTATATCGAAGGGTCTAATTTTGAACAAAACGGTTTAGACGCGATAATATTATTTGGGGTGCCGTTACAATTGGGTAATTATTCGGCAGTGGTAACAAGATTAAGAAAATGGATGGAATCAGGTAATTCGATGCTAATTATTCCAAAAAAAGAATCGGATTTGCGAATTATTAACGAACTGTCTACCATAGCGAAATTAACGATTACGTCAACCTGGCAAGAATCGCAATCGGTAATAAATAGCCAATATTCGGGCTTTACAATGGATCCGTTGTTAATGAGCCGTTGGTTGAAATTCCCCCCGTTGCAATGTCCGTTACAGAACTTTACAATTACAGATAAGAGTAGAGTGATTATGTATCAACGGTGGTCTGGAGTAGAAACAGATATACCCATGCAATGGTCTGAAGTTATCGGCAAAGGTAATTTTATGGTATGTTTGGGCAGCGGGTTTTGGCGTTGGGGTTTGGTTGAGCAAAAGAATAATCAGAATCAAGACGGATTTCAGCAGTGGGTTCGAAGAGGGCTTGGGGTATTGACTTCGGGGAATAACGGCAAAAAACGATTATCGATCGTATTGCCTAGCGGAGGTGTTGATGTAGGAGTGTCGCCTTCCATTAGATTGGTTTACAGGGATGCAGATGGAGTTGTAAATACAGATGTAAGTCCCAGCTTGACATTGAATTTGTTGCCGTCAGAAAAGGCATCGGACGTAAAAAATGCTAAACCAATTAAAATTTCATTACAGAAAACAGCAGATGGTTTCATGGGTAATACGTTCCCACTGAATCCCGGAATTTATAAAATAGCAGCGGATTTAACTCTTGGGAGCGAGCGATTTTCAGATAATGACTTATTGGAGGTGAATGCAATTTCTAAAGAAAAAATGGCCATAAGTGCCGATCTCAACTGGTTGAAGAAATTAGTAAAATCGAATAATGGGAAATTTGCTTATTTGAGTGTAGAGAATAGTGGGAATAGAAGTAAATCTATAGAAAATGATGCTCAACTTAATGCGACAATTAAAGAAATGACCGATCAATTGCTTGGATCTGTAAAAGCCGAAAAGATATTAAAATTTGAAACCAGAAACTGGTATTGGTATGAGTTTTTATGGGTGTTTTTATGCGTAGTGTCGTTATTGGCCTTGGAGTGGTCCTTACGAAAGTGGTTGGGTAAGTATTAAATTTGCAGAATGAAACGCGTTGTTGTTGGTATGAGCGGAGGAGTGGATAGCTCGGTAGCCGCTTATTTGTTGCAACAACAGGGCTATGAGGTTATTGGCCTTTTCATGCGTAATTGGAATGATGCTACTGTAACATTGGAAGATGAGTGTCCATGGATTGATGATAGCAGGGATGCAATGTTGGTAGCCGAGCAATTGGGTATTCCATTTCAAGTTCTTGATTTAAGTGGTGTTTATAAGGAGCGCATTGTAGATTATATGTTTTCGGAGTACGCGGCGGGTAGAACGCCCAATCCCGATGTGTTGTGTAATCGGGAAATTAAGTTTGATGTGTTTTTAGCAGAGGCGTTAAAGTTGGGGGCTGATTTTGTTGCTACAGGACATTATGTACGTAAAAGCGAGCAGTTATTGAATGGGCAATTAGTTTACTCGTTAAAAAGCGGGTTAGATAAAAATAAGGATCAAAGTTATTTTTTATGCCAACTCAATCAATTTCAATTATCTAAGGCACTGTTTCCAATTGGAGAATTGCAGAAATCGGAGGTTAGAGAGATAGCTGAAAAAATGAATCTGGTGACTGCGAAGAAGAAGGACAGTCAGGGTTTATGCTTTATTGGCAAGGTGAGTTTACCAGAATTTTTGCAACAACAGTTGAAAATTAAAGAAGGGGATGTGATTGAGGTGGACAGAGAGTCAGTTGTTGTTATGGATCATTGGAAAAAGGTAAAATTAGCAACTGCGGAAAATAACCAATGGCACATAAATCTAAGAAAAACAGACGGAAAGAAAATCGCTACGCATTCCGGTGCGCATTTTTATACTAGAGGCCAACGAAGGGGGTTGCAAATTGGAGGCAAGCCATTGCCCTTGTTTGTTTTGGATACAGATGTAGAGGAAAATATAATTTATGTTGGTCAAGGGGAGGATCATCCGGCTTTGTATTCGGCAGGGTTGTATGTTAATTTGGAGGAGGGGCATTGGGTTCGACCTGATTTAAAGGACATCATACTTAATAGTGAGGAGCTATCTGGGAACTTATGTTGTAGAATACGCTATC